>Ga0153968_1000407_pt1 | contig 9457 bp, 9 predicted proteins | sample TSGA052MetaG_FD_104729 | JGI IMG/M metagenome (GOLD analysis project Ga0153968, IMG submission 104729) | Attine ant fungus gardens microbial communities from Georgia, USA - TSGA052 MetaG | ecosystem: Host-associated > Fungi > Mycelium > Unclassified | place: USA: Georgia, George L Smith State Park... | reverse complement strand
TTCTCTCCATTTGTAATTCACTAATTAGATCTATACTCTTTTCAACACAAATTACTCTTCAATCTGGACAACTTATCCTCTAGTAACTTAGTCTAAGATACCCTTCTTATCTGAGTTGACAAGGAGAACTCAATAGAGTTCCCATTCAATTTATACACATTCCACTACTTACTTTTATTTGTAAAGTCCCATGTGCTTCAATTTCTCCAACTATCCTGTATATCTGATCTTTTTTTTTTAAATCAATAATTTATTACATGGGGTACATAGGCAGACCATGGTAAGTACAAAGTACCTACTTAGATACACAAACACAAGAAAATGATAGAAGAAAGAAAAGGTGAAAGTAAGTAAGAGGAAATGAGCTGTGCTTTTACTCCTAGGAGTTGTGCTGTCATGCTAAACAGCTGTTTAGGCAATAAAAGTGATATTTTTCACCATAATAATGAGAATAACCAGCTTGAGAGATGAGTTTGGCCCCCCAGAGATATTTCTTAGATGTCCAGTCATGGACTCAAGCATACCACTTGAGTAGCAGAGTAGTGGCTGTGACTACTACTACAGAGACCTCATAAGAATTGTCTAGAGAATTTTATAACAGATCTATAACAGAACTCCTCTCTAGAGTACTCTTGAGAGCAGAAAGGACCTTAGAAGATTGTTTTCTATAAAGATAATGTCATATCTTGGCAGCAGTCACTTATTTATAATATCTAGGTTACCATTGGATTAGAGCCACCATTGCTGATGGCTAATTATAGCAAGAACTAGCAAGATGAGTTCTCTTAGGAACTGCATTGCAAACATAACAGAAAAATACTGAGGCTCAAAGATGTGATAAAGTATAGAGGAGTAGTAGAAGGACTAGAAAAGTCAGACAAAGAGATTAGATAAAGAGATAAAAGAAGAGGTGTTTGATAAAGACAACGTGCTTAAGAGCAAGATAACTCAAGATTTCTGCCTTTCTCTACAGCCTAGTAAAAGGCTTGAGAGCCATCTATTGTTTAGAGAAGAACCCCAAGAGTAGGATTAGAGAAGTGGAGAGTGGTAGCCAAGTGATCGGAAGAGGTACTATCTTATCATTTCACTCTTACTATCTTTGGCAATTTGGAAGTTTTCTTTGTTTCTTTTCTTTTGTTATATCATTGCTTTGTAATCCTAATAAAATACTCTAGGGCACAGAAGGGACAAGAATATACTTTCCTTCATCATCTCTCTTTCTGTTACTCTAGAGCTAAAAGGCTATTTGAGTAATTTAAGGTTTTTTTTTTTGTGTTTGCTTTATAAAAACTCTATAAAACTTCCCTCGAAGAGATAGTCAAGCCTCAACAGACTCAGGCATTTGCTTATACTAGGAGCTAACCACTTGCTATGTGTTTTTGGAGTAGGCTTCCAGTTGTATGGTCAGCTGAAGTAGAGCTTGCACAATAGTACAGGAGTTCTAGGTAGTACTACTGTATTGATGGTAAGCCAGGCTACTAGACCAGGTAAGGGCAGTAGTGTCATAGTACGAGATAAACATGTGCCTTAGGGATCCTATTATAGTGAGGGTTCTCTCAAGTGGATACTAGAAACATTTCTTTTCTTCTTAGGTTTCTATTTAATATGTTTTGGTTATTCTTTGGATATTCACCTTCAGTAAGCTTTCTATTATTTGATTTATCTCCCCAATGCCTACTTGTTTAGTGTACAATTGTGAAGCAGTTTGGAGATTTTGCCTTTTTGATCTTGCTTTCACCTTTGTTTTGTGATCAATTTCCTTTGATCTCCATTATCGCTGAAAGGGGCAAAAGAGATGTTTACTGTGACAAGCAAGTAGAAAAGGCAGTGACAGCTCTCAATTGCATGCTAAAGGTTTCATGGGGAGAAGTAGGAAGTAGGAGTATCAGAAAGAAATTAAAAAGTAAATATGCAGCTTATTTGGAATCTAAGTATAGAAGGAATGATGGGAGCTCAATCTAGATCCTATCTACATGGTGTCCCTAAGGTGTCTACCTTTACACACCGTAACAAGCTCACTAGTAGAATAGTCAGTAAACTACTCAAGGGCCTTACTACACTCAATCAAGCCCTCATTTGCACTCCCATACCAAACCTTATGGGTGTGATATGATCTAAGTCGATGATTAGCCAGGCTTTTCAGACTTGCTACTCCATAGAAGGTTGTCTGAGCAACTGCTGCATCTTGTCTCATGAAAAAGTAGGGTATATGGTAGGAAACATTCACTAACTCAACCTCTCACCAAGATCACCCCTTACACACTCAAGAGAATTGCATTTACAACCTCAAGAGCTTCTGAGATGAAAGCAAGGGCCAAGAAGACTCTCCCCATTAATCTCCACTCTGAGAAATATATTAGAATATTACAAATGTTCAGGACTCAATTAAAAAGAAATAGAAAAGAAAACTCTTTATTCTACCACTCTCCCTTGCGTCTCCTCTCTATGATACCACCATGTGGCCATGACAGCCGTCATCTTCCTATTCTCCATACCTCCTAGGCATGACCATATGATCCTGCTCTACCTCCATACTTCACTCCTGCCCATTGTCCCCCAAATCTCAAACTGGCTTCCTTTTACTTCAAATATGGTCTAGAAACACATGATAGTGTGTTCGAGCATCTGCGATATGATTGTCATCTGGTGGTATGTCCGTTTCTTGACTGAGTCCAGCAGTAATAGGATCACTAGTCACTGATAGACTTTTGATCTGCCATATTAGTCTAAGTCCGCTCTAGATTGAAATTATATTGCATTCCAAGGATATCTCTGAGCCTCTGACTTCTAGAGCTTTAACATTGATAGTTTGTATCTGAGAAACCTGATGCTAGCTCATCAGTTTTGCCTCTCGAGGTATATGTTTTCCTAGCATATAACAGCTTAGCCACTACCTAATAGAAGTACCTAGTCTTGGGTCTAGATTATGTCTGGGGCTTGTAGAAGGTCTCTAGAGTGGGTTCCAATAGTGAAATCCAAGGTTATAATTTTTATCCCATGTTACTTTTCTGCAGAAAATTCTCTAACAGCATAACATTGCCATATTGACTTGGGAGAAATAATAGGACCTCCTATAGAAGACAAGTCAATAGAAGGGTTGAAAAGATGTCAAACTCGTGCAAAATAAAACAATTTGGTTTTGTTGTGCTCCATGATGAAACCTATATCAAGGAGTATTTTTGACATAATGTTATAACTACAAAGCAAAAAGGAGAATGAAAGTAAATAACTCTTCTCTTGAGAAATTAAAAGACCATTGTCCACAAAAGACAAAACATTAGCCAAAATTTTTATTTCCAAGTTTTTTATTCTTTTTTTGAATGTTTTTGTCAGTGAGCCAACTTTTGAGCCAGAATAAAGCCAACTGCTCTTTATCAGTGTTTGACAAAGAGAACTTGATAGAGTTTCTATTAGATTTGCTATACTATGTATACAATTACTATCATGGCTATGTATCTTGTCTCCCACAGTTCTCATGTCCATCAGCTGACTTCTTTGTCACATGCTGTGACTGTGACCTGTGACATATGTGATGTGACCATTTCTGTGACTCTGTGATGGTCATGTGATACTTTCCCATACTCTACCCTAGTAATAAAGAAAAGAAAAGAAAAGAAATATTAAATAATGACTTAGCCATTTTGCCAAGTCATGATAGTTTTAATGATTAGAGCCAAATAGATAGCAGAGAGGATGGGTGAGAGAGCTAAGCCTAGGTCCACTCCTATGTTGGTATTGAAAGATAATAAGGAGAAATTATTTCATCAGTACATAATAGAGCGATCGGAATGATAACTGTTGAAGAATTCTATAATGTTAGTATTAAGACTAGCTTTTGTAAGGCATAGAGAGAGAAAATCATGATTCAAAGACAGAAAGAATTGTATAATATCAAATCCTATGATGCTAGTATGGCACTGTTTAAGCCACCTTGCTCAAATAATATGGGTAAGATATAACCTTGTGTCAATAGTGGAACATTATCATATTCCTCCAAATTGATGAGAGTCCAGGAATCCATTGACTGACATTTGGAATTGTAGTCAAGTGCTGATGACTTTCTCAATAAGTTTTCCAGTAGTGTCTGGCAGAACAATGGGACAAAAGGACTTTGGGGAGTTGTATAAGTCTTTATTTGGTTTGGGGATGATTATAGTGTTGGTGGACTTAAAGTGTAATGGCCAATATTCTAGGTTTATGCATGCATTAGCAATATGCATGAATTTTTCTAAACATCTATCATTGATTATCAAAGACTTAAGGTGCCTCCAAGAGATGTGATCAGGCCCAAGAGCCAATAAAGATGAGCACTTAGCTATAGCATCTCTGAACTCTTGTTTGGAAAAAAGGGGCTATTCTATTAAGTCCACTTGAGGGATTTCACTAAGAAAAGTGGTATTAATAGGTCTGTTTTCTGCTGAGTTATATAACAAGTAAAGAGCATGCCACAGATCTGGGAGGGTATTGTAGGACTAATTTTCATATGAAATAAACTTAATGGTTAGCAGAGACTTTTTCCTAACCTAGTTCATTAGATCCCAAGGTCTTTTGTTTAAAGAGGCGATTTCATATATCTTCTCATTGAAGAAGTTTCTCTTAGCTGTACAAACATTTGACTTGAATTCTTTCTAATGTTGTATGTTACCTAAGATTCAATACTTGTTTAGACTAGTCATACAATCTAGAGACCATCATTCTTTGAAATGTTTTGTAATTTGTCTCATTTTTGAGTGAGTGCTCCATGCATTACCAAAGACAGTAGCCATTTGTTGAACTACATTTTTCAGAGTTTCTTTTGAATTAATGTTTGTAGTATCAAGGGTCATTATGCTATTGGTTATCGAAGTAATGAAGTTTTTCTCCTCCTCACTATCTTTGCTGATAGTCTATATATTAATGTTGATGTTGATTTCCTTAATACCTATCTCTATGATTAGAGGAACATGATCAGATAGCTTATGTATGTCAGGGTGAAGTATGTGATAGTCAAAACCTGTGTTATTGGAGGAGAGGAATACCAAATCTATAACAAAGTTAGAGTCATGGGGTTGTCTATGAATCTAGTTGGCCCAGGATTAGAAGGGGAGGATAGTTCTAATTCCAAGCTATCAGCTACAATGAGAAGATTGTCAGTATGACTAGAATGGTAATGAAAGTTTGGATCCCAGTCACTATTCCTTATGTTGAAGTCACCTGTTATGATAATAGTATTGTTCAAGTTCACAATGTTTCGATTGAGGAACTGGAGAGCAGTTTGGTTACTATCAGAGTATACATTAATAATGAAATTGACATCTTGATTATTGTAAAAGGCTAAGATGTTAATGTTGCAATAGTTGACAATATCTAGTTGTAAGGCAAATCTCATTCTTGATAGGTGTTTGTTGATATAAGTAGCAACTCTTGCATAATTGTCTTGTAACATATCTTGATAGATGAATAGTATCCATTTGAGGTGATTGGAAGTACTATAAAAAAGGTATCCTAAGGGGTTAGAATGGCTAGGAATGTATCAAATGAGTGATCTAGGAGGTTCTTGAATGAAGATAATATCAGTGGTGCTTTTGTTGTTTTCTAGAATAATGTCAGTTAGGGTTTTGTTTTTTCTAATGTTCTGCAAAAAGATTTTTAGGTTTTCCTTAATCATAGTTTCTTATTGCCTATGGCTAGGTGGATTGAATTGGTCCTAGTTGTCTGGGCCTCTTGAGCTTTCTTGGAATGCCACTCTCTATCGAAGCAATTTCTCCAGAAAGGGCATTTGTAGTTGTTAGCCATATGATTACCTTTATAGTTAATGCATTTGAAAGAGTAGGGGCATAGCAAACTCTGCATGGTTTTGAGATAGGGAGGGTCCAGTTTAGGGTTAGCTTTGCAGTACCATACTAAGTCTCTATGGTGTTCAAGTTTATGAGGACCACTGCATTTCTGACACTTAGATTCATGAGCTTTGCAGGAGAAGGTTGAATGGCCCCATTTCTAGCAGTTGTGGCACTGGAGAATACCTGGGTTCATGTTTGTTGCTCTTATGATGGCAATGTATCTGCCAAAATTAAAGGAGTGATTTATTAGTAGTTTAGCCTTGGATTTGCTTTGAGTGTCCCAGATATTGAACCAGATAATGGCCATATTGGACTTGGGGGATGCTTTGATAATCCTAGGTTTGGCTACCAAGAAAATGTTTTTAAATAATTTGGTGTATTTCATGAAGTCAGAAATTTCTTCACTGGACAATTTGTTACCATTGGATAAGATATATAGGATACCAGTTATCTTTAGGTAGGATTTGGATTAGGAAAATGTCATGTATGTATGGAGCAAGGACAAAGTAACCCTGGGTGGAACAAAGTTACTCTAAAGAAAAAGGGAATTGACAACAAAATTGGAGAACAACCTTGGCCTCAGCTTGTGTGCTATGCCTCAATCTGCTGTCACTTGTGGTTGCATTTTATAGGAGGACTGAATTGTTGTCAGGAGTTTAGGAGAGAAATGGTATACAGGTTGATAGGAGCGAGAATAGAACACATAAGAGATGTTAATCTATGAACTAAGAAACTAGGATGTAACTAATAAAGTACTTATACTAAGTCTGGAATAGGAGGAGTATAAGTAACTAGTCTATATCATGATCCTATAGGAGTAGACAACAGGAGTTCAGGAGTGAAATTTAGTAATAAATAAAATATAAAAGAAATTATTTTTATTAAATTATTACTTTCTGTCATATGACAGGAAGACAAGGGGCAAGGATTCTGCTATTATTAGTACCTTCAATAGATTTGAAGTGCTTGACATCATTATGAGGTCACTAGGGTTAGGCACGGAGTTAGTTATGATGGACACTCCTCTAGGATAGGGGCAAATAAATTCAGCATGTAGTATTGATTTGATGTTTTTAAGGAGGACATTGATCTGGAAAATATGGTTGTTAGTATCTCCCATGATTGTTTCAGTGAGTTTGGAGCTAGTAGGAACAATAGCTTTTTCCTGGAGAGTCCTTTCATAGTGGGTTGAATTTTCCTTTCCTTGTTGCTATTTTGCTTGGAAAAAGCTGTGTCATGTATTTTAAGAATTTTCTTATTTGGTAAGGCAGGGAATACTTCTTTGATTTTAAGAATGTTTGAGGTAGTAGAAGTCACCTGAGCATAAGACAGAGGGGTTAAAGATGACTTTTTTACCCCAGTTAAGTAGGTTTGTTGGTGAAATTTTGATTTATTTATTTGTTCTTTGGAGGGGTAAGAGAAGATGAGTAGTGGGACCCTTTTTTCCAAGACATTGTTGGGAGTTACCTCCTTTCTAGACAAGATGTTAACTTTACTAAATTTTGACACCTTATTTTCTCTAATAGATGTATTGTTTGATATGAACAATTGGTCCTAGCCAGATTCAAAGATGACCAATATAAAGGACTATGCTGATTAGCCAAAGAGTTCAAGTTGTGGGATATTGTTGCCATTATGTCCCTTGAGGTTTCTTTGCCTAAGAAAGCACACCATGCATTAGAGAAAGCATGCAATGTTGTGAATGTTGCTGTTGAGAAATTCATTTGTACCAAAGAGGGATGTTGCCATGAAGTTACTATCCCAGAGACTGGAATCAGCTAGAACATTAGCACTGTATAGTATAACCATAAGAGGGGAGAGTTCTGTTGACGTGCATACTTTACCAATAGATGTAGGATTAAGTACCTCCTCAGGGGAGACACATAGAGGTTAAAAGAAAGACAGAGTAAAGTTGTATGATGGCATGTCCAAGAGAAGGGAAGTGTGAGAGACTTCCATGTCCATGTTGTTTTGGGCAGCTACTTGTTCAATGTAATTGTCCTTAAAAGAGGTAAATGCATCATCTATGGGAGAAAAGGAGATACTACAAGAATCTTTGTCATTAGTCCTTATGGGAGGACAATCCTGCTTTATATTGATGGCTGTGTTGTCTAGACAAGCAGTTGTAGGTTCAAGACTATAGTTTATAGCAGTTCTAACAATGGGATGGAATATGTTTGCTAATTCTCAATAGACAAGAGAAAAAAGCAATATGTATGTCTGATCTTTAAAAACTAAAAGCAAAGAAAAGAAATATAAATATTGACTTAGTTGTTTTGCTAAGTCATAACATATTTCTACTCCAAAATTAGCAACTGACAGTGACAATAGCATAGTTGTCCCTACTCTCTGAATATTTTCTCTTTTCAAGACTCTAGATTTATTTTATTCTTTTATTATTTGTTGTTTTTATTCTCTATGTTAATCCAATCTTCTCCAATCTTCCATGACATGATGGGTTTATGTAAAGGTTCTGATGATGTCCAAATACTGAATTGTATGTTAAGTCTGAGGTCTAATTCTTAGACCAGAAGTCCTTATATACAGAAAAGTGATGGTCTATGCACTAGAATAGACCATTACATACTACTACCTATTGTTCTACATATAGTAGTGCCTTTTTACTCATAATAGTGATAACTTAACCATATGGAGGCTGTTCTTTGTTCTAATTAAAGGCAGATGACTATCTATGGGTAATTAATTAATGTTCATATACAAACATTGAGGACTTTATATCTCCACTAATATTAATTGCCTCAGGGTTATTTTAAGCTCATTCTGAGCATTATGAAGAGAGCTTCTGTTAAGCCCAGAATCAAAGTATCAATTGTGACAGTTTCCAAGATATTGGTAGTTTAATAAATGGTACTATAGTAGTTACCTGTTGATCTGCTTAATGTCTTGGCCAATGCTGATTGCCTTGAGATATGACTAAAATCAATCAAAAGGTCTTTTCAAGAGCTTTCCGTAGTTGTTGAGACTGTGAGAATTGTCAAAGAATTGATGGTGATAGGTCTAAATGAAGTTTGTGACAATAGCTATTGAGTTCTCCTTGTCAACTTGGACTTGGAGGGTGATTAAGTCATCCCAGGCTTCATCACTACATAGGTTTAGTAATTGGTTTAAATTTTGGTTTGGAATGAAAAGGAATGGAAAAGGAATATCTTGGCAAAATAGCTATTATTTTCTTTTTTCTTTTCTTTTCTTTTAGTTTAATTAGTTTAATTATTGGACATAGTACCATATTGGGGTGTGTGGGATACTAGCTAGGGTTAGGGTTAATATTGTGTATAAGTAGTTCAATGAATCTAATGGGAACTCTATCAAGTTCTTCTTGTTAACTTAGACTAGGAGTGTTATGAGTTTCTAAACCCAGTGTTCAGATAAAGGATATAATATTAACCAGACTGAGACTAGAGACTACACTACAGTATGCTGGCTTATAAGGGCACAAGGCAACACGTGATGAGTGTGTAGTATGTGGGAGACTGGATTGTAACAAGGAGTAGTTTTAAGTTATCATAGCTAGAACCTTACAAGGGATTCTTCTTGGTATTTGGGAGGCATGCACATGTTGTCACTGTCCCCCTCCTTGCCTCCTGCCCATTTGTACTTAGAGTAGTTGGCTTTATATC
>Ga0153968_1000405_pt1 | contig 9469 bp, 16 predicted proteins | sample TSGA052MetaG_FD_104729 | JGI IMG/M metagenome (GOLD analysis project Ga0153968, IMG submission 104729) | Attine ant fungus gardens microbial communities from Georgia, USA - TSGA052 MetaG | ecosystem: Host-associated > Fungi > Mycelium > Unclassified | place: USA: Georgia, George L Smith State... | reverse complement strand
TCTAGAGTCCCAATTCACTGTATCTCTAAGTCAGTCCCATCCTATGATGGATCTAGAGCATAGTCCTTTTATGACTTTCTTCCTAAACCTGATGCCAGCTCATCCTGCTTGCCTCCCGAGGTCTCGACATGAGCTCTAGTTTGGTTATTACTTGCTCAATGTTCTCATCATATGGTATTACGTTCTGAGGGTATAGAAAGGGCTCTAGAGTGAACTCTAATTACGAATTCGTTGGTATAAAGCATATCAAATGTTATTTTCCATGGAAAATTCGCTTGTGGTGTAACACCACGATAGAGCATCTGGCTTCCCCATAGAACGTCCTGGGCGATGAACCAGCTTGAAGTCGAAGCAAGCTAAGTACAGAGACCACCGGGCTTGGCGACAGTTGAGTTTCTTAGCCATCATGAAGTACTCCAGGTTCTTGTGGTCCATCCAGATTTCTACTGGGTGACGAGCTCCTTTCAGAAAGTGCCTCCACTTTTCCAACGCACGGATGATAGCGAGCATCTCTTTGTCATAGATCTCATAGTTCCATTCCACCGGAGACAGGGATTTGCTATAGAAAGCCACTGGGTGCCATTTTTCTTCTCCGGGTAGTTGCTGAGAGAGGACAGCTCCAGAGGCGAAATCTGAACTGTCAGCCTCAATGCAGAAGGGTTCCGAGTCCTAGGGTGATGCTAGGATTGGAGCAGTGGTCACTGCCATCTTGAGATGTTCGAAGGCTTCCTGTTCCTTGGTACCCCAGCTCCAGGCCTGGTCGGAGTGAGTGAGGTCGAAGAGGAGTCGAGCTATGGTCGAGAAGTCTTGAATGAAGCGACGGTAGAAGTTAACGAAACCTATGAAAGCTTGTACATCAGTCCGGTTCTCTAGGATGGGCCACTCGCGGACTCCGGCGACCTTAACAGGGTCTATCACAACTTTGTTCTCCGAGATGACCAGTCTGAGGTATTCAATCTGCTTCCAGTGGAATTCACATTTCTCTGGGCAGAGGAATAATTTATGTTCCGTCAGCATCTCCAAGACTCTCTAGACCGCTCGTTCATGCTCCTCTTCCATCTTTGTAAAGATCAGAATGTTGTCCAAGTACACTACGACAATCCCTTCTGCTATGACGGTTCTGAAGACGTCGTTTATCATAGTTTGGAAGGTGGTGGGGCTGTTGGTCATCCCGAAAAACATTATGAGGGGTTCGAAGAGGCCACGGTTGGTGCGGAAGGCTGCTTTCCATTTATCTCCAGGCTTGATGCATACATTATTGAAACCCCAGCGGATGTTCAGTTTTGTGAAGTATTGGGCTCCATGGAGTTGAGAGACGAGTTTAGAAATAAGGGAGAGCAGATATCTGTTCTTGACGGTTACAGTGTTTAGTGCATGGTAGTCTTGAACCAGACGGAGCAAACCATCCTTCTTCTTAATGAAGAACATAGGGGCTGTGATAGAGGATTTCAAGGGTCGGATTCATCCGGTACGAAGGTTCTCTTCCAGGAAGGTATCCAACTCTGCTTCCTCCAATGGAGACAGGGGGTAGACCTTTGATGACTTGGGCTCTGCTCTGGGGATCAGCTCGATTGCATGATCCCATTTGCGGTGCTCCGGCAGTATGTCAAAGTCCTTCTTAGCGAACACGGATTGGAACTCCACAACATAGGCAGGCAGCAGAGTGGCAGCGGCCTGTGTTTCCGTGCTGTGTCTGGCTCCTTCTGCAAGGCACTGAGATATTATGGTTGTGGCTCGGAGGTCAACTTGGTCAGGCTCTAGAAGGAGGCGTGTGAGGAACAATCAGTCTCCGAGCTCCCAACTCGGATAGTGCGTTTGTGGAGGCTCTTCCTCAGGCTCTAGCTCTTCTTGGAGCAGGGGTGTGGGTCTGTCATGACAAGATCGGAGGGCTCGGAGTTCAATCCTCTTCTGGCGAGTCTGTTCCTTCCATAGGGCGCATCCTCCCTCACAGCAGAGGGAACAGCAGGTCATTTTGACTTCTCCTTTTTCCTAGTCGATCTTGGGGTTGTGGTCTTTGAGCCAGTTGTAGCCTAGGATCAGATTCTGTTTCCCGAGTCCGGAGATGGCCAAGAGCATCCTTTCAGAGTGAGTCTTGTAGCGAAGAACTACATCCACCACCTCGGAGATTTGTCCTGCCTCGTTAGGGGAGCCATCAACATTAAAGACTGGGATGTTATGTGAGAGGGTCCAGGTGTTCATCCCTTTTGAACAGACAAAATCCCTGTCGATGAGGCTTCCAGTTGCTCCGCAGTCCAGGAGGGCTTCGACGGAGTATAGCTCGCTCGTATCTGTGGTTCTGATTTCTACTGGCAGGAGTAGGGAAGTCCCTCACGTATCTAAAGCACTGATCAAAAGGAGTTTGGGTAGTCTCTTCTCCCACTTGGGTTTGCGGAGCGGAGATGAGGGGGATAGGGGGTGGTATGTCTACTAGTTCACTGTCAATTGTATTGGGGTCCTCTATAGTCAATACAGTGAACTTATTTACTAGCGACCAGGGCGCACTTATCGCCGGCCACGCTATGTAAAATCCTCTTCCTCCGGGGGACAAGACTCTTCCATCGGGACTATATCTTTCAACGTCAACAGATCTTCAATCAACTCCTCCCGCTGCTCTGTGGTAAGTTGACGGACGTCCATGCAGTGGGGACAATCCCGGACTACATGGTTCGCGTCTCCGCATCGGTAGCATCCTCGTAGAGGCAAGGACCTTGCCTTCCTAGCGGTGTCCACATCCATGGGGACTCCCATAGACGGAGTAGTCGGCAGAGACTTCGGAATAACCAGAGGGGGCGGAGCGAGAGGTAACCTTGCTGCAGACAATGGTGGGGGTCGGGTGGAGACAGTTTTGAGTGAAGTGAAAAGGGCGGAGCATGACATGGACTGGAAGGCTTTGTTTGCGAGGCGCGCTATTACGCCGCTAGAGAATTTTCTGTGGAAATGTGACATGGGATACACATTATACCCCTGGATTTCGCTATTGGAATCCACTCTAGTGACTTCCTACAAGCCTCAGACATAATCTAGACCCAAAATTGGGTACTTTTCTTAAGTAGTGACCAAGCTACCACATGCTAAGAATAGCATATACCTCGGGAGGCAAGACTAATGAGCTAGCATCAGGTTTCTCAGATACAGACTATCAATGTTAAAGCTCTAGAAATCAGAGGCTCAGTGTTATGAGAGCCCTAAGAAGGAAAAAGTTTCCCATGCATTCAAACACTTAATCGCAAATATCAAGTCATATAATGAAGACAAGATATAAATAGCATGGGAACTTAAAGTAATCATATCATGTGACAAGGTCATGTGACTAAAGAACATTCTAGAAGGTCATGTGACTAAAGAACATTCTAGAAGGACATGTGATCATGGACTAGTAGTGTATAGCCACTTGTAAAAGTAGTGTAAGTAGGTGGTCCAATCCAACGGAGAACTCTATTGAGTTTTTCCTAAACACTCACCTCAAGTGGTCCCTAAGTCATTAAGACTCTGTGATAACAAAAGAACTCAATACCCAACAGTGACCTCGCACCTCGCGACCTCACCACTACTTACTCTCTTATTGCCCTCGCTAGTGAGCACAGCGCTCACAAGCTTTTTGAATAGCGGGCCCTAGCTGTAAAGAGGACTTCTCAGTCAGTTAGGGACTGAGGGAGGAGACTAAGCACCAAGTCCAGGTGTTTTGTTCAAGTCCTGACCTGTTAATTGGGCCTGTTAGCTACTTCCTTCTTAGTATAAGCTCTGTGCTGTCGTCCATTGTGACGGGTACACACAGGAGATCGGCGGTTACTTCTTAAAAGGCTGCTTAGCTTAAGGGTTCCCTTCTTAGGGGCAATTGTATACATTTTGATTAGGGCAGTAGTCAGTAAGGCAGTAGGAGTCTAGACAGGAGAAGATCGTGCTCCCTGTTAGACCTAGCCTTGAAGGATCACCCTGGATCAAGAACTATTCGATACCTCATCAGAATACGAGTTCTCATCACCATCACCATCACCACCACCACACACCATGTCTCGACAACAACAACAACAACATCAAGGAGAAGCATCTCTGACGCCCGCCCGCCGTCAACCACCACTATCCCGCGAGGAACAACTCCTCGCTATGATTGCCACCCTGCAGCAGCAGGTAAACACTATGCTCCTCCACCAACAGAGGAGCAGAATAGAGGTTGCAAGGCCTCAAGTCTTTAGTGGAAAGATGGAGGAGGTGAGCGCATTCATCAATGCGGCTTGCCTATATATTAGAATGAAGATGACGGAGGAGGCGACAACAACCCAGGTGGCCTGGGTGCTATTATATGTGCGGGGAGGAGTTACAGAAGCATGGAAGGATAATCTGCTGGACGAACTGGCCAAGGGAGAGTCAGAGATAGACACAGTAGAGAAGTTGTTTACCAAAATAAGAGACGACTTCGGAGAAACATCGGAGGAGGAGAGAAAGATCGAGCAGCTAAGAACGATAGAGCAGGGGGGAAGGATGTGCGACGAATACATCCAGGAGTTCAAAAAGGTCGCCAGGGGAAGCAGCTATGAGGGTAGACCCCTCATCAAAGAGTTCAAAAGAGGCCTCAATAGGCCCATCAGAAGAAAGCTAGCAGAGGCAGAGGAACCACCGTCCACCATAGGAGAGTGGCAAGAAAGAGCGGTAAGATTGGATAGAAATCAGAGGTAGAGCAGAGCAGAAGAAAGGATGCTGGGGAGGAATGCGGCGCGCCCAGGGGGAAATATGCAGCCAAAGGGGGGGTTATATGGAGGAAGGGAAGGGCAGATAATGCAGAGGTGGGGAGACAATGGAGGAAGAAATACGTTGAGAGGAGGAAATACGTTTAGAGGAGGATATCAAATGGGTCCACGGAGAGACCCAAACGCAATGGATGTCGATAGAGGAAGAGGAGGGGATAGGACGTGTTATCACTGTGGGAAGTTTGGCCATATGGCCCGAAACTGTTGGGAAAAGAATAAGGCGAGAATGGTGGAGATGCCGCAGGAGTTGGCAAAAGAAAATGGAGGTCAGTAAGCTCTCGGCTGGCCTCCTCAAATTTGTACAGTGTATTGCGCCTGGAAAAACTGGGCAATAAATTAAATTTTGCAAAAAACACTGAGAGAGTAAGAGAGATACGGCGTACCTTACGGCCGCTAAGAGAGGTATGGATGAAAGTGGGGCTAGAGAAGTTGGAGAGTCACGAAGGGATAACAGTAAAAGCCCTATTAGATAGCAGAGCAACAGGTCTATTCATGGATACAACCTTTGCAAAAGAGAAAAGGTTCAGAATGGAGCAGATGAAGAACCCTCTGCTAGTCAAAAATGTAAACGGAACAGTAAACATAGGAGGAGCAATAACGCACCAAGTCAAGTGCAACATGTTCTTCAAAGGACATGTAGAGAGAGTGAGAATGGATGTATGCAACCTGGGGAAGACAGAGGTTATACTAGGAATGCCGTAGTTGGCGGCCCACAACCCAGAGATAGATTGGGAAAAAGAGGAAGTAAAGATGACAAGGTGTCCACCCATATGTGGAAAAAGAAAGCAAGAGGAAAAGAAGAAAGAAGTAAAGAAGATAGAGAAAGATGAAGATGAAGAAACACTAAAGAAGTTAGTGCCCAAAAGGTTTTGGAAGTGGAAGAAAGTCTTTGGAAAAAGGGAGTCGGAAAGGATGCCAGTGCAAAAGGCCTGGGACCACGCAATAGAGTTAAAAGAGGGGTTTTTACCAAAAAAAGGGAAGGTATATTCGTTGTCGAGAGAAGAGAGAGAGGAAGTACAAGCATTCGTAGAAGATCAATTGCGAAAAGGGTATATACAACGATCTAAATCACCGCAAACTTCACCAGTGCACTTTGTGGCAAAAAAGGACGGTAAAAAAAGGATGGTACAAGACTACCACTATATAAACCAATGGACGGTAAAAAACGGATACCCACTGCCGCTCATTGCAGACATTCTGGATGGGGTAGGGAAGAGGAAGGTGTTTACGAAGTTGGATCTAAGATGGGGCTATAACAATGTCAGAATTAAGGAGGGGGATGAATGAAAAGCAGCGTTCACTATGCACATCAGAGCATACGAACCCACAGTAATGTATTTCGGGTTAACAAACTCCCCTGCTACTTTCCAAACAATGATGAACGATCTCTTTCAGGACCTCATAAACCAGGGAGATACAGCCACCTTTATTGACGACATTTTAGTAGCAACAGATACAGAGGAGGGGCACGATGAGCTAGTAGAGGAAGTGCTCAGAAGACTAGAAGAGAACGATTTGTTTGTGAAACCGGAAAAATGTAAGTGGAAGGTCAGAGAAGTAGAGTTCTTGGGAGTAGTAATTGGTCCGAAAGGAGTAGAAATACAGAAGGAAAAGGTAGAAGGAGTTCTCAACTGGCCAGCACCAAGAAACGTCAAGGAAGTACAGAAGTTCCTAGGCCTTGCCAACTATTATAGAAGGTTCATAAAAAACTTTGCTAGAATAGCAGCACCGCTACACGCGCTGGTCAGAAAGGAGCAGAAATGGAAGTAGAAGAAGGAGCAAGAAGAAGTGTTTGGAAAACTCAAAGCAGTGTTCACTACGGAACCAGTCTTAGCGATCCCAGACATAGATAGGGAAATGAGGATAGAGACAGACGCATCAGACTATGCAACAGGAGGAGTGTTGTCAGCAAAATGTAAAGATGGGAAGTGGAGGCCAGTGGTCTTCATCTCCAAGTTGTTAAATACTATGGAGTACAACTACGAAATTCACGACAAAGAAATGTTGGCAGTTATCAGATGTCTCAAAGCGTGGAGGCACTATCTGGAAGGAGCGAAACTGGAATTCGAAATTTGGACGGATCATAAAAACCTCCAATACTTCATGACCAGCCAAAAGTTGAATCGAAGACAAGCATGATGGGCTTTATACCTCTCACGATTCAACTTTACCTTAAAATACGTTCTAGGGAAAAGCATGGGGAAGGCAGATGGGTTAAGCAGAAGACCAGACTGGCAAGAAGGGGTAGAGAGAGATAACGAAGACCGAACATTGATAAAGCTGGAGTGGGTGAGAGGAGCAGAAACAATAGTGGAAGAAGGAAACCTAAGAGAAAGAATAAAGAAGGCACAGGAAGGGGATGAGAGAGTGGTAAAAGCAGTCGAAGAGTTAAAGAAAGCGGAAGTAAAGACATTGAAAGATGAAGAGTAGAAAATAGAAGATAGGGTAGTACTGAAGGAGGGAAGGATATACGTGCCGGAAGGGGAACTCAGAAGGGAGGTAATACAACTACACCATGACACCCCAGTAGGAGGACACGGGGGAAGATGGAAGACGACGGAGTTGGTCACTAGAAACTACTAGTGGCCAGGAGTAACAAAGGAGGTTAGGAGATATGTAGATGGATGCGATGCTTGTCAAAGATACAAGAATCAAAGTGAGGCACCAGCAGGCAAACTAATGCCTAATGCAATCCCAGAGAAGCCATAGAGCCACATCTCAGCAGACTTCATCACTAAACTACCCCTTGCTCAAGGATATGACGCCATTCTAGTAGTGTGTGATTGTTTTAGCAAAATGGCACACTTCATAGCAACAACAGAAAAAACGTCAGTAGAGGGACTTGCCAAACTGTTTCGAGACCATGTATGGAAGCTGCACGGGCTTCCAGAAAGCATCATATCAGATAGAGGGGTACAATTCGCAGCAGGAATGATGAAGGAGTTGAATAACTTACTGGAGATTCAAACCAAACTTTCAACGGCCTATCACCCGCAAACAGATGGGCAAACAGAAAGGGTGAACTAGGAGTTAGAACAGTATTTGAGGGTTTTTATCGACCATAGACAAGAACAGTGGCCGGATTGGCTAGGAACAGCAGAATTTGCATACAACAACAAAATCCACGCAACAACAAAAACATCACTGTTCAAAGTAAATTACGGACAAAACCCAAGGATAGAATTCGAGGGAAGAAGGAAAGGAAAGTATGAGGCGGTAGGAAAATTCGTGGAAAAAATGAGGAAGATCCAAGAGAAGGCAAAGGCAGCGCTGGGAAAGGCTCAGGAGGAAATGAAGAAGTTCGCAGATAGGAGACGAGGGAAGGAAGAGGAATACAGAGTAGGGGACTTAGTACTGTTGAGTACGAAGGACTTGAAATGGCAGATGAAGGGGAGAAGGTCGGAGAAACTGACGGAGTGCTTTGTGGGCCCTTATAAAGTCAAAGGGATTATCTCTAGTAATGCAATAGAATTAGAACTACCTAAATCTATTAAAATACACCCAGTAGTTAACGTAAGTAGAGTACGACTTTACAAACCACAGGTAGAGGGACAGAAGAAGACATCTCCGAAGCTAGTTATCATCAAAGGGGAAGAAGAGTTCGAGGTGGAAAAAATCTTGAATAAATGAGTAGTACGGGGAAAAGAGAAGTTCTTGGTACAATAGAAGGGGTATACAGCAGAAGAAGACACATGGGAAAGTAGGGAAAACTTAGGAAATGCGAAAGAGTTGATAGAAGAGTTTGAGAGGGAGTATGGGGAAGAGGCAGAAGAACTTAGGCAACAGGAGCTGGAAGAAGAAGAAAAGGAATTTAGTCGAGAATTACCAAGAGAATTTACAGCTAAACTATTATATGGATGGAGAAGAAAAAGATATGAAAGGGAAAGAGAGAAGAAATGGGACGAGAATTGGAATTAATAGAAAAATTCCTCGGGACGAGGAATCTTGAAGGGGGAGCCATGTTATGAGAGCCCTAAGAAGGAAAAAGTTTCCCATGCATTCAAACACTTAATCGCAAATATCAAGTCATATAATGAAGACAAGATATAAATAGCATGGGAACTTAAAGTAATCATATCACATGACGAGGTCATGTGACTAAAGAACATTCTAGAAGAACATGTGATCGTGGACTAGTAGTGTATAGCCACTTGTAAAAGTAGTATAAGTAGGTGGTCTAATCTAACAGAGAACTCCATTGAGTTCTTCCTAAACACTTACCTCAAGTGGTCCCTAAGTCATCAAGACTCTGTGATAACACTCAGAGATGTCTTTGGAATGCGAGATAATTTCAATCTAGAGTGGACTTAGACTAATATGACATCAAGACAGCAGATCAAAAGTCTATCAGTGACTAGTGATCCCATCACTACTGGACTCAGTCAAGAAACAGACACGCCACCAGACGACGATCATATCGCTCACACTAGGACACACTATCATGTGTTTCTAGACCATATTTGGAGTAGGAGGAAGCTGGTTTGGGGTTTGGGGAATGATGGGTAGGAGTGAGGTATGGAGGTGGAGTAGGAGCACATAGCTATGGCTGGTAGGTATGGAGGATAGAGAGGTGACATCTGTCATGTCCACATGGCAATGTCATAGAGGAGAGAAGTGAGAGAGGCTGGAAGAAGAAGGAGTTTCCTTTTTTATTTATTTTTAATTGAGTCTCATCAGTTTGTACTTTTAATATAACACTCAGAGAGCCTGAGAGGAAGGCAATG
>Ga0153968_1000396_pt1 | contig 9505 bp, 13 predicted proteins | sample TSGA052MetaG_FD_104729 | JGI IMG/M metagenome (GOLD analysis project Ga0153968, IMG submission 104729) | Attine ant fungus gardens microbial communities from Georgia, USA - TSGA052 MetaG | ecosystem: Host-associated > Fungi > Mycelium > Unclassified | place: USA: Georgia, George L Smith State... | reverse complement strand
GATCACCCTTAAGCTAGTGGATAGTCCCAGAAGCTAGTTTGAGATTCAAGTGGGGGCATATCTACACACACTTGCTAGTATATATACTACACTAGATAGTCAGGCACACAATACCATGGCAACCAACCTATAATCACAGAATGTCCTAGAACAACTAATAATAGGCATCGCACTGCATGACACAGACAGGGGAAGTCAGGAATGGTGGGAGTACGATACACGATCTGTCACTGGGCCACTAATAGAACAGACCCTCAGAACTTACTAAGCACAACCCTAGATGTCCCCTTACAGTCACCACGATCACTAGCCACCTCCATATATAGCTAGGCCCTTGGCTTAAGGGAACTTCACTGTCAGTTAGGGATAGTGGGTAGAAGAGTGGTACTAAACTTGGGTATTATTTCTAAGACCTGACCTTATAATCAAGTGGTATTTAGTAGTTACTTGTATCTTTCTCAGTATAAACTTTGTGCTACAAATGCCCTTATCACCTGTTTATGCAGAAAATTGATAGTTACTCCTAAGAGACTATCTAGAGTAGGGATCTCCTCTGTGAAGTGATAGCCAAAGTACTATTAGGGTGTAAGGGGACACCTCCATTTCCACCCCCAAATGGCATGACAACACTCCAGAGCTACCTTAGCCTGTTTACTAGTGATACTTAAACACACTAGTTTAGCTCCAATCCTGCTAACCCTGACACTAAGAGATGTATATAATATAGAGTATCTCTCCAGGAGCCTCATCCTAATCTCTGAGGATTCTCCTGGAGGTAAGTTGTATCATAACCACAATTTGTAATATTACTGAGGATTCTCCTGGAGTCTTGTGCCCAGTCGCCCTTATAGCAGATTAGGATCTTAAAGCAGAGCCTTGGACTATCCCAGTAGACAGCCACCCAATAGGTCACCCTCCTCTGCCATACCCAACCCTCTGAAAATTCCACTCTTCAGATGTCATTGCCCTCGGACACCCCTCAAGGTGTAGCCGACGCCTTAGGATACCTGCAACACCATCTGCAGGAGCTCACAGAGAGACAACATGTCTCTAAAAGTAACATTAACTCTACTCTGGCAGCCCTGACTGTGCAGCTACAGCAGCTCACACAGTTAGTAGCCAACCCCCCTCTTCCTCTTTCAGCCATACCGAACACACCTCCCCCACCCATACCATCCCCTCCAGTGTCTCCATCTCCCGCTCTGCTGATGCGATGAACACGCCCCAAGCTCTCCTGCCCTCTGGACTTCAACGGAGAATGTCACAATGGTCGCGCATTCCTGAACTCTTGCTCTCTCTATATATGCCTAGCCCCGGAGCAGTTCCAAGACAAACAGGAAAGGATTCTCTGGGCCCTCATGCTCTTCAAGGGAGGTTGTGCCGCCAAGTGGTCCAAAAACGTATTCTATCAAGAAGCAGACACTGGCATTTTCCCCATCCAAACCTGGGGAGAATTTGAACAACAATTCCGGCTGCATTTCTTCCCTGCAAATGCAGAAGCAGACGCGATCAACACTTTGGAAGGAACTTCCTACCACTAAGGAAATCAGACAGTGGACGACTATTTAGACAGCTTCCAAGCCCTGGTCTCTGACGCAGGTTATACGGATCCCTGGACACTAGTGGTGAAATTTCGATGAGGTCTCAGATTAGGCATCCAAAACCAGATCGCCACCATGCCCTATAGATGGCCAGCTGACACTGACCCTGACGCGTAGTACAAAGCAGCACGAAAGATCGACCAGGTGCATCTCGCCAATAAAGCCTTCCAGTCCGTGTCGTGCTCTGCCCCTTCCACATCGCTCAAAATCGTCTCTGCCCGACCTCCACCATTGTCCATGGCAAGGTTACTTCTCACTCCACTCCCTCCGGTCACTCCAAAGCCTCCGCCGACCACTCCGTCTATGGGAGTCCCCATGGATGTAGACGTCACTAGGAAAGCAAGATCTCTGCCTCCGAGAGGATGCTACTGATGCGGAGACACGAACCATGTAGTCCAAGATTGTCTCTATCGCCTAGACGTCTGTCAGCTCACCACGGAGCAGCAGGAGGAGTTGATTGAAGATCTGTTGGTGTTGAAAGATGCAGTTCTGATAAAAGAGTCTTGTCCCCCAGAGGAATGTAAGGGTGACTGGGGCACAAAGCTCCAGGAGAATCCTCAGTTAATATTACAGTTAGTGGTTATGATACAACTCACCTCTAGGAGAATCCTCAGAGATTAGGATGAGGCTCCTAGAGGGATGTTCTACATTATACACATCCCTCAGTGTCAGGGTTCACAGGATCGGAGCTAAACTAGTGTGTTTAAGTATTACTAGTTAAACAGGCTAAAGTAGCTCCGGAGCGTTGTCACGTCATTCAGGGGTAGGAATGGAGGTATCCCCTTACAGAGGAAGAGGATTTTGCGTAGCGCGGCTGGCGATAAGTATACCCTGGTCACTAGTGAATAAGTTTACTGTATTGACTATAGAGGACCCCAATACAATTGACAGTGAACTAGTAGATGCACCGCCCTCTGTCCCCCTCATCTCGGCTCCACTCCGCAAACCCAAGTGGGAGAAGAGACTGCCCAAACTCTTTTCAATCAGCACTCTAGACGTACGAGAGACCTCCTTACTCCTACCAGTGGAAATTGGAACTATGGACATGAGCGAACTCCACTCCGTCGAAGCCCTCCTGGACTGCAGAGCAACCGGAAGCCTCATCGACAGGGATTTTGTCCATTCGAAAGGGATGAACACCTGAACCCTCTCATATAATATCCCAGTCTTCAATGTCGATGGTTCCTCTAACAAGGCAGGACAAATCTCCGAGGTTGTGGACGTAGTTCTCCGCTACAAGACTTACTCCAAGAGGATGCTTCTGGCTGTCTCTGGACTTGGGAAATAGAGTCTGATCCTGGGCTATGACTAGCTCAAGGACCACAACCCCAAGATTGACTGGAAAAAAGGAGAAGTCGAGATGACTCGTTGTCCCCTCCGGTATGAGGGAGGACATGCCCTACAGAAGGAACAGACTTGCCAGAAGAGGATTGAACTCCGAGCCCTCCAATCTTGCTGTGACGGACCTACACCCCTGCTCCAAGAAGAGTCAGAGTCTGAAGAGGAGCCTTTACAAATGCATCATCCAAGTTGGGAGCTCAGAGACCAATTGTTCCTCACACGTCTCCTCCCAGAGCCCGACCAAGTCGACCTCCGAGCTATGGCCATGACATCTCAGCACCTTGCGGAAGGAGCCAGACGCAGTGTGGAAGCACAAGCTGCCGCCACTCCACTGCCTGTCTATGTCACGAAGTTCCAGTCTGTGTTTGCTAAGGAGGACTTTGACATACTACCGGAGCACCGCAAATGGGATCACGTGATTGAGCTAATACCCGGAGCGGAGCCTAAGTCGTCAAAGGTATACCCCCAGTCTCTGTTGGAGCAAGCAGAGTTGGACGCCTTCCTGGAGGAAAACCTCCGTACCAGACAAATCCAACCTTTGAAATCCCCTATGGCAGCCCCTGTGTTCTTCATTAAGAAGAAAGATGGTTCACTCTGTCTAGTCCAAGACTACTGTGCTCTGAATGCTGTAACCATCAAGAACAGATACCCTTTCCCCCTCATCTCCGAACTCGTCTCCCAACTCTGCAGCGCCTGATATTTCACAAAACTGGATGTCTGCTGGGGCTTCAATAATGTATGCATCAAGCCTGGAGATGAGTGGAAGGCAGCCTTTCACACCAACCAGGGCCTCTTCGAACCTCTCATAATGTTTTTCGGAATGACCAACAGCCCCACTACCTTCCAGACTATGATGAACGATATCTTCAGAACTGTCATAGCAGAAGGGATTGTCGTAGTGTACTTGGACAACATCTTGATCTTTATGAAGATAGAAGAGGAGCATAAACGAGCGGTCCAGAGAGTCTTAGAAATACTGGCAGAACACAAGTTATTCCTCCGTCCAGAGAAGTGCAAGTTCCATCGGAAGCAGATTGAATACCTCAGATTGGTCATCTTGGAGAACAAGGTTGTGATGGACCCTGTTAAAGTTGCTGGAGTCTGCAAGTAGCCTACCCCAGAGAACCGGACTGACGTACAGGCCTTCATAGGCTTCGTTAACTTCTACCGTCACTTCATCCAAGACTTCTTGACCATAGCTTGACCCCTCTTTGACCTCACTCGCTCTGATCAGGCCTGGAACTGGGGTACCAAGAAACAGGAAGCCTTCGAACGTCTCAAGATGGCAGTAACCACTGCTTCAATCCTAGTGTCACCCCAGGACTTGGAACCCTTCCGTATCAAGGCCGATAGTTCAGATTTCGCCTCCAGAGCCGTCCTCTTCCAACAGCTACCTGGAGAAGAAAAGTGGCGTCCAGTAGCTTTCTACAGCAAATTCTTGTCTCCAGTGGAACAGAACTACGAGATCCATGACATGGAGATGCTCACTATCATTCGTGTGCTGGAAGAGTGGAGGCACTTTCTGTTAAGACTCTAAACCTCACAGTTGAATATACGTTTCAACTTGAAGCTTATATCTAACACTTGATATCTTCACACTCCTCGCTAGAGGATCCGGTTAAGGTTTTCAGTGAAGTTATATTGGAGGAGAGATGTCAACGAGACTTTGAGTAGCACCCTTGAGGTTGTCCTAAGACAAGTAAGAGTACCGATTCCTCAAAGTAAGGATTTTACAAAGGGAATACAGAAAGAGAGAACTTGCCGTTCCCTTCTCTTTCTGGTCTGTATTTATTCTAACTAGAGATGTAACCAATTGTTACAATGTGGTAACACTACTTGTAACTAAGAGTGACTAGTTAAGTGACAGATCAGTGACAAGGTAACAAGTGAGTCAGAGGTGAGTCATTGTCTAATAATGGGTTAGTCTGATGTTGTCCTATTTAGCACAAGTCCAAAGATAGAGAAGGAGAATGATCCAAGATTTCTCCGAAGAGTCCTATCCATACCATGAGTCTATTATCTCCTAAGATGCTTTGACATTCTATGCATTATTGCATAGTAATGTCCTCGTTCTGTACCATCAACGTTTCTTCTCGCATTGTTATCATTTCATCCACTAGCCATTCATTATCAGACCAGGGCTGATAATAACTGTAGTCCCACTCAATGTTCATAACACTTTCTGGAAGGAGCTCGGCACCTGGTAGAAATCTGGATGGACCACAAGAACCTGGAGTACTTCATGACGGCTAAGAAACTCAATCGTTGCCAAGCCTATTGGTCTCTGTACTTGGCTCGCTTTGATTTCAAGTTGATTCATCACCCAGGACGCTCCATGGGGAAGCCAAATGCTTTATTGCAGAGACTGGACCATGGTAAAGAAGCCTCCGACAACGAAGACATAGTTTTTCTACGACTGGAGCTCATAGCAGTCCGAGCCCTTGAAGGACTTCACCTGGAAGGACTGGAGCGAGACATGCTTAGAGAAATCCACCAAGGCAACCAGAAAGGCAACCAGAAAGAGCCCATAGCAAAGGCAGTGAGAGAACTCTGACAAACATTGAGTAAGACGGTCCGTTTTGCGGAATGGTCAGAAGACAACAGAGTACTCTGGTTCAGAGGCAAGATCTACGTTCCCCAGAATTCGGACTTATGAAGGCAGATAGTCTCACTGTGCCATGATACGAAGGTCGCTGGATATCCCAGATGCTGGAAAACATTGTAGTTGGTATCTAGGAACTACTGGTGGCCTCAAATGTCTAGGTATATCGGGCAATATGTCAGCACCTGTGACCTCTGCCTTAGAACGAAACTGATAAGGCAAGCTCCAGTAGGTGAACTGCATCCTCTCTGGATCCTGGACTCGTGATGGGATACACTTAGTGTGGATTTCGTTGTGGAACTCCCCCTCTCCTCTGGACACAACACAATAATGACAGTGGTAGACTCAGTGTCGAAACGGGCGCATTTCATTCCGACACACACGACGGTGACAGCAGAAGGAGCAGCCTGGCTTTTCTTACATCAAGTCTGGAAACTCCATGGTCTTCCGAAGTACATAGTCTCGGACTGCAGACCTCAGTTCGTCGCTTGTTTCACCAGAGAGCTTTACTGCCTCCTAGGAATAAGGTTGGTGTCTTCTACAGCCTGGCACCCCCAAACTGATGGGCAGACGGAACACGTCAACCAAGAATTGGACCAGTACCTCCAGCTATTTGTAAATGAGTGGCAGGACAATTGGTACGACCTCTTATCCATGGCAGAGTTCCAGCACAACAACCACATCCACTCCGCTACCCAACAGCCTCTATTTCTACTCGACACCGGACGTATTCCTCACATGAGCTTCAAACCCTGACAGAACTACTCCAACTTAGAGACAGTCAACGAGTTTATGGAAAGGATGAGAATAGCAATCAAAGAAGCGAAATCCGTGATCTACAAGGCACAGGATGACATGAAAAGATACTACGACCATCGAAGAACTCTGGCTCTAGTGTTCAAACCTGGTGACAAAGTCTTCCTCGACGCATCAGATATCTGCACTACGTGCCCCTCACAGAAACTCTCGCACCGACGGCTTGGCCCCTTTGTAGTAGAACGCCAGATCGGACCTATGGCCTATCGCTTAAGACTGCCACATGGGATGAAGCAACTCCATCCAGTGTTCAATGTAGTGAAGCTTACTCTGGCCCCAGACGACCTGATTACAGGACGCAAGATGGAGGACCACCCACCGCCCATAGTCATCGACAGAGAAGTGGAGTGGGAAGTAGAGGAAATACTTGACAGTCATTGGCACCAGAGAAGATTCCAGTACCTCATTAAGTGGAAGGGATATGGCCACGAACACAATTCCTGGGAGTCTGCATCCGAAGTCTCCGCACCAGAACTCACAGTGGAGTTCCATTACAAACACCCTGGTGCTCCAAGACATGTCTAACATGCAGAGTTCAACAACATTTTTCATTCCGAGTCCATTACTCCGAGACATAGCAATCTTGAAGGGGAGGTGAATGTAAGGGGACACCTCCATTTCCATCCCTAAATGGCATGACAACACTCCAGAGCTACTTTAGCCTGTTTACTAGTAATACTTAAACACACTAGTTTAGCTCCAATCCTGCTAACCCTGACACTAAGGGATGTATATAATATAGAGTATCCCTCCAGGAGCCTCATCCTAATCTCTGAGGATTCTCCTGGAGGTGAGTTGTATCATAATCACAATCTGTAATATTACTGAGGATTCTCCTGGAGTCTTGTGCCTAGTCGCCCTTATATAGGGCAGTAGTTAGTAAGGTAGTAGACATCTGGCCAGATGAAGATCTTACACTCCAGCAGACATAGTATTAAGTAAGATAAACCATTAAATCTGTACCACTTCCAGAAATATAGTACTATGTCTTTGGAATAATATAACTCTATCCTGAGCAGTATGCTCAAACAAAAATACTCCCTCATCAAACTAAGGGAAGAACTTGAAGAGAGAAAAGAAAAGCTATGTTTCAGTTGTTGGAAATTTGGGCATCTGGCCCAAAATTGCAGGAATTTAGAGAAAGGAGAAGAAAGGGGAAGGATCACTCCCCAAAATAAGTTTGAAGTATTGTTGAGCAGAGTAATGCAGTGTGGAGTAGAAGAGAGAACAATAAAAAGACAGAAGGTGGTAAAATTAGAATGCTTTAAGTGTAGGGAGAAGGGGCACAAGTGTAGGGAATGCCCACTTAGAAAGGTGGAGAAACAAGTAGAGAAAGTAGTAGTGTCACGCCAGATAGCCATTAGGTGATATAAGTGGCATTTTTACCCATATTAACAATAATAACTAGTTTAAGAGATGAGTTTGGCTTCCCAGAGATAACCACTAGAAGCCTTATCATGGACTCATATATACCACTTGAGTAGCAGGGTAGTGGCTGTGACCACTACTACAGAGACCTCATAAGGATTATCTGTTGAGTTCAGAGGATATAGGACAAAAGTGGAAACTTATTGTAAATACACAACAAGTCTCTTCTCAAACATTTGTATTTATATCTATCTACTATCACAACATGACACATAAAACAGTCAGTAACTAAGAGATGAAACAAACCTATTTTTTAGTGTGACACTTGATATTCCAACATTATCCAGAGAATTTCATAACAGATCTATAATGGAACTCCCCTCTAGAGTGCTCTTAAAAGTAGAAAGGACCTTAGAAGACTATTTTCTAACAGAATAATGTCATATCTCAGCAGTAGTCACTTATTTATAACATCTAGGTTACCATCAGATCAGAGCCATCATTGCTGATGGCTAATTATAGCAAAAACTAGCAAGATGAGTCCTTTTGAGGGCTGCTGTCATGATGGTGGCACTGTGATGTGTACCACGTGTGTGACACCTGCATGCAGGAATTAGTCAGCTCACCATCAGTCTTTCTGGAACCCTCCAAATTATTTAAATAATTACCAATTGTTGTAACTACCTTAGTTTTGTTTTCTCTCAGGAGGACCCCATCCTTGTCAACTCACATCTCTCTCTCTCTCTTAATAAATCTTCTTGAGTCCTAGAAGGGGCAAGTGTAGAAACAGGCACAACTCACTGTTGAGGCCAAGCCCCCATAGAAGAATTCCCTCCCTGGAGTCAAACCTGACAGCTGCATCACAAATCTAACAAAAGGAGACTGAGACTCAAAGTGTCACAAAATTCATTTGGCCATATCTCCACCAATTCTTCGACGATTCCCACGGTCTTAATGGCACCTGAAAGCCCTCAAAAAGACCTTTTGATCGATGCCAGTCACATCTCGAAGTGATCAGTATTGGCCGAGATATTAGGTAGATCAACTAGTAACCACCATGGTACTGTTTATTAAATCACCAATATCTCGGAAACTGCCATGATCTATGCTTCACTTTTAGGCATCAGAGAAGCCCTCTTCATACTTCTCAGAATGAGCCCAAAACAGTGCTGAGGTGATTAATATTAGTGGAGATATGAAGGCCTCAATGTTTGTACATGGTATTAATACCAACAATGAAAGGAGTAACCTCGGAAGGAATTGCAACGCTCCTAATAGATAACCTCTTCCGAAGATTTGGTATTCCCAACAAAGTCATCTCTGACAGCGACCCTCGATTCATTGCCAAGTCAATGAAAGCCTTCTTACAAGGACTAGGAATCAAACAAGCTACATCCACTGCTTTTCACCCTCAGACAGATGGCACCACCGAACACTTCAACCAAGAGATCGAATTATATCTGGCCATCTACTGTGCTGACAACCCTGAAACATGGGCTGACAAACTATCTATGGCTGAATACTCCCACAACTCCAGACTCCATGGAGGACGATCACTAATTGTTAAGACTCTAAACCTCACAGTTGAATATGCGTTTCAACTTGAAGCTTATATCTAACACTTGATATCTTCACGCTCCTTGGTAGAGGGTCTGGTTAAGGTTTTCAGTGAAGTTATATTGGAGGAGAGATGTCAACGAGACTTTGAGTAGCACCCTTGAGGTTGTCCTAAGACAAGTAAGAGTACCGATTCCTCAGAGTAAGGTTTTACAAAGGG
>Ga0153968_1000390_pt1 | contig 9583 bp, 11 predicted proteins | sample TSGA052MetaG_FD_104729 | JGI IMG/M metagenome (GOLD analysis project Ga0153968, IMG submission 104729) | Attine ant fungus gardens microbial communities from Georgia, USA - TSGA052 MetaG | ecosystem: Host-associated > Fungi > Mycelium > Unclassified | place: USA: Georgia, George L Smith State... | reverse complement strand
GAAAAAGTGCCTCATGCTACGGCGGCTGTGTTATGTGAATCGATGGCGTACACAGATGCTTCAAGGAGGTGTCATCAGAGTCTCACTAGATATCAAAGATGTGATTTATCAGTCATCTTGCTTCTCGAAGACCATAGTGATGAACATCACACCGCCAAGTATCCACTGATTGACATAGAACTGAGATCTTGAATAGCATTTTCTGAAGCTTCAGACTGTGAAACTTGCCTGTCAATTGAATGGCAAAGCCTGGAAAATAATGTGAGCCACAGCCGAGTTCCTTCAGTTATCATGATTCTCCACCACACATTGTGAAAGTTAGGACCTGTGAATGGCTCGTCAGTTTCAACTGAGATCACGTTTTCATCACAGCTGCAATGTTCTGATCCATGATACTGGACTAGAGATGTCAGATGTCTGATCTTCATCAGATTTTTGGGTCTGCACATAGCTGAATAGAATGTTTGTCGAGCACTATATGATAGAACCATTTTCATCAAGTTCCGCACATACAAAGTACCTCCCTCCTGTATATCCCACTGAGATGGCTGATCAGTACGGGCTAACGCCAGAAGATTACGTTAATGAGCTGAAGGACGAGGCAAGTGCATATTACAGCCAAGGTATTCTATTAGTTATTCTATCGTTCTCGAAGCAACGGCTGAAGCCTATTCAAGTCATTGTTATTGCTTTGATGCTATATGATTTTATATATCATGTTCCTCAACAGGTGAGACTCTCCGTCCGTAAATAATCATCCCACATATCTCTTCTCTCCTAGGTTCAGTACCTTCACCGGCATGTTTCCCATTTCATGGCCAACTATTGCTACTGACATATAAAATCTCAGGAGGAAGTGGTCAAAACTCCATGTCATCTATTTTTCTATCTTGATAGTCAACTGGGCAGGCATGACGCAAGTGTAACCCCTTACTTTATTGAATGAGACAACTGATCCAAATTCCAGAGTGCATTCATATTGTATGACAAAATTATCTGACATGAATCAAAATATTGATAATAACTCCACTAGCTGACAACAAACTCTGGGCATCGAAATCAGTAAGACGTTACTCTTAATTGATTTTTGAATTTTTCACTGACAAGGGTATTTTAGTGGTATAGATCGAATGTGGTTGTTGCTTGGTCTGACCTACCCCTTTTCTAGGTGTATATTTGGAAATTCACTAGCTACAGGGTGAGTTTTGTCATTACTTTTAAGGACTAGATTAGCTGACATCAATAGCTTCTTCACAATGTTAAATTCATTGGTAGCAAAGAGTCTGCTGGTCCTGCGCCTTCAAGCGATTTGGAACAAGGATTTAATTGGTGAGAAAGCCATAAACATGGACCAACGGACTTATTGCATTGATTTTTCCTAGTCACACTAATTCTATATATCATTACGGCGGGTATGTCTTGTAGAATTTGATTTCTGGTCGTTAAAGACCATTTATGATGGTCGAAATTAGTTGAGGTCCTGGTAGGCTTCAAATACAATATGATACTTATCCCCACTGATTGATCGTATTTTTCAGACTGCGATGTCTGTGATGATAATTGAAGTATATGTCAGCTCAGTTGCCATAGTGGTACTCCCTCTCCATGGTTGCTGGACAAATCAAACACATCTTTTGAATATACAATACGGTCTTGCTAGTGCCTTTAAGTATGTGTTATAACATATTTCATTCTGACTTGCACATTTATTCTCACACAAAAAGCATTATCAGGGCAACAACAACAGCGATCGAAGTCCTTTTGACCTTTATCAGGTTCACCATGACATACAAAACACAAAGGGTTTTTGGTGATGGAATACGCAGCCGTATTTCTCATATGCAAACCTCGACTCATTTATTGTATGTATTTTACCGCGATGGAACATTGTTATTTATACCGTGAGTCCAAACTGGATGTTATTGACCTAACTGATGGCCTATCCGTTCAGTCTCTTTAGTAAGCATAGACCATAAAACTAGTGGGTTAGAACTCATTGTTTTCAAAGTCTTCTCATGCCTGCAAGCCATTTCCTTCTTCCTAAATTTACCTGATGCTGTTTTGACTATCCTAGGCTAGTATGTTGTTTTTGCTGCTAGTCTTCCTCTTACTGACCTTAATTATTAGCTTTTCATACTTCATCTATCCCTTCATTGTAAGCTAAAACCTTCTTCCTTTTATCTCTATCATCACTACTGATTTGTGTGTTGTCCAGGTGTCACGGTTGATACTCAACCTGCTCGAAGCAAATTGTCCTTTGGACGAAAGTATAGATTCCAGCACAATGGAATCCCTCAGGTTCTGTCATACAGAGTCTGAGAGGGACACTGAAACACATATTCTGCATTGTTCATCCCAGTAGATGATGTTAGATGTAGACAGCATAATAACTATTGTTTTTTCTGTTTATTTCCCACCACATTATTAGTGAGTTATGAGAAATTGAGCCAGAAAATTAATACCAATAAAAGAGAGATAATTCCTGGATGACAATGACTCGAGGAATCTCCACTAGTCAACATGATAAATACATTAGTTATATTTACGTAGTTGAGAATAAAGCAAGAATGGAAATCTACACCATCGACGATTCATGGGTCATGTATATTGAGTCTTATACATCGTAGTCTCTGTGGAGCCGCAGTCATGAGTATAAAAACCACTGATAGGATCGAACGAGGCATGAAAAACTATTCAACAGTGCCGACTTCGGTCAGTAAATATATAGGTAAATTTGATCTATTCTCATGTATTTTTTCGAAGCCTGTTCCAAAGTTGCCAGTGGAAAATTTGGTTCAAGTCTGTTCTAGGCATAGATCGATATCAGCAGTAGCTGCAGAATTCCTATCCAAGTCCAAGTCATCTCCACTTCAATTGAATGTGCTGTCATGTCTTCAGGTAATCTACATGTCAAAGGAGTCAAAGAAGCTGCCCCTGTGCAAAACATCTCTTCCCTACCTCCGCTACCCCTACGGAGATCGACACTCAACATTGTTCTGATGAGGCTGAAGACTGCGAGATGGACATCATCATGATACTGTGTAGCATTATCAACCTCGCTTTCTCAGACGTGTTATGCTCAAATGAGATTCGTTGTAGATGGTAAACGAGAAAAAAACATGAACTCAGACGAGGAGAGCTCAAAATCAACCTTCATACTCCTACCTATACATTCCTATTGAGATATTGCGAGGCACGTGGTGCGAAAGACGTCGCCATGAGTGTGAACGCAAGGTTTTCAGTGTTCCTAGTAAGACTGTCACTACGTTGCTCCTTGTTAACGAGAGCAGAAAAGCTACATAAATTTCGGGCCAACGGTTCTGCTAGGCTATGAATGGCCAAATTGATCAAATGACGTCACTGAGAAAGAAAACGTGGAAGGTTTTGTGAACGATGATTTTGCAAACCGTTTGAACGCAGAGCACATTCTTACGTTTGAAGAGTGTCTTCATCATGAGAGTAGTGAGATATCAATCTTCACCGAGAAGATTTTTCTTGTGAAATGTATTGACAACATTCGCAGAGTAGTTCTCCACAATGTCAGGATAGTAACCCAATACTAGTATTGCCATTTGGTAGGATGCATACTGAAAGCAAGTAACATCACTGGACATGGACTCGAAAGCTTTAGTCGTGAAAATAATCGTCGCAAAGGTCTCCACTTTGTTCGCAATCTTCGTTTCGCCGCAAAGAACCATGATTTGTTCAACATCCACCGTACAACTGACCATCCTCAACAAGGCATCCGGGAAAAAATCGTCGTTATCTTTTCATCAGACATTACGTTGTGCATGAATGCCATCAACACAATTTGGCTGTCGTGCTTGCCACAATTGCCCAGCTTCGTGTCATCAGCTTCGAGAGGGTTGCCACATTTAGTGACAAGGACAATGGGCACGCGTTGTTGCTTTGAGCATTCGACGGTAACATCATCATAATCAGAAAATCCGGCATGAGCTCTAAACATATTGCGACGTTTGTGACCATCCACGATGGCGACGTAGGAGTGATGTTCAACGCCTTGAGGAGCAACAACAAAGTCAGTCATCATGGACAAAACAGATTCCAGGAGTTGTCAATGTGTTGCCGGTGCCCTGAGCCATACTATCAGCAATGACCCGAATAGGCCTGTGGCTGTTTCGGTAATCCGCCATTGTCAAAGAGTCAAGAGCAGTGTGAAGATCCTCACTGATTCAGAATAGGCAGTGAGCAAATATATTGAGTGAGCGAGGGGGAAATTGAAGGATTCATATCTGGGAGGAGGCTGAGAACGAAATTGATGCGAGAGAAGGGGCAGGGATCATCAGCAAAAACACTACAAGGCAAGGACAATATACTTCTTGACAACTTGATCTGGACGAGTCCAGAGATTGAGAACAGAACTGGCAAGGAAGCGTTGGTTTGAGCAATATAAAATCAAGCAGACTCAAAGATTGCCAAATTTCGACTAGTATCCTTGATATCATCCCAGATATAGTAAACCTGGCCAGACAGTCTCATCATCTGACTAAATAGCGAATGAGCCTTTGCCGAGATGTGCCAATTGTCCCTGACTCATGACCGGTCGAGTTGACACCAAACTCTTCTATACAGCTATGGATATTGTAGCGCATATACCAATCAAAAAAATTGCTTGCACCAGTGATAGTTGAATCAGAGGCTCTGTTAACAATGCCAAGGGCAATGCTGGTTGACCTTTTAGAACATTGTTTCTAGTGAGATTCTAACCGTCGTAACGGGATTGGTATTGCCGTCGAATCCCGCTGCGGCAAGGGGGTTTAAGTTGGTCAAGTCCTAACTATAGCTATGAATGACAACGGACATATTCGAAACACTGTCCATGAGCCTGGGACACCACAAAACCTTGTAACACACAGCCTCGGTGAAGTAGAAAGTCAAAAAACCGACGCCTGCCATTAGGGAGAGGATAAGACTAAGAAGGCCATCTTCTCTCGCCATTCGCATTGCTGCTCTGGACTGCGAAGATCTAAAGCGAGGAGATCGGATGGCAGATAACAATAGCATCATAGCCCACCACATTGACGCATGAGAAAATCGGAACCCAGATCGTGATGATGTAGTAGTAGGCCATCCATGGGTCATTGGGTCCAGAGCTCTTCGAACAACCTCACTTTTTGTGTCTGGCAAAGGATACTGATCGGTACCGATGAAAATGCGAGGCCTGATTCACGTACATCCCTCTCATGGTCAAGGGGTGACTGTCCCCGTCGGTTGGTGTCCTGCTAGGGGAGGTTCCCTGTTGCTGTATGCATAGAAAAAAAAACCAACCACATGAGCCTGAGTGAGAATTTCCGCAGACACATTCAATGACATCTTCTCCTCCTGTTCAATCTGAGCGATAGGACCACTGACGATGGCCAGGGGCAGTGTTCTCAGGGTCCAGACGAACCAAACTCTTCGTGCGGTCGACTTTAGACACATCGGAGAGCTCTGGGATTTCCAGATCATCTGCATAAGGGAGATGGGCCTGATAAGCAGACAGCATGTTACGCTGCCTGGGAGCATGAAGCTGGGAATTGCGGTCACCGTGCTCAGTATACTGGAAGGAAACATTTTCGTGGCTGTCTGCACTTGGGAGAGGGGGGTGAGATGGTTCGGCATAGGCTGGGACTAGAGATCGTAGGCTCCGCTGGAAAGAGTGTGATCATACAGCATCAACGTTCTTGGTAACTATCCTTGGGTTCCCACGCCTTTCGCTGAGGAGGAACCGAGTCGTTATATAATGAGCGCTGAGCTTAGTATTTTTGAATCAGTGAGCATCACTCGAGCGGAACTCTAAGTGTCTTATTTGGCTTTGTATCCTGGCTTGTGGAGTGCATTTCGTGGACTCATATCCCGTGGTCGACTTACTAAAAGCTCTTCATCATTTTATACGGGAGATTTCAGCCAGCCATCTAGCATCTTAGGTTACTGACACAGGTACGTCCATTTCCCCGCCCTTGATCAAAGCAAAACTCCTGCACTTTCCCGACAAGCAGCTTACTTCCCTCGTCAGCTCTTTTGGCTACATCTCTCGTACAATCATCAAAAACACCGACCACGGAAAATCCCTCAACATCTTGTCGACAGGTAGGATCGCTTCCACACACATATAAAAACAAAACACGAGCTCATTGCTGTCTCTCTACACCATCGTCTACATTCTACCCCCCTTCCTGTGTTGACAACACCACCATCGACTCACCATCCCACAACGATCTTTCTCCCCACCCTCATAGCTGGAGTCCTAGAGCAAAGTAGCACAGCGCCTTGACCGATATAAGGGCCACCAACAAGTTTAGTTACTTTGCTGCTACTGCTGTTACAAGTTGCTCGAGCACGCAAAGTAGTGGTGGATGCAACGACCAATATCATAGTCCACGCATCGTCACTCAAGCGCTGTTGAAGGAGAAGGAACAGGAGGAGAAGGATGATCTTGGTTGAGGCGATACTATGCCTGGTTCTTTTGAATCTGTTCATCAGGAACCATTGTTTCCTTAGACAGAGGTAGTCGGAAAAAACTAGACGATTTTCTGACGCTTCTTCTTGTAAAGTAGAAAATCTGGTCACACTTCTGAGATTTAATTAACAAAAAGTCAAAGAGAGCAGCTACTGGAGGGTGAGTGGGATATACAAATGTCCATCAATGACTAATGCATCGTGTCATGCTCATACACCATTGTCCCCGAGAATGTCCAGCCCATCACACCATTCTTGCCATGATTGAGTTCTAGTCATTGTCTCTCTCTCTCTTGGCCCTATGACAGCATTAATTGCGCACGAGGAAACCAATTAATTCGGCGGTATAGTTTGAAGAAGGCAGGTCTAACGGAAACATACGAGATCAAAATCGATTAGGAATCGATTACGGGTACTAACAAAGTTCAAACACCTGATCAAGCGTCACCAGGCACGGAGCTACTTTACCCGATCAAAGTCCATTTGTGCCTCAAGTATCAAGAGATCTGGCTTTCTTTGAAGGAGGAGCTCGAGCTCTCTGTATCAATGACCATTCTCAACCCATATCACTTCGATTTTCCCCAAAGAAAAATGATGCCAGTTCAGAGGAGACATTCTTAGACGAAGGTGGGTTAGCCTTTTTTGTTCGAAAATTTATAAAAATAAAGATTTTGAACTTGGCGATGACAGCTAGTGCATGATCTCGTTTTACTGTCAAGTGCCTCTCGTATTATCTCCCCTTTTTGTTGGTTGTAACTGTCTCATTCGATTCATCACAACTCATTATTCATGTTGTGAGAAATGAACAGACAAATCAATGGTTAGTACGCAATATACATTTAGTGTCATCTACTGAAATGAACAACACCGAGTTTTCTATCCATAATCTTGCCTTTGCCTCTTCATGTATTTCTTCACCCCGGAAGGTAGCTCCTCCATCATCTCGCGAGATATATGCTTCAGTGTCCCTATTGACTCTGAATGACGGAACCTAAAGGATTCCACTGTACTGGAATCTATACCTTCGTCCAAGGGACAATTTTCTTCTAGTAAATTGAGTATCAGCCATGACACCTGAACAATACATGAATCAGCAGTTATATTATAGGGAAAAGTGCTTTGACTACAATGAAGGGATAAAGGAAATGTACAAAGCTAATAATTAGGGTATATAGGGGAAATACTAGTAACGATAACAATGTACTATTCAAGGATAACCAAAAAAAGATCAGATTTATCTAGGTTGAAGTCAGCTTGCATGCATACGAGGGTAATAAATGTAGTAGCTCAGACGTTACCCACAATGGTACACGACTGAGGTCAGAGGTTACAATGCGTTGAATATATGCATATTGCTCCCCTTGACTACAAGGCCTTCCGCTGTCCAAATGCTTAACTTTCCACTTCTATCCTACGTCCCACCAAGTTGGGAGCTAAACCTTGTCAATTCTTCGTTCCGAGTGCATGGGAGTTCCAGTTTATTCCAACAAGAAGCGTAAGTCCAACTTCAATAGAGGGCTTTGAAAATAATGGGTTCTAGCCCACTAGTCTTTTTTAGTTTAGGCTTACCCAAGAGACTGAATAGATAGGCAATTAGTTAGATAAATAATACCTAGTTTTCGACTCACGGTATAAATAACACACATACAATAAGCAAGTCGAGGTTTTCATGTGAGAAATATGGCTGTGTATTCCATCACCAAACCCTTTGTGTTTTGTATGTCGTGGTGAACCTGATAAATGTCAAGAGGACTTCGATTGCTGTTACTATCGCCCCGAGAATTCTTTCTTGTGTGAGAATAAATGTGCAGGTCAGAAAGCAAAATATGCTAGAACACGTAGTCAAAGGCATCAGAAAGACTGTATTGTACATTATAAAGATGGGTTGTATTCTCCCAACAACCATGGATAGGGACTTGCACTCCGGAAACTGATTCGACATATACGTCAATTATCACCACAGACATCGCGGACTGGAAAAATAAAATCAATTAGTGTATAAAGCATTGTATTGTCTTTAAAGCCTACCCGGATCTCAGCTAAATTCTACCATCAGTCATCTCTATCAATCAGAAATCAAATTCTACAAAACATACCTTCCGTCATGAAATATACAATTGATGTGACTAGAATTCAAAAAAGTCAATACAACAAGCCCATTGGCCCATGCTTCTCACCAATGAAATCCTTGTTCCAAATTGTTCGAATGCGCAGAACCAGCAAAATATTCACTACTAATATATTGTGAAGAATCTATTGACATCAGCTACTCCAGTTCTTAAGAGTCATGATGAACTTACTTGGTAGCTAGTGAATTACCAAATGTACACATAACAAAGGAGTATGTCAGAACAAGTAGCAAATACATTTGACTTATACCACCAAGACATCCTAGTCAATAAAAGTATCAAGACTGGATTAAGAGGAATGTCTCACTGATCTAGATGCCCAGGCTTTATCGTCGGCTGGCAAAGTTCTTATCAATATGCATTTGATTTATGTAAGAAAATTTCTTTCATACCATATGAATGTAATCTGATAATTTGGATTAATTGTCTCATTCAATAAAGTAAGAGAGTCGCACTTATATCATGGCTGTCCAGTTGATTATCAAGATGGAAAAGTAGATGACGTGCAGTTTTGACCACTTCCTCCTGAGATTTCATATGTCAGTGACAATAGTTGGCCATCAAATGGGAGTGGAGATACTGGATCTAGGAGACAAGTGATATATAGAATCATTGTTTACAAATTGAAAGCCTCACATGTTGAGACTCAAAGCCCTCCTAAAACTTGACCTGGGACAGAGGTGAACTGGGAGACTCGAAGCCTTGAGAAACAGTGATCGAGACCGGGGAGGATCTCTGTCCATCAAGCATAACTTAGTGTTGACAATGTAAAATGCCGTCACCGTCCTATCAAGGTAAAAAAGGACAGCATTCTGGCTGCTGAAAAATCGATTGAAGTCTGAGGCCTAGGGAAGTGGTGAGAAAAAATCTCCGAAAAAGTGCCTCATGCTACGGCGGCTGTGTTATGTGAATCGATGGCGTACACAGATGCTTCAAGGAGGTGTCATCAGAGTCTCACTAGATATCAAAGATGTGATTTATCAGTCATCTTGCTT
>Ga0153968_1000382_pt1 | contig 9683 bp, 12 predicted proteins | sample TSGA052MetaG_FD_104729 | JGI IMG/M metagenome (GOLD analysis project Ga0153968, IMG submission 104729) | Attine ant fungus gardens microbial communities from Georgia, USA - TSGA052 MetaG | ecosystem: Host-associated > Fungi > Mycelium > Unclassified | place: USA: Georgia, George L Smith State... | reverse complement strand
GTTGTAACATATTTCATAGAGTATAATTTAACTAAGGAATCTCCTGGAGTGCTTCACTCCAGTTGCCCTTACAGAGGAGTCCTGACAAATTATGTACCTTCATCTTCTAGTGCCAGATCTATTTTTGAGCATGTGAGAAAGAGTTCACCAAGGATACTGAAAAAGTGTTCTTTGCCATCTCATACCTCAGGGGTACAGCCTTAGACTATTTTGAACTATTTATTAATGAACCAGACCCTTACCAATGTTTTGACTTCCTTGAGGATTGGACCACATTTGCACAGAAGCTCTCTAATGTCTTTGGATCATACTTACTAGAGAACAATAATAAGAATGCTATTATGGCAATTGTCTTTCCTAATGAGGGAAAAGCAGTCAACTATTTTATTCAGTTTACAAAGTACCAAAATCAGATCTGCTGGGATGACCACTTCTTACAAAAGGTAGTTAAGGATGCACTTCCTCTCTGTATGAGGGACAAGCTCAGGTTCAGCCATGAGAATGTGTTGTTCTTCAAGGGACTCAAGCGAGCCATATTGAGGATCAATAATAACTACTGGAAGCATCAATTGGAGAACAAGAACAAGTCCCAAACAACCTGTACCCTGCAAATTTACCCATCAAAAAACCTATGTCTGAATCCCAGCAGACCTTCCAGTACTCCAGAGAGGATAACAAACTCTGATAGATAGTCCCAGAAGGGGCCAAGACCCCTATTTCCTCTTCTACCTACTTATCCTGAGAACCTTCCTCTGTTAGACAACAACATCCTGGGTCTAGATGGCCAACTCACCCTTGTGGAATGACAGTATTGCTTGTTATTGGGTCTGTGCATATATTGTGACCAGACTGGTCATCTCGCTTGAGTTTGTCCCAGACAGTCAATAAGGAATCTTATGCTGGTAGAAGGACATGCTGTGAAGCCCAAAATATATTCAGGCCTAAAATTAACCAAATTTTGCAAATTTACACCCCAAGAAGCAGAACTAAGATAGAATCATCTGCTAGGTAGTAGAGAAGGCACAGAGGACTTCACTACCAAAAGCTGGCTACCTAACTACATAGTAGTATACCTGGGAACATAAGGTTGCTACCACTAACAGGCCAATCACTCGAGAACCAGTGGAGTCGAACCTATGGCCCCATAGCATCATAGCTGAGAAAAGCAGCTTAGTCAGGGAAAAAAAACCTTATATGGAAAAGTCTAGAGAGATGCCCCTCAAAGGAACAGGACTAGTAGCCTAGCAGGAAATAAGAATAGCCATAATATCACTCAATCAGTGATGGCTAAGAATAGGAGTGCATCAAAACTGATCCACTATGATCAGAAATAAAGGAGTAACAAAGAGCCTCAGAGAGCAGTGGAAATAACTTCCGAAACTCCCTAAGCAGGAAAGGAAAGAGTTAGGTCCCGAGTCACTAAGATAAGCCAAAGAGAGGGGGTATCATATTCCAGAAATATGATAATTATGTAATTTATTTCTCCTAATAATTCTCCTAAAAGTAATAATAGTAGGATAGTATAATAGACTACTCTCCTCCTATTCTGGACTTCCTATAAGTACTGTGTAGTTACAGTGTAATTTCTCAGTCTGTAAATTAACGTTATCTAGTCCTAACATCCTTCCTGTCCACTCCAGATTCCTAGTTCACTTCCTTAGGACCTCTTATCTGACAACTTCCCTTCATTCTGAAATATATGACCACCTCATGACCAGAGACTGGGGCACAATATATAAGTTGAAGCTAAAATTGTTCATAAAGTCGTACTCTGCTCTGACATTGTTTACCCTTTGCTGGAGTCTTCTTTTGGAGCTTCCACTATTGCTAAGTAATATTCTTCTCCAACATAGTACACTACTCCATTCCAGAGAGTACTTTTATCTATTACTCCATTCCTCCATCCTCTGCTGTTCTGTCCTTGACAGAATTTACAGACTCACATTGGTTCCTGTCATGTTATAGTTTTAATGTCTCGCCAGTCTGCAGCTCCCTCTTCCGGGAGTAACTCCATTCCTCTTGCTAACTGAACTATCAGTCATTTCACTTCTGGCCTCCCAAGGAGGTCGAGACACCTCCAATCGGGAACACCTCATACTCCGGTGCACCCCCGTTTATTCTTACTTCTGGTGGAACCTTCAGAATTCCATAGTGTGGATCCTGCTACTATCCCTCATGTCAACGATGACCCAGACTGGGTCGACGCTCCTATTCCTGTTCCTATTTCTGTGTTTCAAACTTCATCTCCTGTCGCTGACTATAACCCTGTTAACAATCAGTTAGCTGAGGCTCTCTGACAACTTTTGGAAAACCTTAACAGAGGATCTGTAAGGGGACATCTAGGGTGATGCTTAGTAAGTATCGAGGGTCTGTTCTATTAGTGGCCCAATAACAGTATATATATGCATTCCCATTATTCCTATCTTCTCTCTGTCTGTGTCATGCGGTGCAACGCCTTCTTATCTAAATATAGGACATTGTGATTACTGATCCATATGCTCATGTGACAGTGCATGTGATTGTCTAGTGTAGAAGTATATATACTAGCAAGCTGTTGTAGATATACTTCACTTGAATCTCAACTTAGCTTCTGGAACTATCCAATAGCTTGAAGAGTGACCACCTCTGAGTGATCCCCTTACAGGATCAGTACCAAAGCCTCACCAATCAAAGGCCCACATTCCAGACACCTTTGATGGTTCTAACCCTTATAAGCTCAATCACTTCCTATTCCAATGCTGACTTTTTTTCTGTGCTAACCCTTCACAATTTTCCACTGATGAAGAGAAAATCAATTTTGTAATGGCCTATCTCTCCAGTGTAGCATAAGATTGGTTCAAAGTCACACTACAACAGAAAGACCTTAGCTATGCACAACTTTGGCTTTCCACTTGGTATCTCTTTGTGGAAGAGCTCCAGGTCCATTTCGGACTCTCAGACCCAGTAGAGGATACTGCCAATCTCATCAACAACCTCTGTATAAAGCCAAAAGATAAGATTGCCACTTATAATGTAGAATTCATGTGGTACACAGCATAGTTGAACTAGGATGATACAGTTCCATGCCATCACTTCTACCAGAGATTGCCAAATCGCCTCCAGGACCTGATAGCAAACAGGGAACAGGGAAAACCCACCTCCTTCCATGCCATATACCAACTAGCAATCACTTTCGATAATTGCTACTGGGAACGAAACCACAAATGGGATCATCTCCAAAATATGAAGAGGGAAGCAGCAGACAGCCACCACTGAAAACAGGGTAAAATGACTCAGTACTCTGCCTCCTTGAAAAGCTCTACTCTGTCTCACTCCTAGTTATCCACAAATCCACCACAGACCACACCCTCTCAGAATTCCCTGAAACTGTAAGGGAACCCCTCACATATGACTCTAGAGCGCCCCCCGTTGCCTCCCAACACAATTTCATTATACAGTCCCTAGTTACCAAAGAATGGAATGCAAGGACATTTTAGTATATATATTGTAGATTATTCCCTTTAGGAGCCTTATCTAATTCTCTGAGGAATCTCCTGGAGGTAAGTTGTAATATATTCCATAGTGTAATTTAACTGAGGAATCTCCTGGAGTACTCTACTCCAGTCGCTCTCATAGAAACCCCCCAGACCATTGTCTTTTATTGCTAAATTGCCATCTCCATTCACTCCACATGTTAACCTCTCTGACAAATTAGGCAGAGATAGTAAATTGAACAATAATGAGTGTAAACGCTGTATCAACAATAACCTTTGTCTTTACTGTAGATTGAAGGAACACAAGGTAGATAGATGCCCTAGGAAACAACTGTTAAGGGCACGACTAACTACTCTGGAGGAACAAAAGACTCCGCCCTCCGAGAACCTCTCAGAAAACTAGAGCATGGCTCCCAAGACTCAGTACAAACTGGGAGTCACATTGAACTCATTTGTGTAACTATAAGTTTAATATATCTCAATGTGTCTGCTCTTTCCGATCCAAATTCTCTTTGTATACCCCTCATCTCTTCCCTGGTGTGTGCTCTGGACCATCTCTAGCCTATACCCATCCAAATGCTAGTAGACTCTGGATCTACATACTGTTTCTTGGATTCTGCTTTTGCTTATAGACATTCTCTGCCTACCACTCCTACTCCACCTATGGAACTCCGCCTGTTTGATGGAACCTTGAATAATATTATCTCCAAAATAGTATTGTTGCCTGTAAAATTCCCCTCCAGTGAATGCATGACTCTTGACTTTTATGTTACTCTACTTGATTCTTGTTGTTCTCTGGTATTAGGTCACTCTTGGCTCACCTGCTACAATCCATTGATTGACTGGGTTTCTGGGTCAATATCCTTTCAACCACCATCTTTACTCCAAAGTCTGGCTTCTATTTCTCCTGTTGAAACCTTAGTAAATCCTCCATTCTCTCTAGCAGAAATCCCTCTGCAGTCCACCCCATCTGAAACATTTTTGTCTAACCCCAAGCAATCTCATATCATGATTATCAGTGTGCTAGCCCTACTCTGGACCTTGTAGCTATCAGGCTTGAAAATATTTGCTCTCCAATTCTGTTCCACAATCTAGGCCAAATCCACTACCATTTCCAAAAAGATCAACTTCTCCTCTATTCTGGAGGAATATCACAAGTACGCAGATGTCTTTAGCAAGTCCAAAGCAGAAACACTCACTCTCCACCATCCTTATGACCTCTGGATTGATCTAGAAAAAGATTCCTATCCTCTGGTAGGAACCATCTATTCCTTATCCAAATTCGAACAAGAAGCATTAAAATAATTTATTGATGAAAACCTGACCAATGGATTCATCCGTTTGACATCTTCTCCTCATGAAGTGCCAGTATCAAGGACAGATGGATGGAGTATGGAGGAGTGGAGTAATAATAGAATTATACTCTGGAATGATGTACTAAACTACCTTAGAGAATAGATGGTACTTAATAGTGATCGCAGAACCAGAAAGAAGGCTCCAGCAGACAGGCAAGAATGTTGGAGCAGAGAATGACTTATTGAACGACCTTGGCTTCAATTTATGTATTACACCCTGGTCTCCAGTTGTGAGGTTGGTTGCGTATTTCAGAGTGATGGAAGTCATCAAGACAGAGGTCCTAAGTGGGCAAGTGGAGGAGTCAGAGAGGATAAGATAAGATTAGGACTAGTTGACGTTATAGATGTTAATTTACAGACTGAGGAAATACACTGTAACTACTCAGTACTTATAGAAAGTCCAGAATAGGAGGAGAGTAGTCTACTATGCTATCCTACTATTATAAATTTTAGGAGAATTATTAGGAGAAATAAATTACATAATTATCATATTTCCAGAATATGACAGCTAGTCCTATTTGTAAAGAAGAAAGATAGGTCCCTCTGGCTCTGTGTAGATTTCCATGGACTCAACAAAATCATGAAAAAAGATTGATATTCACTTTCTCTTATCTTTGACCTCCTAGATTCCTCCCACGAGGCTCATATTTACACCAAAATTGACCTCCGACATGCATACTATTTGGTCCACATTGCCAAAGGAGACGAATGGAAAACTGTCTTCTGGACCTGCTATAGAGCCTTCGAATGGTCAGTAATACTGTTTGGACTAACTAATGCTCCAGCTGCCTTCCAACACTTCATGAACGACGTATTCTCCGACCTCCTAGATGTGTGTATAGTGGTCTACTTGGATGACATTCTCATCTATTCTGATAATATCACACAACACTGGAGCCACATTAAAGAGGTATTGAAGAGACTCCGAAAAGCAGGATTGTATGCAAAGGCAGAAAAATGCGAATTCCATTCAAATTCCATGGAATATCTAGGCTATGTTCTATCACCATCTGGTTTGATGATGTCTGACATAAAGGTGAAAACCATTCAGGAGTGGTCAGAACCAAAGAAAATAAAGAACATTCAGTCTTTCTTAGAATTCACCAACTTTTACAGATATTTCATTTTCAATTATTCAGACATAGTCACTCTGCTTACTCATCTTACTAGAAAGAACACTCTGTAGAACTTTGATGACAATTGTAGGATAGCATTTAATACCCTAAAACAAGCCTTCATCTCTGCTCCAATCCTTACGCATTAGGTTCTGGACACATAACTCATTGTGGAAACCAATGCCTCAGACTATGCTCTTGCTGCCATTCTTTCCATTATGACTAAAGATAATGAGATCTACCCTGTAGCCTTCCACTCCCAAATGTTCTCTACTCCAGAACTCAACTATGACATCCATGACAAAGAATTACTTGCAATATTTGAAGCCTTCAAAATTTGGCAACACTATTTAGAAGGGTCTGCTTCACCAATTGACATTGTAATGGATCACAAGAACTTGGAGTATTTCTCAACAACCAAGATTCTAATGTACCGACAAGCAAGATAGTTAGAGTACCTCTCTCAATTTAACCTCATAATTTGCTTCTGCCCTGGACGTCTTGGCACCAAACCGGACACACTCACTAGATGATAGGATGTCTACCCAAAAGGAAAAGATAATGGCTATACTTCAGTGAACCCTTATAACTTCTGTTCAGTTTTTACTCATGAACAAATTGTAGCATCTCTCTGAGCAACTATTCTCACCACTCCGACACTTTGTGCAGCCACAATATTGGATCAAAACCAACTCTACTCTGATATTCTAACAACACTCCCCTTTGACTCTTCTATCTCTGACCATTTACTCCACCTAGAAGGATGTTGGTTGAAAGACAACATAGGGTTTCTCAGACTTAACAACAGAATGTACATTCCAGATAATGCCAACTTATGCCTCTGAGAGTTCTCCAGTATCATCACAACCATGTCCTAACAGGACATCTGGACCAAAATAAAACACTGGAACTTGTATGGAGGCATTATACCTGGCCAAACATCTGTAACGACGTACAAAAGTTCTGTAAGTCTTGTGTTACCTGTATAAGATCCAAGCCACAATGTCATAGACTATATAGATCCCTCTAACAACTCTCTATTCTGGAACGCCCATGGAATTTAATTTCTATGGACTTCATTGAGAAACTCCCTTCTTCTTCCGGTTTCAACACCATCTTAGTAATAGTAGATTACCTGTCAAAACAAGCCATATTTGTTCCCACTCACAACACTATCACTTCAGCAGAACTAGCATACCTTTTTGTCATTTATGTCTTTTCAAAACACAGAGTTCTGTCTAATATTACATCCGACCATAGTTCTGAATTTGTCTCTCACTTCTTCCACTCCCTAGGTACCACCCTAGATATGAGACTTCACTTTACTAGTGGATACCACCTGGAGGCAAATGACCAAGCAGAATGGACCAACCAGATGTTAGAACAGTATCTCCATATATATTACAACTACCAACAGGACAACTGGTCCGAACTGTTATCCCTGGCAGAATTTGCTTACAACAATGCCCCTAGTACTACTACTGGTGTCTCTCTATTTTTCACCAACAAAGGATATCATCTTAACCTCAATGTGTACCCAGAATGAGATATAGCTTCTTCTCATGCCTGTGACTTCATACTTAATCTTGACAAACTACAAGACATGCTCAAAGAGAAAATCACCAAAGCCCAAAGACAATATCAACCCTCCACTGACTCTCATCGATAATAACTACTGGACTTCCAAGTTGGACAATCAGTATTCGTCAGATCACAGTACTTCTGGACAACTCACCCATCAAAGAAACTCTCCAAAAAGTACCTCAGACCATATGAAATAATTACTCAACCTAGTCCACAATCCTTCACACTCTGTCTTCCAGACACCATGAGAGCCGTCTACCCTGTGTTCTATGTCTCCATGCTCAAACCAGCTACACCCAACACCTTCCAGCAGCATTCCAAACCTCTGCCAGCACCTGTAATCATCAACAAAGAATCAGAATATGAAATCTCCAAGATAGTTGACTCCAAGATTGACCACTGGAGGGCATACAAACTGCTTTACAAGGTTATATGGCTAGGATACAAAGATACAGACAACGACTCCAAGTAGTTACCAGTAACAGAACTGGAACATGCCAAAGAATTACTGAATGATTTTCATCTCAAGTATCCCACTAAACCAGGACCATTACAACCCTGAAATACCTTTATTCCACTTCCTCAACTTTGTTTCTCTGTATTCACTCCATTTAAAAAAAAATGATAATAATAATAATAATAATAATAATAATAATAATAATAATAATAATAATAATAATAATAATAATAATAATAATAATAATAATAATAAGTCCTTATACAATTTCAGTGTGTAGTTTCCTTTGCACTGATTTGCTCACTTGTATTCTGCTCTGCAGTTTCTATTGCAATCTAATACTTGTATTTCAGAAGCAGTCTCCATTGCAAAATTCACGCACTTGTATTCCTCTGCAGTTTTCCCTTGTGGTAGTCAAATACTTGTATTCTTGCTTTCTCAATTGTCATCACTCACATCCATTTTTTACCCATAGACAAAAAAAAGTAATATTCAAGAAACAAGAAATTACAAAACTCTAGTGCCAACAGAATACGTAACCGGAGAGAAACTACTACTTCCTTCTTCCATACCCTCTATTCCGTTTTCCTCTTCCTGATCTCCAACTTGAGCTTCCTCCTCCACTCCATCTATCCTCTCCTCCTTTTGCTTCCCTTTCTCCTTACTCTCTTGTATCTCTATCTTCTTTCCCTTGAACTCTGGCCACAACAATAGCTTCTCATTGGAATCCTGACCCTCTATGCCAGCTAGCTTCTCCAATGCCACCGCGATCCTCTGCATATCCTTTCTTAATCCACTCAACTCACTCAGGCCCTCCAACTTCCTCAAAATCTCTGCCTTTTACTCCGCATCTGTCTGTTGCTTTGCTTTCCTCACTTTTGACCTCCAGGTCATTTCTGCCTTGGCTTTTGCTCATGCCTTGTCCACATTGAAGGGCTTACAGGCAGCCTTGGCCTTGGTGCAGGAAGCACATAAAGTTGCATGACTACAAATAATTAGCAAATGAAGAAAGATTCAAACAAATACTTACAGCAAATTTTGGGGAATACAAAGTATTCTGAAGTCTGCACATCTCTCACACAGACTTTCCCTACCAACAACTGACATCCCCATTTCTCTTGCCAACTCTTTACATTGTTGATAGGTCTCCAGAGTTTCTTTTGGCAGATATCGAACATGTTGCCTCTTGGTCAGAGGTGGAAAGTTGAGAAGGTTCATCTCCTTGTCAGAAGGAGGAGATGAGGGCAGCAGAAAAGTCTTCATCTAATTTTTGTGCTGTTGTTGTTCCACAGCAGTGACATGATCCACTTCTAGACAATGAGCCAGATCCCTCTGGCATTCCTCTTCTATCCACTGTGCCTCTTTTTCTTCTTGTTTTCTTCACACTTCTTCCTCCAATTTTTTCCGCTCCACAATTTTCACCTTTTTTTGAACTTGACACTTAAGCCATTCTTTTTCTTCCTGCTCTTGGAGCAGGGCCTCTATCTCAGCATGTCTTCTGGCTAATTGAGTCTCATAGCGCTCATTGTCAGAGTTAGAGAAATTGGCATTTGAGGTAGCATTGAAGGACATGATGGTAGAGTTTCAGATTAAAAGTCCACAGGGAAAGATTTTAAAACTGGAGTCAGATGATATTTAAATTGCTTATGCATGGAAGCTTTGAGGGCTCAGCCTTAAAGGGGGGGTACTATTATATTCC
>Ga0153968_1000380_pt1 | contig 9698 bp, 8 predicted proteins | sample TSGA052MetaG_FD_104729 | JGI IMG/M metagenome (GOLD analysis project Ga0153968, IMG submission 104729) | Attine ant fungus gardens microbial communities from Georgia, USA - TSGA052 MetaG | ecosystem: Host-associated > Fungi > Mycelium > Unclassified | place: USA: Georgia, George L Smith State Park... | reverse complement strand
CTGAACATCATGACTATACAATGAAGTGAAGGAAAAGTCCAGTAACTATTTTCATATTCATTGATGCTAAAACTTGAGTAATGGCCCACAAAGTAACATGAGGGTGGTGCTCTATGAACACAAGGTTGATATGGGTCTTTAAAATCTGTTAGGCTTCAATTAACAATTGATTGACTGCTCTAGATAGTCCTTATTCATTAGATCAGTCTTCTTGTCATGTATTCCTTCTTAGAGGGACCAGAAGGAAGGCTAGTATCCAGAGATGCTTTCATAGAGTACCATGCACAAGGTGTTACTTTGTGTACCATTACTCAAATTTCAATGAAAAATAGTTACTGAACTTTTCCTTCACTTCATTGTATAGTCATGATGTTCAGATTGCCCTGTGTTAGTCACAGTTGTGATTGAGGTGCTAAAACTCAGAAGATGGTATGGTCAAACAATTCATCTTCCATTCTTTTGCAGAGCAAACATATGCATATGTGAGTACCTCTTTGTTGGAAGGAACTGGCCTCTAGAAAGATGCCAGCAATGTTATGACATAGCAAAAACAGCTAAGTCAATATTCTTTTTTTTTTTTTTTTTTTAGTTTCAAAAATTTAAAAAATTGAAATAGCTGGATAAATTGGAGTATGTAGGACTTTACAAATAGAAGTAAATAGTAAAAGGTATATAAGTAGAGGATAGAAATTGAATGAGGACTCTATTGAGTTCTCCTTGTCAACTCAGACTAGAAGGGTAATTAAGTTATCTTAGGCTAAGTCACTACAAGTAAGCATAGCTGTTATGAGATAATTCCCAAGAAGAAAACTATTTTCTGCATATTCATCAACTTAATAGAAAACATATAGAAATACAGAAAAGAAAGGATATAAATAGCATAGGAAAGTTTATATAAGATATATATAGTTATTAGTAAATGACTTAGTAAATATCTTGTGACTACAGGAAATGTTAAAATATAGACAAGGGAGGGTAACAAATAAATAATGAGTATTAAATAACTATACTACCTATATACTTGTGTTTTCATTATGTAACATATCTACCAATAATATATAATATGATTGATCTCATCAGTTGCATCATGCAGGCTTACATAAGATTCTAATTCCAACAGAAAATAGATGTATAGACTATATAATATTTGTATAAGTAAATAGTACAATTGTCAGTAACTAACACTTAATTCTAAGTTAAGGTATGTCATAAACTTTATTTGACCATATCTTTATTCTTATAGTCTCAATAGCACCAAAAAGCCCCTAAAAGAACCTTTTGATTAATACTAGTCATATCTCAAGGTAATCAATATTAGCCAAGCTATTGAGCAAATTAGTAAATAACTGCTATAGTACTACATATTAAATTGCTAATATCTCAAAAACTGCTATAATCAATACTTCACTTTTAGGTATCAGAGAAGCCTTCTTTATACTATTCAGAATGAACCTAGAATAACCTTGAGGTAATTAATATCAGTAAATATGAACTTAATTAATTATCCATAAATAGTTATCTGTTCTTTTTTTAGAATAAAAAACAGCCTCCATATAATCAAGTTATTGTATATTCAAGTATAAAGATACTACTATATATAGAACAATAGGTAATAGTATGTAATGATTTGTTCTAGTATATAAACTATTACTTTCATATATATAAGAACTTTTAGTCTGAGAATTAAACCTTAGACTTAATAATATCTTTTGTCACTTGTCTAACTTTGCTTATAAGTACTTTTTGAAGTTATTTTTAACCAATCACAAAACAATAAGTGACCTTTTGTAATTTTATGCAAATAAGTAGAAAAAGAATAGCAAACTAAAAAGAAAAAAAGTATTGAGACCAAAAACTTCACAAGAAGAGTATAATGATTGACCTCATTGCCTCTAGGTGTTCTACACATAGACTACTTTTTTGTTTTAGATTACTTCATATATATCTAATAGTTCAGTTAGCGCTTCACTGGTAGGGTATATTTTTTACTCAGCAGACCTCATATCTGCCACATGTATTTCTCATTACTACCTCATGGTACATAGGTATATATACAGGAGATACTCTCCTGTATTCCTTATGTTTTACTAATTGTATTATTTCTTTCCTTCCTTAACTCTTATATCATCCTCAAGTCTTTACTTAAGTATTGCAACCTGAGTTACTCCTCAAGGTCGTAACATTTAGTAAAGCATCACCAACTTACCTTGCAACTGGGAGGACAACAAACTAGTAGACCAGCCGTCAGTATATCACAAAGATTGCTGCCAAGCGTATAATCGGAGCACAGGAGGTAGAAGACCTCGAAGAATGACTTAGTTCAGTTTACATCAGTGAAGAACGATCAGAGTATCAAAAAGAGTCTGAAGAACAGGACATACAAGACATAGAATCAGAGGCCAACAAAACAGGCAACAAAGAAGAAGAACTCAATGAGTTAAGCGACGCACTATCAGTAGGACAACCAAAGCAAAATATGTCTGGAACATAAGCAGGTACACCAGCACTAATGGCCAGAACAGCACCAGCACCAGCACCAACAAAGGTAGTAAACCACAAATCAATAGTCCCAGAACCTGGATAGTTCAATAGGAACAGAAAGACATTCGAAGACTGGTGGAAAGCTATGAAGCTCTACCTCAGAGCAAACAAGATTACAGATGCCGATGAAAAAATCATTGCAGTACTAGGCAGATTCTGAGGAGGAACTGCAGGAGCATTCGCTCAACAGAAACTCAACAGATTAGATAGAGGAGACAACATTCCAAGTTAGGATGCCTTTGAGGTAGAATTACAACTAGCATACAGTGACAAGATGAAAGAAGCCGATGCAGAATAGCACATCAAAACATTCACACAAGGAAAGAAATATATTGTGGATTTCCTTATCGAATTCATGGCTTTAGCAAGCAAAGCACAGACAGACGATCAGCATGCAATATTTTTGCTGAAAAAGAACATAAACAGAGAAATTATCAGAGCCATAATAGCATATCCACCAACCCAAGCTCCCAAGAGCCTAGAACAGTGGAAGGTGGCAATCACAGCAGTAGGACAAGGATATGAGTGGACCAACATCCACTATGACTATAGGACAGGTTTAGAAATAACCTATGGAGGAATGGGCAAACCAATGGAAATAGGACAACAACAGAATAACGGACAAGAACGCAAACCAAAGTATTACAATTGCAACAAATTTGGACACATGGCAAAGGATTGTCAACAACTAAAGAAAGAGAAGAAACCACAAGAATGTTTCAAGTGCAGCAAAAAAGGACATATCGCTATAGGGTGCAGAGCATCTCAACAAATGAAGACCAGGAGTTCACAAAAAGAAGACTCAGATAATGAAGAGCAAAAGGGTTTTGTCGAAGGTTTGGAGTAGGCACGATATGACAAACCACTGTAAATAGTTCTGCCAAGAATCGATATGTTATTCCACAACGGAGAGAACAGTTGAGGGAACTTATAGTACATCCAACAATCAAAACCAAAGACAGAAGAAAACTCAAGGTCAAGGCATTAATTGACTCAGGATGTACAAACACCACTATCACCAGGAAAACAGTAGAAGAGAAAGGAATATCTACCAAATCACTCCCAAGACCCTTTAACGTGTACAATTCGGATGGATCAAGAAATAGAGAAAAGACAATTAGAGAATTTGTACCTTTGGAAATCAACTCAAATAGACACATCGAACAAATTGATGTAGTAGTATCAGAAATCAAGGAAATGGATCTATTCTTAGGACACGACTAGCTAGTGGAACACAACCCAGAAGTAGACTGGAAAGAAAAAGTCATATGGTTCACAAGATGCCCAGGACACTGCAAAATAGAACACAAATCTATACAGTTTACCCCATGGTCAAGGAGACTACTACCAAAGGAAGAAGAAGAATCAAAGGGAGGAGACAAAGAACCCAATCCAACAAATCCTGAAGATCTCCCAAAATATGTCCAACCATTCATGCACTTATTCAACAAGAGAAAGTTCGAAAAACTACTAGACAAACGAGAATGGGACCATGAAATCAATTTAATGAAAGAAGCACCAAAGAAACTCAATGCAAAAGCCTACCCAATGACACTTAAGGAAGAAAAAACACTCAGTCAATGGCTGAATGAATAACTCAAAGCGGGACTCATTGTAGAGTCAAACTCAAGATATGCAGCACCATGTTTCTTTATACCAAAGAAAGATGGAACACTACAATTGGTACAAGACTATAGACGACTAAACCAACACATAATCAAAGATAAAACGCCATTACCCCTGATCAATGAAGTAATTGACAAACTCAAAGATGCAAAATACTTCAACAAATTGGACCTAATCTGGGAATACAATAATGTATGGATAAAAGAAGATGATGAATAGAAAGCGGCCTTTTTGACAAACAAAGGACTATTCAAACTGAAAGTGATATACTTTGGACTGTGCAACTCGCCAGGAACATTTCAATGGATGATGACAAGTATCTTCCGAGAACTACTACATGAAGAAACTCTCGCAAACTACATGGACGACTTTGTAATCCCAGCAAAAACAGAAAAAGAGCTAGAAGAATGCACAATCAGGTTCCTCAAAATAGCAGAGAAACATAATTTGTGTTTCAAACAGTCAAAATGTGATTTCAATACCACAGAAATACCCATACTAGGGGTACGAGTTGGAAATGGAGAAGTACAAATAGAAGAAGCAAAAGTCAAAGCAATTAAGAAATGGAAGACACCAACAAAAGTAAAGGATGTTGAAAGCTTCTTAGGCTTTGCAAACTTCTATCGACGATTTATCAAAAATTTCAGCTACATTGCAGTACCATTAAATCGACTAAAAGAAAAAGAAGAATGAAAATGGACAAAAAAAGAACAAAATGCATTTGAAGAGCTGAAACAAAAGATAACCACACAACCAATACTGGCCCTATCCAGAAGAGAAGGAAAATTCAGGGTAGAAGTAGATGCATCAGGACATGCAATTGGAGGAGTCCTTTCACAAGAACAAGAAGGCAAATGGAAACCAGTCGCTTTCCTATCAAGAACAATGTCACCCGCAGAAAGAAACTACGAAATATATGACAAGGAACTACTAGCAATAGTTGAAGCACTAGACAAATGGCAACAATACCTATTAGATGCAGTCGAGAAATTTGAAGTATAAACAGACCACGAAAATCTCAAGTACTTCAGAGAACCACATAAACTCAATGGTCGACAAGCAAGATAGTACCTGAAACTACAAGACTACGACTTTACTCTATGACATATTCCAGAGAAGACAAATACAAAAGCAGACATATTATCTAGAAGAAAGAAAGTGGACATGAAAGAAGACAACCAGGATATCCAGATGCTCAAAGAAGAGTTATGAATACGACGAATAACAAATCAAGATGGAACGCCTATCATACTACTCAGACAAGAACATCTACAAGTAATGGAAGAAGGAATACAAGAATGAATCAAGAAAATCCAAACAAGGGAACAAGAAGTAACAAGACAGTTGAAGAAAAAAGATAGACAAACATGGGAAGAAAATAGAATTATCTACATAGATGGCAAAATCTATGTTCTAAGAAACAAACAACTTCGAGATGAAATACTCAGTGACAACCACAATCCATCAGATGTTGGACACCCAGGACAACACCAAATGATAGAATTAATCAAGAGAAACTATTGGTGACCAGGAATATGCAACAATATATGAAAATACATCCAAGGATGCTAGGAATGTCAACAGAACAAGGTGCAACACATGAAGAAAGCAGCACCTTTACACCCCTTACCCACACCAAAAACACTATGGGAGGAAATCAGCATTGACATTATAGGACCCCTACCAAAATCAGAAGACAAAGATGCTATTTTGGTAGTTGTGGACTGATTTTCCAAAATGATTAGACTCATGGCTACAACGACTTTAATCTTCTTAAGTAAAGTAGCAAGGATATATTGGGACGACATATGGAAAATACATAGCATACCAAAGAAGATCATCAGCAATAGAGGACCCCAATTTACATTAACATTCATGGGAGAACTGTGCAAAGCATTAGGAATCAAAAGAGCAATGTCAACGGTCTACCATCCACAAACAGATGGCCAAACAGAAAGGATTAATCAAGAAATCGAAGTGTTTCTAAGACACTACATCAACTACAGACAAGATGATTGGACAAAATAGCTAACAACAGCAGAATTCCAGTATAATGACAAGGAACATGCAGCAACAAGACACTCTCCATTCTATGTGAACTATGGAAGACACCCCTGGAAAGGAAACCTAATAGTGGAAACGGAAATACCAAGCTTGAAAGACCTATTAAAGAAGATGAAAACAATAAGGGAAGAAGCAAAAACAGCAATGGAAAGAACAAAAGAAACGATAAAAAGGCAATATGACAAGAAAACACGACCAATGGATAACAGAAACAAATCTGGAACATGCAAAAGAGGCAATTCAAGACTATTGAACATAGCTTTCGAGACGAAACCTATAAAAGAGAGAACTAAAGGTCATTTTTTCAACATCTCAAATGCATACCAGTACTCGAGAAATACTTTCAAACATGTCTTCTTTTACCAACACTGCTACCAATCCCTCTACCACTGCTGCCTCCCTTATCTGGAATCAGGAAACCTATAATAAGATCATATGTTGTAACAACAAAACCAAAGATTAGGCAAGCAAAATAGATTATATCATTTAAGCTATTGAAGCTATGGCAGTGTTATCACTAAGTCTTGATGACTCAAGAATTACTCGAGGTAAGTGTTTAGGAAGAACTTGATGGAGTTCTCTATTGGATTGAACTACTTACTTATACTACTTTTACAAGTGGCTGTACACTACTAGTCCATGATCACATGTTCTTCTGGAATGTTCTACAGTTACATGACCTTGTCACGTGATATGATTAGTTAAGTTCCCATGCTATTTATATCTTGTCTTTATTGTATGACTTGATATTTGCGATCAAGTGTTTGAACGTGTGGGAAACTTGTTCCTTCTTAGGGTTCTTATAACAGGCAGGACTCGAAAAAAAAGCAGAAGAACTAGTCAGGATGGCTGACATTATTAACAATACCATGGTGGATACAGAAACAGGTACATTACTAGCTAAAGAAGGATATCATACAGATATTGCTATATAGTTCTACGAAGTGGCTGAAATACTTAGACTCATCTTGCATGATGCCTTACCCCAACGATTCTATAGTATTCAATGCAACCTAGTCAATGAACTTACAATATGCCAAGGTCAAGGACATTCAACAATTGACAATCATATTCGAGAATTACAAGAATTATTCGCTCATACCAATCAATTCACTTCCCTTCCATGAGTTAAACTAACAGTTCCTCCAAAAGAAAACAAAGAAGAAGAAGAAGAAGTTATTTTAATACGTTCCTCTCCACCACTAAATGATAAATCCACAGCCACATTATTAAGCAATGAATCAATGGCCTCAGCATCTGAAAATCCCAATACACAGTTATTAGAAGAAATCAACAATCTCATCACAAGTTTAAAATGATTCAAAGCTCCATCCAATGTTACTCGCTTTCTACCACCTGCAAGATATCATACCATCAGCAGGAATGGAGAAAACAGTTCTAGATATTAGAACTGGATTATCAAAGGATTGCTCGAATCAAAGCAAAACTCTGAAACAGTACAAAGGGGATTCAAAATACCACTATATGCAGGAGGACCACCACATGAACCATGGTTTATATTAGAAGCAGCAGATGAAGACTATATTGTAGGTCCATAAAAAAAGTCAGTGGCTATCTACGCTATGGGAAAAGAAAGATTGTAGAAAATTCATGAGGACATAAACCCTAAGAAGGAGATATTGTAATGATCGACCTCATTTCATACAGGTGTTTACCATGATGCAACTACATGGACCACTTCTTTGTTTTATATCACTTTATATATTTAATGGCTCAGTCAGCGCCTTACTGGTGGGGCATGTTCTTTACTCAGCAGACCTTATGTCTGCCACATGTATTCCTCATTCACTCCTCATGGTATATAGGTATATATACAGTAGATACTCTCCTGTATTCCTTACGCTTTACCAATTGTATCATTCTCTTCCTTCCTCTACTTTCAATTCATCCTCGAGTTTTTACTTGAGTATTGCAACCTAAGTTACTCTTTAAGGTTGTAACAGAGTGGGTAAAAATTTAGGATTTGATTACAATCTTAAGGGTTGAACTAGCTACTGTACCAGTCTTCAACTTTAAGATTTAAGAGATCCAGGTCTAATCTAGAGACAAAAAGAAACAAGGTAATATAAAAGGAATAGATTCAAGTTTTATCTATAGAAAAACAAAGCTAAGGTATACTGACTAACAGAGACATACTTCAGATGTGCTGACTAATCTTAGGTAATAACTCTGCTAAGTTCAGAATCATAAGTAAGACTATAACAAAAAGCTAGAATAATAGCAAAGGATTTTACTCAAGTAATAGGTAAGAACTATGAAAAAATATATACATTTGTTGCTTGACTCAAGTCCATTTGCCTTGTATGTGCTATAGCAGCCTCATAATGGCTTCATTTATAGTAGATTAATTTTATATCTGCTTTCTTTAATAGTGACAATAACTATAAGATATACATGAAACAACCAAAAGAATTTAAGAAAGAGAAAGATAACTATGCATAAAAACTTTGCAAAATTCTCTATGAAACAATATAAGATATACATAACTAGACTAAAAATTTAGACAAGATATTTGAAGGTTATGGTTACTACAAGTCAAAAGTAAAGTATATAGTGATGAATTTACACTAATATTTACCTAAATAAACAATATTTTGGATGTTTTATTAACTGTTAAAGGTAAAAATTTAACAAAATCATAACTTAAAACTAGCTATGAAATAAAGGATTTGAAAGATGTTAAAACTCTAGACCATAAGAAAAATATATGTTTCAACCTTAAGCTTATATTAACACTTAATATCTTTACATCCCTTTACAAAGGGTCTGGTTAAGGTTTTTAGTGAAGCTATATCAAAAGTGAGAAATGTTGTACCTTCTGCTCTATCTACTAGTCTACTGAAAGTTTAGGGTCTTGAATTTATAAGTTGTTAAAGCAAATATTCAATAAAGAACTAGCTAAGGTATAATTTGTATACATGACGATTACAGCTTCAAATGACTAAGTGTATCAACTACATCAGCCACTACTACCATGAAGTAAAAGAATATTAAAGAGAGAAAATGTGTATAACAAGAAGTATAAAACTAATGTTGTATTCTCTACAAGAGCTCAAAAACTAGAGAAAATATGAGATTTCAAAAATAAAAATATTTATACAAGAACCACAAAAAAAGAGAACTTGCTGTTTTTGTTCTTTTTGGACTTTATTTATACTATCTACTGACATTACAAGTAGTTACTACCTATGAACCTTGGAATGACTAAAAATAACTACTTGAGTTAATATCTTGAAATAGCTAAGTCCAAAGATTCTCTAATAAGAAAAAAGTCTATAAATAAACTACTAATATCCATAACATCATCTAAGGTTTATCCAATATTTTTCCTATAAGTTCAATGTCTTTGCTTAAAATCCAGAAGTCTTTTGCTCTTATAAAAGTTGTAAATAACTTTCATTATTGATTTTATTATCTCTCTCCATTATGATGTTATTGTTTATTAG
>Ga0153968_1000376_pt1 | contig 9728 bp, 6 predicted proteins | sample TSGA052MetaG_FD_104729 | JGI IMG/M metagenome (GOLD analysis project Ga0153968, IMG submission 104729) | Attine ant fungus gardens microbial communities from Georgia, USA - TSGA052 MetaG | ecosystem: Host-associated > Fungi > Mycelium > Unclassified | place: USA: Georgia, George L Smith State Park... | reverse complement strand
TTTGTGCTATAATAATGATAACCTAACCATATGGAGGCTGTCCTTTGTTCTAAGAAAAGGACAGATGACTATCTATGGGTAATTAATGAAGTCTATGTGCAAACATTGAGGTCTTCATATCTCTACTAATATTGATCGCCTCGAGGTCGTTCTAGGCTCATTCTGAGCGTTATGAAGAAGGCTTCTGCTGAGCCTAGAACCGAAGCATCGATCTCGGCAGTTTCTGAGATATTAGCGATTTAATAAACAGTAACATGGTAGTTACCAGTTGATCTGCTTAATATCTCGGCCATTGTTGATCGCCTCGAGACATGACTGGCATCGATCGAAAGGTCTTCTTAAGGGCTTTAAGCTGGCTTTAAGACTGTGGGAATCGTCGAAGAATTGGCGGAGATATGACCAAATGAAGTTTGTTACACTCTCATCAAAGCTGGTAATGGAAAAGAATCTTTGTGGACTGCAGTCGCACCCTCTGTATTTTGGGCTGAACGAGTCTCTATCCAAAAGTCTACTGGGTACTTGCCCTACTTCCTAGTGCATGGAACTGAGCCTCTTTTCCCTTTTGATCTCTTTGAGACTACCTATCTGGCCCTTGTCCTCACCGAGCCCATCTTGCCTACCGATCTCATTGCGTATCATGCAAGACAGCTGCAAAAGCACCCAGAAGACCTTGCTGAAGCAAAATGGAGACTCCTGAAGGCATGCTGGGAGTCAGTTCGTCATTTTGAAGAAGCTTATAAGAACTGGATCAAAAACTTCAACTTCGAAAAAGGGACATTGGTACTGGTTAGGAACTCATGTCATGATGGTGACATTGGTGGGAAAACTAAGCCATGGTACTTTGGGCCGATGGTGGTAGTACGACACGTGACAGGAGGCTCCTATGTCCTAGCAGAAATGGATAGAACAATGTCAAAGCTGCACTTTGCAGCATTCCAGTTAATTCCTTACCATGCACGTGACTGCAGATCAGTTCCACTCATGCACTTAATCAGCAAGGACATCGACAAATTTATTGGAGAGACACACGAGCCTGGCGACTGTACAGACATCTGGCACACTATTCCAGGACCCAATCATCCCCTATTGCTCCCAAGCTCTTGTAGCTGACTGACGAGGATGTCAGTACAAAAAATACCCCCTAGTTGTAGAGATCGAACACTCCTTAACACCAAGAAAGCGTTCTCCTCAACTAAATTTGCATAACTCATTTACCTCTCTAAATTCACGTTACTAAATATGGACTAGTCTAGCTGGTAGGAGTACCTATGCGATGAGGACCTCCCCAGTACCCTCTTCAGTTAAGGATAGTCTAAGTAGCTATTTTGTATATAGAGCCCCCTTACTTCAGAGAGAGAGGCAGTGAAAAAAAATTTTATTAGAAAATCCCTCCCCTTTTTTTATCTCAGTACTTTGTCTTGAATTTTACTTGCTATAATCTCGGGTCAGTAAAGCCAACAACAGACGGATGCTGTTATACTCACAAATCTTACCTCTTGGATGTTGTTACACGTTCTAATCCCCTTTCAATCTGTCCTAGTGCATAGACCATCACAATTATGTATATAAGAACTCATAGTCTGAGGATTAGACCTCAGACTTAACAACATCTCTTGTCACTGTCTAAAACTTGCTTTCTAAGCCTTTTTGAATATTCAAATATCAAATCACAAATCAGTAAGTGGCCTTTTGTGATACTAGTAACCACTGAGTCCCAGAAGTAAGGCAATGTATTTAAAATAATGGTTTAAAGTCTTTGTCAGTTAGTTTTCCTTCTAGGGCATTGATATTTGAAAATTTCTTTTGCAGTATAGTTATAAAGAGATTGAAGTCAGTGTAGTCAGTATAAAGTATATTGCATAGGTCTTGTACTGCATTTTGTTAAGCTATAGCTGATACATTCTTATAGATGTCAATGTATGACTACTAAGCCTCTGCCATTGTCATGCTGGATAGCTGTTTAGGCAATAAAAGTGATATTTTTCTCCATAATAATAAGAATAACTAGCTCAAGAGACAAGTTTGGCCCCTCAAAGATGTTTCTTAAATGCCTAGTTGTAGACTCGAGCATACCACTTGAGTAGCAGGGTAGTGGCCATGACCACCACTATAGAGACCTCATAAGAATTGTCCAGAGAATTTCATAACAGATCCATAATAGAACTTCTCTCTAGAGTACTCTTAAGAGCAAAAAAGACCTTAGAAGATTGTTTTCTATAAATATGATGTCATATCTTGGCAGAAGTCACTTATTTATAACATTTAGGTTACTATAAGATCAGAGCTATCATTGCTGATGGCTAATTATAGCAAGAACTAGCAAGATGAGTTCTCTTAGGAACTGCATCACAAACCTAACAGAAGGAAACTGAGGCTTGAAGATGTGATGAGGTATAGAGAAGTAGTAGAAGGACTAGAGAGGTCAGACAGAGAGGTCAGATAGAGAGATAGAAGAAGAGGTATTTGATAAAGACAATGTGTTTGAGAGCAAGATGACTTGAGATTGCTACCTTTCTCTATGGCCCGGCAAAAGGCTCAAGAGCTATCTATTGTTTAGAGAAGAACCCCAGGAGTAGGATTAGAGGAGTGGGGAGTAGTAGCCAAGTGATTGGGAGAGGTGCCATTGTTATACCACCAGAGAATTTTCTGCAGAAATGTAGCATGGAATACACTTTATACTCCTGAATTTCACTATTAGAACCCACTTTAGAGACCTCCTACAAGCCCCAGACATAATCTAGACCCAAGATTGGGTACTTCTATTAGGCAGTTACTGAACTGTCATATACTAGGAAAGCATATACCTTGGGAGGCAAGACTGATGAGCTAGCATCAGGTTTCTCAGATATAGGCTATCAATGTTGAAGCTCTAGAAGTCAGAGGCTCAGGAATATCCTTGGAATGCAAGATAATCTCAATCTAGAGCAAACTTAGACTAATATGACACTAAGATGACAAATCAAAAGTCTATCAGTGACTAGTGATCCTATCACTGCTGGACAACGATTGTATTGCTGATACTCGCACATACTGTTATGTGTTTTTAGACTATATTTGGAGTAGAAGAAAGCCAGTTCAGGGTTCAGGAAACAATGGGCAGGAGTGAAGTATGGAGGTGGAGCAGCATCACATGGTCATGTCTGAGATGTTAAGACTCTAGACCTCACAGTTGAATATGTGTTTCAACTTAAAGTCTATATCTAACACTTGATATCTTTACACTCCTTGTTAAAGGATCTAGTTAAGGTTTTCAGTAAAGTTATATTGGAAAAGAGATGTCAACAAGACTTTGAGTAGCATCCTTGAGGTTATCCTAAGACAAGTAAAAGTACCGATCCCTTGAAGTAATGAGAATACAGGGAGGAGTACAGAAAGAGAAAACCTGCTGTTCCCTTCTCTTTCTGGTCTATATTTATCCTAACTAGGTATTGTAACTATATTACAATGTGATAACACTAGTTGTAACTATGAATGACTAGTTAAGTGACAGTCCAGTGATAGAAGTGATGAAGATAACAAGTTGAGTCAGTGTCTAATAATGGGTTAGTCCAATGTTGTCCCATTTAGCACAAGTCCAAAGATAGAAGGAGGAAATAGTCTGAGATTTCTCTGAAGAGTCCTGTTCATTCTGTGAGTCTTGTCCATTCTGTAAGTCTATTGTCTCTTAGAGTCCTCAGATATTCAATATATTTACTACATAGTAATGTCCTTGTCTAACATTGCCAACATCTTGTTTACTAGCCACTCATTATCAGACCATAGCTGATAGTTGTAGTCCCACTCGATGTTCATAATATGGGAGGTATGGAGAACAGGAAGGTGATGGCTGTTATGGCCGCATGGTGGTGTCATAGAGGTGAGATATGAGAGAGTATGGTAAAATGAAGGGTTTCCTTTTCTATTTCTTTTTAATTGAGTCTCTAACATTTGTAATATTCTAATATATTTCTCAGAGTGGAGATTGATAGGAGGAGCCTCCTTGGCCCTTGCCTTTATCTCAGAAGCTCTTGAGGTTGTAAATGTGATTCTCTTGAGTGTGTAAGGGGTGATCCTGGTGAGAGGTTGAGTTGGTGAATGTTTTCTACTCTATACCTTACTCTTTCTTGAGACAAGATGCAGCGATTGCTCAAACAACCTTTGATGGAGTAGCAGGCCTGAAAATCCTGGCTAATCATCAACTTAGATTGCATTACACCTATAAGGTTTGGTATAGGGGTGTGAATAAGGGCTTGATTGAGTATAGTAAGACCTATAAGTAGCTTACTGACTATTCTACTAGTGAGCTTATTACAGTGTGTAAAGGTAGACACCTTAGGGACACCATACGGATAGGATCTAGATTGAGCTCCCATCATTCCTTCTATATTTAGATTCCAAATAAGCTGCATATTCACTTTTTAATTTCTTTCTAATATCCCTGCTTCCTTCTTCTCCTCATAAACCCTTTAGCATACAATTGAGGACTGTCACCACTACTTATCTTTGCTTGTCACAGTAAAAACCTCTTTTGCTCCTTTTACCATCTCATCATTTTACTCTTATTATCTTTGGGAATTTGAAAGTTTTCTTTGTTTCTTTTCTTTTGTTGTGTCTTTGCTTTGTAATCCTAATAAAATGCTCTAGGGCATAGAAGGAACAAAAATAATTTCCCCTATCATCTTTCCCTTTGTTGCTCTAGAGCTAAAAGGCTATTTAAGTGATTAAGGTGTTCTTTTGTGTCTGCTTTATGAAAACTCTATAAAACTTTCTTCAAAGGGATACTCAAGCCTTAATGGACTCGGGCATTTGCTTATGCTAGGAGCTAACCACTTGCTACATGTTTTTGGAGTAGGCTGCCAGTTATATGGTCAGCTGAAGTAGAGCTTATACAACAGCATAGGAGTTCTAGGTAGATTTGCTGTATCAATGGTGAGCCAAACTACTAGACTAGGTAAGGGCAGTAGTGTCATGGTACAAGATGAGCATGTGCCTTAGGGATTCTATTATGGTGAGGGTTCTCTTGAGTGAATACTAAAAACAATTCTTTTTTCTAGGTTCCTATTATATATGTTTTGGATATTCTTTGGACATTTACCTTCATAAGCTCTCTATTCTTTGATTTATCTCTCCAGTGCCTACTTGTTAGTACACAATTGTGAAGCAACTTGGAGATTTCACCTCTCTGACCTTACTTTCACCTTTGTTTTGTGATCAAACCTTTTAATCCCTATTACTGTAGTTTTGTCAATGTTAATTCCCTATCCTATGGTATCTTTGGTATTAAAAAGAAGAAGTTCCATTGCAGTTGGTCCACTTTTCATAAGATGGTGATGTAGAACTCTAAGAGATCTCAGTAGGAGATACTAGGGTTAGTGATGTAGTTGGTTTACTTGTGATACTTGTATTTCCTGTTCTAACAGGTTGCTTTATAGATCCCTCTAGGTATCCCATTGTGTTTCTCTAGTTAGCAGCAAGATAAATGAGTCTTTGCCATGAAGCCCAGTTTGTTCTGTCAAATTTATTATTTTCTGCAAACATTGGGATTAGTTCTGTAAATGACATTGTAGTGTTTTGCACTAGGGGCATAGGTGCTGATAACCTATTAAATAAAGTGTCTATAGTATAGTTATTAATCTAAGTAGTGGGTATAAGTAAAACTATCTCATCTCAGGAGTCACCTATAAAGGTAGATGACTAAGGAATTTACTTTATGCTGTTCAAGTTTTATAGAGGTCTATTTCCTACTTCAGTTGCCCAGTTGTTATAAGGGAAAGAATAGAAGGAGTATAAAATTAACATCACTAAGAATAAAGAGAATGTAAAGTATATCATATTAGTTCAGAAAGTGATATAATACCAAGAGAGAAACCAAGTATCAGTTCATGACTTTAATAGAAACTTATGAAGATATATCAAGTTCTTGCATCTCAAACAGAATATGTGCTTGGATTACTCTGAAGCTAATAATCAACATGCTCAGTGGTTGCTAGAGATTGGTACTAGGTCAACTATAGATAACAATAAGATGATTCAAGTTTCTCAGTCCATGGTTTGCACTAATCTCAATGCTCTTATTAATAGGATCTATCTAGGAATTGGCAACTCAAGGGCTCAAGATAACCAGTACTTCTTGGATTGCATTATTCTCTGTCCTAGAAATGATCAAGTCCATGATATCAATGAGGCTATTCTCTAACAGTTCAGCCCAAATGCAGAGATCTATATACTGAGAAGTGTAGACTCTGTGTCTGAAGAAGATGGAATGCACCATGCCTATCTTGCAGAGTTTCTTCAGCAACTCAATGCTAGTAGATTGCCTTCTGCTTTGCTCTGTATCAAGATTGGCTCTCCAGTTATTTTATTAAGAAACTTGGATCCAGGAAAAGAACTTTGTAATGGAACAAGAATAGTGGTGTTGAATGTGAGAAGAAAGGTACTCCAGTACAGGATTATTAGCAAGGACAGGAGATTTAGAGGCAAGGTAGTATTGATTCCAAGGATCAGGTTATCACCTAATGCGGAGACATTGCCTGTGCTACTCAAGAGACTTCAATTCCCAGTCAGACCAGCCTTTGCTATGACCATCAACAAGTCTCAAGGACAGTCAGTAGAGCATATGGGGATTAATTTGCAAACATTAGTATTTTCCCATGAACAACTTTATGTGGCCTTTTCAAGATGTACTTCACCTCTTAACATCTCAGTATTTCTTCCAAAGCAGAGCCAAGAGAGTAGAAGGACACTTAATGTAGTATATAAAGAAGTATTCAATAGCATTAGATTATAGATTGTATATGTATCTAACAATGGATTTGAGATTGATAATTTAAGAAATGAATAAATAAGTCAAAATAGCAGACTATTGGAGGAAGGGAGCATAGCAACTTTCTAGACAACACTATGTACTATTCCACAGACTATTGTAGAAAGAAAGCATAGCAGACTGACTATAACTCAAACTCAATAACATAATGTTACAAAAAGTAGACAAACTTTAACTTTACAGACTGTTTGAGAAAGGGAGCATAGTGAACTGACTTCAACACAACTTTAATAATGCAGAATTAGTAGAGGGATCAAGCTAGGCCAGAGGCCTGGATGAAAACCTCATTAAAGAATTAATAGAGATAGATCTAAATGAAGTTTATGATATATCCTCTGAGTCAGATTCATAAATAACTGTGAAGACCATAGTACTATTACTATAGTAGTCAACTACATTTGCAACAGTTCCATGTGAGGATAAGATACCTCTACTAGACAAATCCTTGATCTTCTTTGACTTTGGACACTTATTACAGAAGTGTTCTTTTTCTCCATAGTTTTAATAGGAATTACACACTTTTAATGGTTTTCTTCCCTTTTCCTTTGAGTTATCACCTGAAAACACAAGGGCTTCATTACAGCAAGTCTTTTTTTCAGTAGCTTTTCCTTTACTATGGTATTATCACAAATGGTCACTTGCTATTTGTGATGGGTGCTTTGATACTTTAAAGAGTTCAAAAATGCAAAGTTAGACAAGTGACAAAAGATGTTGTTAAGTCTGAGGTCTAATTCTCAGACTATGAGTCCTTATATACAAAAAAGTAATGGTCTGTGCACTAGAATAGATTATCATATGCTACTACCTATTGTTCTACATATGGTAGTGCCTTTGTGCTTAATATAGTGATAACCTAACCATATGGAGGCTGTCCTTTGTTCTAAGAAAAGGACAGATGATTATCTATGGGTAATTAATAAAGTCCATGTGCAAACATTGAGGCCTTTATATCTTTACTAATATCAATTGCCTTGAGGTCATTCTAAGCTCATTCTGAGTGCTATGGAGAAGGCTTCTACTGAGCTTAGAACCAAAGCATTGATCATGGTGGTTTCCAAGATATTAGCAATTTAATAAACAGTAATATGGTAGTTACTAGTTGATCTGCTCAATATCTCAGCCAATATTGATCACCTTGAGATGTGACTAGCATTAATCAAAAGGTCTTTTCAAGGGCTTTCTGTAGCCAATAAGACCATGGGAATCGTCAAAGAATTGATGGAGATATGGCTGAATGAAGTTTGTGACAGGTATATGCTCTTAGTTCTCTCAGAATGACTTTGCTGGACTAGTTGATGTTTTACTTCTTCACCAATAATAGAAATGAGAAGGTCAGAATCAATTGTTTTGGATATGGCATAGAGACAAGTGGTAGTAAGTTGTCCAGATGCAAAGTCTACAAGGTGTAAGACTCTAGCCAAGATGACTTAAGCCTACTCCAAGTCTGAGTTGATAAGGAGAACTCAATAGAGTTCTCATTCATTTTCTGTATACTACTTATACAACTACTACATGGTCTATGTGCTATTTTACCACACTCAACATGTGACCTATCCTGGTGTATGACCATGATGTTTATATGACACTTTCCTATGCCTATCCTTGTGTAGTAAGTCCAAAAGAAAATAAAATAAAAAGAAATATAAATAATAACTTGTCTATTTTGCTAAGTCATGACACAAGGGATAAGAGAAAAAATCTGACAATAGTTGAACAATGATCCTTTTTATTAATAGTAATACTACAAGTAGCTAACTCTTTCTTCTTGACATGTAGCAGGTCTAGAAAGGTCCAGATATTTCCTTTATTTGGGCACTTAATCTTTATGAATTTTTGATATATGTTACTTTGTGTATATACTCTCTTCTCTGTGTATTCTGTAACAATAGCTTGTCAATGTTCATTGTTATAGCCTTAAGGAGTAACTTAGGTTATAATACTTAATAAAGACTTAAGGATGAGTTATAGAGTAGAGGAAGAGAATGATACAATTGGTAAAGTATAGAGAATACAAGTGAGTATCTACTACTATATATACCTATGTACTATGAGGTAGATGTCATAACTTATGTCAGTGAGCCAACTCCTGAGCCAGAATAAAGCCAACTGCTCTTTATTAGTATTTGACAAAGAGAACTCAATAGAGTTCCTGTTGGATTTTCTACATTATATATACAATTACTATACTATGTGGCTATGCTCTTTTATCTCCTATGGTCTCCATGTTACTCATCAACTGACTTCTTTGTCACATACTATGACTGTGACTGTGACTCTGTGTGTGACATGACCATTGTCATACCTTTTGTGACTCTGTGACTATCACATAATATCTTCCTATGCTCTACTCTAGTAATAAAGAAAAGAAAAGAAAAAGAAAAGAAATATTAAATAATGACTTAGCCATTTTGCTAAGTTATTATTTATTTTTCTTTTCTTTTCTTTTTCTTTTGGACTTACTACATAGGAGGGAGTGTGGGAAAGTGTCACATTACAAGTGTCACACAGTCACAGTCACATGATAGGATGTCATGATGTCATGTCACATGATGTCACATGATGAGTATGGGAAAGTAGTGCACAGACCATGTAGTAGTTGTATAAGTAGTATAGAAAATCTAATGGGAACTCTATTGAGTTCTCCTTATCAACTTGGACTTGGAGTGGATTTAAGTCATCTTGGCTAATGTCTTACAGTAGGAGTATAAATACAACAAGGAAAGTATATGGCAGACATGAGGTCTGCTGAGTAAAGAACATACCCTACTAGTAAGGCATACTATACATATAATGTTATCAATAAAAAAGAAGTAGTCTATGCCTAGGAATCATAGAGGACACCTATATAACATGAGATTGATCATAACACAAGCTTAGGTCTAGTTTTCTAGACCTATTGTTTCTTTGAGTAGTACTGTAGTAATAT
>Ga0153968_1000366_pt1 | contig 9834 bp, 9 predicted proteins | sample TSGA052MetaG_FD_104729 | JGI IMG/M metagenome (GOLD analysis project Ga0153968, IMG submission 104729) | Attine ant fungus gardens microbial communities from Georgia, USA - TSGA052 MetaG | ecosystem: Host-associated > Fungi > Mycelium > Unclassified | place: USA: Georgia, George L Smith State Park... | reverse complement strand
TGTGCAAACATTGAGGCCTTCATATCTCCACGGATACTGATCGCCTTGGCGCTGTTTTAGGCTCATTCTGAGTGGTATGAAGAGGGCTTCTCTGATGCCTAAAAGCGAAGCTTAGATCGTGGCAGTTTCCGAGATATTGGCGATTTAATAAATGGTACCATAGTGGTTACCAGTTGATCTGCCTAATATCTTGGCCATTATTGATCGCCTCAAGACATGACTGGTATCAATCAAAAGGTCTTTCTGAGGGCTTTCCGTAGCCATTGAGACCGTGAGAATCAATGAAGAATTAATGGAGATATAGCCAAATGAAGTTTGTGACAGGGCTACTCCTTCATGTGTGAGCTGTATATAACAAAACTTGACAAATCATATCCAGTAGTATTGGGACACAACTGGCTAAAGGACCATAATCCTAGAATCAACTGGAGTAAGAGCATAGTAGACTCCCCTAGAGAAATACCTAGAGTCACAAACCTATCTAATAAGAATCTGAAAGGATATTACTAGGAAAAAATAGAGCATTAAGGACCTAGAAAACCTTGTATTTCTCTTGTCAATACCATAGCCTATCAATGAGCTTATAGAACACCCAGAGCAATAGCCCTGCAGCTCATACTTAATTACCTAAAACTTGAAGCTCAGACAGCCTAGATCAATTCAGAGAAACCAGACTTAAGCAACTTACCAGATGAGTATTAGAAGTTTGCTGATATGTTTGACAAACAATGCTCAAAACTCCTCCTAAGGCACTACCCCTATGACCTGTCAATACAAACCAAAAAGAGGGCAATCCTATTCTTAGAACCCATATACTCGCTATTGGTACTAGAGTTACAGACCCTGAAGGAATTCCTGGATGAGAATCTCAAGACTGGCATTATATGCTCTTTACAGTTCTCTGGTAGTGCTCTAGTCCTGTTTGTTAAGAAGAAAAATAGAGCCTTGTGACTCTATGTAGATTCTAGAGGGCTGAACTATATCATCTAGAAGAATAAGTACCTGATCCTATTGATAACAGATCTACTTAATGCTCCAAAAAGAGCTAGAGTCTACTCAAAGATCAACTTAAGGAATGCCTATCACTTAGTGTATATTGCAAAGAGCGATGAATAGAAAACCTGTTTCAGAACCTGATATAGCTCTTTTGAATAGCTAGTGATACCATTTGGACTATCCAATGCTCCAGCTGCATTTTAACAATTCATGAATGAGATCTTTGCAGACTTACTAGATGTATTTGTGGTCGTCTACCTAGATGATATATTAATCTACTCAGATAACCTAGATGACTATAAGGAACATATTAAAGAGATATTAAGGAGATTACAAACTCACAAACTTTTCACATCACTGGCAAAATACATCTTCCACCAAAATAGTGTTGAGTTCTTGGGGTTTATACTCAGCCCAGAGGGAGTACAGATGGACAAGCAGAAAGTTGACGTCATATAGGACTAGCTTACTTCTCTCTAGCTGAAGAACATTCAGGTCTTTCTAGGCTTCTCCAACTTCTACCACTGATTCATCTATAGGTACTCTGACCTTGTCCTGCCATTGACTTGCCTCACAAGAAAGAGGATATCCTGGAACTAGTCCAAGAATTGTCAAAAAGCATTTGAAACACTAAAGGAGACATTCATATCCACACCTATACTAGCATATTGGGATTTAGACTCCAAGATTATAGTGGAGATGGATGTGTCTGACCAAGCCCTGGCAGCTATCCTCTCAACATACCTCAATGGAGATGTCTACCCTATTGTCTTCTACTCCAGAACCTTTAGTGATACAGAGTTGAATTATGATATATATGACAAGAAATTATTAGCAATATTCAAAGCTTTTAAAAAATGACAATAAAAGGGTGCAAAAGGGAATTACATACTAGGACAAACAAAACAATAATGTGCCAGCTCCCAATTGCATGCTAGAGGTCCAAGGGGAGATAATCAAAGATAAAGGTTTATAAGTAAAAGTAAAATTATATGTAGCTCTAATAAAATATATATTGGTTGTTGTAAAATGAATATAAGATCTCCCTGGATTGTCATTACATAGCCTCCCTAAGGTGTCAATCTTTACACACCATGACTAGACTCAACTAGAAAATACAGTTAGTTGATCACTCATAGACCCTCCACACTCAGTTGTCCTCTTGTCTGCACCCCCAACACTGAACCTTACAGGTGTGATACAGTCCAAGTGTGCACCTAGCCAAGCTTTTCCAGCCTGCTGTCTTCTCCGAAGCCTGCCTGAGTTGCATCTGCTATACCTTTCTAGATTGAGTTCTGGGTATATTTAGTGTTCTTCTCAAGACATCCTACTGACTCCAAACTCTTACACTCAATAGTTTCGCATTTTACAATTCCAGAGACAGTGTAGATGGAGGTAAGAGTCAAGAGGTTCTTCTCCAATCCAACTGCACTCCAGATACTATATTAAAGTTATTACAAAGCCCTGAAACTCAAAGAATAAAATATAAAAAAAAACTATTACTACTTTTAGGATTTCCTTGATTCCTTTCTGTCCTAAGTCCTCCCAAAATCCCACTAATGATGTATCCCTTTCCTGTCTTAATAATGACACTGTTATGCTACAAGCAAATTTTCCATGGAAGATAACATTTGATATGCTTTATACCAATGGATTCTTAATTAGAATTTGCTCTAGAACCCCTTCTATATCCTCAGAATGTAATACTATATAATAAATACATTGAGCAGGTGATAATTGACCTAGAGCTTATGTTGAGACCTTGAGAGATAATTAGGATAAACTGGCATCGGGTTACTAAAAAAGTTACTAAAGAACTACGCTCTAGATCCACCTTTGAATAGACTAACTTAGAAGAATGGCAGACTTACACTCTAGAACCAATGGTACTTGGACGACGAACTTAGACTAATAGACTTTGTGCTTGTAAATAGGCATTGATGACATCAGATCAATTATATTTAAATAAATGACCTCTAGGACACGGCTTGGAGATACTAGACATTTATTAGGACTTGCTAACTGTTTAACAAGTAATTGAAGAAGTCCAAATTACAAAGTAGTATCAAGAGTATAATAGAGGAAGACAGAAGAATATTCTAGAAGAAAGCAGTGATAAAGACGCGTCATCTTTGATGAGAAGGACTTGGTGAATATCACAAATGGTCACTTACTTGGTTTGTGATGAATTGAGGTATGGATTCAAAAGTGCTTATGAGCAGAGTTAGACAAGTGACAAAAGATGTTGTTAAGTCTAAGGTCTAATCCTCAGACTATGAGTCCTTATATATATGAAAGTGATAGTCTGTGCACTAGGACAGATCATTACATGCTACTACCTATTGTTCTACATATGGTAGTACCTTTGTGCTAGAAATAATGATAACTTAACCATATGGAGGCTGTCCTTTGTTCTAAGAAAAGAACAGATGACTATTTATAGGTAATTAATGAAGTTCATATGCAAATATTGAGGCCTTCATATTTCCACAGATACTAATCGCCTTGAGGTCGTTCTAGACTCATTCTGAGAGGTATGAAGAGGGCTTCTGATGAGCCTAGAACCAAAGCTTAGATCATGGTGGTTTCCAAGATATTAGTGATTTAATAAACAGTACTATGGTGGTTACCAGTTGATCTGCCTAATATCTCAGCCAATACTGATTGCTTTGAGGCGTGACTGGTACTGATTGAAAGGTCTTTTTAAGGACTTTCCATAGCTATTGAGACCATGAGAATCGTCGAAGAATTGGTAGAGATATGGCTGAATGAAGTTTGTGACAGTAAGAAGATACATTATCATAAAGATAGGAGAGAGCCATGTCATCAGTAGGATTTTGGGAGGACTTAGAACAGAAAGAAGTCAAAGGAAATCCAAAAGTAGTAATAGTTCTCTTTTTATATTTTATATTTTGAGTTTCAGGGCTTTGTAATAACTTGAATATAGTATCTGAAGTGCAGTTGGATTGGAGAAGAACCTCTTGACTCCTACCTCCATCTACACTGTCTCTGGAATTGTAAAATGCGAAACTATTGAGTGTAAGAGTTTGGAGTCAGTAGGATGTCTTGAGAAGAATACTAAATATACCCAGAACTTAATCTAGAAAGGTATAGCAGATGTAACTCAGGTAGGCTTTGGAGAAGACAGCAGGCTGGAAAAGCTTGGCTAGGTGTACACTTGGACTGTATTACACCTGTAAGGTTCAGTGTTGGGGATGCAGACAAGAGGGCAACTGAGTGTGGAGGGTCTATGAGTGATTAACTAACTGTATTTTCTAGTTGAGTCTAGTCATGGTATGTAAAGATTGACACCTTAGGGAGGCTATGTAATAACAATTTAGGGAGATCTTATATTCATTTTACAACAACCAATATATATTTTATTGGAGCTGTATATAATTCTACTTTTACTTATAACCTTCATCTTTGATTATCTCCCCTCGGACCTTTAGCATGCAATTGGGAGCTGGCACATTATTGTTTTGTTTGTCCTAGTATGCAATTTCCTTTTGCACCCTTTCAACATCTGATATGGGAACAGAATTTACTTCCAAGTTCTTCAAGGCATTAGCAATAGCTCTTGATATAAAACTATACTTTTTAGCAGGTTACTACCCAGAAGCAGACAAACAGACAGAAAGGACAAACCAGACCTTGGAACAGTACCTGCAAATCTACTGCAATTATCAGCAGTCAGACTGGGCAAGATTACTACCCCTAGCAGAATTTACTTACAATAACAACCCATCCTTCACAATAGTAATGGAGATCAAAAGGTTTGATCACAAAACAAAGGTAAAAGCAAGGTCAGAGAGGTGAAATCTCCAAATTGCTTCATAATTGTGTACTAAACAAGTAGGCACTGGGGAGATAAATCAAATAATAGAGAGCTTACTAAAGGTGAATGTCCAAAGTATCACAAACTTCATTTGGCCATATCTCCATCAGTTCTTTGATGATTCCTATGGTTTTAACAGCACCCAAAAGCCCTTAAAAAGACCTTTCAATCAATACCAGTCACATCTCGAAGCAATTAGTGATGGCCGAGATATTAGGCAGATTAACAGGTAACCACCATAGTACTGTTTATTAAATCATCAATATCTCAGAAACTGCAATGATCTAAGCTTTGCTTTTAGGAATTAGAAAGCCCTTTTTATACTGCTCAGAATGAGCCTAAAACGACACCAAGGAGATTAATATTCATGAAGATATGAAGGCCTTAATATTTGTACATAGACTTTATTAATTACCCATAGATAGTCATCTGTTCTTTTCTTAGAACAAAGAACAGCCTCCATATGGTTAAGTTATCACTATTCATAGCACAAAGGCACTACCATATGTAGAACAATAGGTAGTAGCATGTGATACTCTGTTCTAGTGTACAGACCATTACTTTTTTGTATATAAGGACTCCTTGTCTAAGGATTAAACCTCAGACTTAATAATATCTTTTGTCACTTGTCTAACTTTGCATTTTTGAACTATTTAAAGTATCAAAGCATCTATCACAAATAGTAAGTGACCATTTATGATACAAAGAATAACCAAAACATATTAAATAGAAATCTAAGAAAGAAGAACTGTTTTTAGTATTCACTTGAGCAAACCCTCACCATAATAGGATCTCTAAGGCACACATTTATCTTGCGCCATGACACTGCTGCCCTTATCTAGTCTAGTAGCCTGGCTTACTGTCGATATAGCAGTACAATCTAGAACTCCTATGTCATCATGCAAGCTCTACTTCAGCTGACCATACAACTGGAAACCTACTCCAAAAACATGTAGCAAGTAGTTAGCTTCTAGCATAAGCAAATGCCTGAGTCTGTTGAGGCTTGAGTATCCCTTTGAGGGAAGTTTATAGAGTTTTTATAAAGCAAACACAAAAGAAAACCTCAAATCACTCAAATAGCCTTTCAGCTCTAGAGCAACAGAGAGAGAGATGATGGGGGGAAAGAGTATTTTTCCTCTCTGTGCCCTAGAGTATTTTATTAGGATTACAAAGCAATGATACAACAAAAGAAAAGAAACAAAGAAAACTCCCAAATTCTTAAAGATAGTAAGAGTGAAATGATGAGATGGCATCTCTCCTGATCACTTGGCTACCACTCCCCACTCCTCTAACCCTACTCCTAGGGATCTTCTCTGAACAATAGATGGCTCTTGAGCCTTTTGATGGGCTATAGAGAGAGGTAGTAATCTCAAGTCGTCTTATTCTCGAGTGCCTTGTCTTTATCAAACATCTCTTTTTCTATCTCTCTATCTGACCTCTCTTTCTGACCTCTCTAGTCTTTCTACTACTCCTCTATACATCATCACATCTTTGAGTCTCAGTCTTCTATTAGATTTGCGATATAGCCCTTGAGACGACTCATCTTGCTAGTTCTTACTATAATTAGCTATCAGCAATGATGGCCCTACTCTGATAGTAACCTAGACATTATAAATAAGTGACTGCTGCCAAGATATGATGTCATCCTTATAGAAAACACTCTTCTAAGGTCCTTTCCACTCTCGAAAGCACTTTAGAGGAGAGTTCTGTTATAGATCTGTCATGAAATTCTCTGGACAATCTCTATGAGGTTTCTGTAGTGGTGGTCATAGCCACTACTCTGCTACTCAAGTAGTATGCTCAAGTCTATGACTAGGCATCTAAGGAATATTTCTGGGGGGCCAAACTTATTTCTCAAGCTAGTTATTCTCGTTATTATGGTAAAAAATGTCACTTTTATTACCTAAACAGCTGTCTAGCGTGACAACAGGTATATCACCATTTTTTGCAAACAAAGGGTATCACTCTAGTTTACAAGTACAAATAACATGCAAACTCATAACAGACCTTGTGAACACTTATACAAGGCTCAAACAAGCTATTGCAGAGGCACAAGCAAGGTACCAAGGTCCAGCAGATGCCAGGTGTTCAAAGGCAACCTACCTTCTAGCCTAGAAACGCTGTCTTTATCCTAGTAAAATTTGTTAGGACTACTTAACCTTCAAGGAAGCTATCTGAACGCTACCTCAGACCATTTGAAGTAGTAAAGAGAGTAGGTATGTACTTGTACTTTGTCAGACTCCCAGAACATCTGTAGACAATCCACCTAGTGTTCCACATCTCCCAACTTGAACCATCAGACTATTGTATTATCCCTAACCACACAAACCTACCCTCTCTCTCTATTGAAATCAATGGCAAATTGGAATTCAAAGTAGCAGAAATCTTAGACTTCAAGTGGGATCACCGACAGAAGGATCTACTATGGTATTATGTGAGATGGGTGGGTTACAAGAGCATACCAGAGGAGTACCTCTGGCTCAGCATGCTCAATCTAAAGAATACTGCTAAATTACTATTTGACTACCACTCCCAAAACCTGACTAAACCTGGACCATGCAACTCACCAACATTACTTCAAGAACTCCAGAGCTGTTAGGAAACCACTCAGAGGCAATCACCCTTAAGCTAATAGATAGTCCCAGAAGCTAGTGTGAGGGTGACTGGAGTGGAGTACTCCTCCAGGAGATTCCTCAGTTAAATTATAGTATAGAATATGTTACAACTCACCTCCAGGAGATTTCTCAGAGAATTAGATGAGGCTCCTGGAGAGAATAATCTACAATATATACTAAAATGCCCTTGCATTCCATTCTTTGGTAACCAGGAGCTGCACAATGAAATTATGTTAGGAAGCAATGGGGGGCGCTCTAGGGTCATGTGTGAGGGGTTCTTTTACAGCTAGTGTGAGATTCAAGTGAAGTATATCTATATATACTTGCTGATATATATACTATAACAGATGGTCAGGCACACAGGCACCAGGTACTGACCTATAATTGCATATTGTCCTAAATATAGAATAAAAGGCACTGCACTGCATAATACAAACAGGGGAAGCCAGGAATGATAGAAACATGATATACGAACTGTCAACAAGCCACTAATAGATTTAGGCCCTTAGAACTTACTAAGCAATGCCCTAGATATTGTCCCCTTACAAGAGCTCCAAACCAACTGCCGAACTCTTCTAGAACATTAGGTAAACTGCTGAACTTCCCCAGTGATAAATTATGATTTTCAAATATTATGACCACAAGAGTATAGCCTTTGAGGGGGGTACTGTCACAGACCTCTGTGACACCAAGTCACAATCTATTAACAATTATGTGCCTAACTTTATACTTATTTACTGAGACCTTCACACTTAAGAAAAATCCTTGTATTTACACCTTATTCACTAGGTAGAATTACTTCCAATCTAGAAAACATATCTCAGAGCCACTAAGTCTCCAGAATCCCTAGGAGAAGGCCAGTGCAAGGGTAACCAGTACCCTTCGTGATAGTCAGATGCATCAAGATGCTCTCCTAGAGAATTCTATATGATATTAGATTAATAAATACATGGAATAGAGTTTTCTTCTTTGGAGCTATCTCATAACACAGTCTCCCTTTCAAGTTTCCTTGTCCCAAGGAATTTTTCCATCAACTTCAAATTTTGTCCTATCTTTTTTCTCTTTTTTTTCATATTTTTTTTGTCCCTATCTATATAATAGTTTTGTTGTAAACTCCCTAGGTAGTTTCTAGCTAAACTCTCTTTCTTTTTCTTCTAGCTCCTGTCACCTTAGTTCTTTGACTATTGTTCCTGCCTGTGGTTGATAAAGACCCTTAAATACTGCTCCAACTCCTGGTTCACTCTTTTTATCTGTTTATCTGTTTGGGAGTGATAGGCTGTTGAAAGCTTTGTTTGGATCCCCAATAGACTATTTAGCTTCTTTATTAGTCTAGTGGTGAATTGTATTCCTTTATCTGATATGATACTTTCTGGTAATTTGTGTAATTTTCAAATGTGGTCCCTAAACAACTTTGTAAGTCCCTCTACTGACATTTTCTTCATAGTTGCTATGAAATGAACCATTTTGCTGAATCGGTTGCACACTACTAGTATTGCATTGTATCCCTGGATAAGCAGTAACTTGGTAATGAAGTCTGCTGGAATATGACTCCATGGTTTTTCTAAGATTGTGTTTGGCATAAGTTTTCCTGCCAGGACTTCACTCCTGTTCTTATACCATTGGCATATATCATATCTTTCCACTTTTTTTATAACTCCAGACCACCAATAGTTTCTTGTGACCAGTTCCATAGTCTTCTATCTTTTTCTGTGTCTTGACAAAGTATGACATCATCTGAGTTATTCGTCTTGTCATTATTCTGCTCACTGCTCTTAGCTCTGCTTATCACTGTTATTCCTTTAGCGACGCATAGGCTCCAGAATTGCTCCTCCACTGGGTAGATACTGATACATGATTTTCATATATAAAATACCTACCTGTAAACCTAAATAATAGTCAAAAAAGTAAAATCAAGTCGTTCTGTTGGCTTTTAGTCCAACCTTTTTTTCAGCACCTGAGGACGCCCTGTGTATTTTTCGCTGTTAGGTTATGGGACCTGTTAGTGATATGTCCTCAGTGCTCAGCTTTCCCAAACTAAACGGGAATAATTACCATGTCTGGGCCGACAACATGGTGTCTGCTCTTCAGGCTCGACTCCTCTGGCTCATCGTTGATGGCCGGCGACCTTCTCCTCCTAAACCCTCTGCTAACCCTCCCGTTGATGCTACAACAAATAAACCATTGCCATTTAGCTCTGACGAATATAGGGAGTGGATCCACTTACGGAATGAGCACATTCAGTGGCTCGAATCTGATCTGGCCGCTATGGGCCTAATGCGAGGGGCTATCGAATTTGGACAGCGCAAACATGTCCAGTCTTCCACTTCATCCAAGGAAATGTGGGATCGTCTTTATCAACTCCATGTTACTCAAAGGCAGGACACT
>Ga0153968_1000363_pt1 | contig 9853 bp, 11 predicted proteins | sample TSGA052MetaG_FD_104729 | JGI IMG/M metagenome (GOLD analysis project Ga0153968, IMG submission 104729) | Attine ant fungus gardens microbial communities from Georgia, USA - TSGA052 MetaG | ecosystem: Host-associated > Fungi > Mycelium > Unclassified | place: USA: Georgia, George L Smith State... | reverse complement strand
CTTTGGGAAGCATAGTAGGTACAAAGACAAACTGATTCAAGCTCTCTCTCAGGATGGAATATCCCTGAGGGAGTTACTAGTACCCTTGAAAAGGGGTTTGACCAGAGTACTTATCTTGGTGTCCATTACCTGATCCTAATGGGATTGTTCCTGTCACAAACTTCATTTAGCCATATCTCCATCAATTCTTTGACAATTCTCACAGTCTTAATAGTACCCAAAAGCCCTTGAAAAGACCTTTCAATTGATACCAGTCACGTCTTGAGGCAATCAATAATGGTTGAGATATTAGGCAGATCAATAGGTAACTACTATAGTACTATTTATTAAATCACTGATATCTCAGAAACTACCATGATTAATACTTTGCTTTTAGACATTAGAGAATCCCTCTTCATATTTCTCAGAATGAGCCTAAAACAGTACCAAGGCAATTAATATTTGTGGAGATATGAAGGCCTCAATGTTTGCACATGGACTTTATTAATTATCTATTGATAGTCATCTGTTCTTTTCTTAGAACAAAGGACAGCCTCTATAAGGTTAAGTTATCACTATTTTAAGTACAAAGGTACTACCATATATAGAACAATAGATAGTAGTATATGATGATCTGTCCTAGTGTACAGACTATCACAATTCTGTATATAAGGACTCCCAGTCTGAGAGTTAGACCTCAGACTTAACAACTTCCCCTGTCACTATCTAAACTTTGTATTTTAAGTCCTAAAGCACCAATCACAAATAAGTAAGTGACCTTTTGTGATAGTTCCATGATAATCAAGTTCTATGGCAGGAGCTGAAGACTAGGGTGAGATAGTAGTCATAGAAGGAATGAGAAAGTCTTTAGGTGGATAAATGTTTTTGGAAGATAGATATTTGGCAGTAAAGTGTTATAACTTGGCAAAATGGCAAGTTAATATTTATTTATTATTACTTTTCCATTTTTATTTTATTATTTTATTTTAGTTTCTAAAGATCAGATACACAAGAGAGTTGAGTAACACAAAAACTTATTGTCAACTACTATCATCTCCTTCCTTGAGGTCATAATAGCTCTTGGGGGGAACTCTTATTCTACTGAACCTCTACCACTAATATTATTATGATTTCACCTTCTATCTTTATATCTGCTTTGTTTGTTTATTCATGTCTGACTTGTGATTATTGTGACACATGTTGAACACATTGTACTAGTTAAGGCTCTTGTTAGTGAAGCTTTTCTTGCTTTAGTCTTCTAGAGAGTAGCATTCAAAACACAGATGGTAGTCCAAAAGGATTATACCAAGTTAACACTGCTGTCCAGATAGTTTTGTAATTCTCTAATCAAAAACCCAATGATAGAGCCCCAATGCTCAAAACATAGGTAGGTTGCCTTCACTTCACCTTTACTATTGTAGAAAGTCATATAGGTTGGGCTTTGACAAAGAATAGGGAGTGTGCCATTAATAAAATGAACTGATACAAACCTTTTTTATAGAACTTTGGCTTACTGAGAAGTCACTAGTACCTATCTAAAAAAAGGTCTGACTGGAGTACCTGTTTTAGTGTTCATTTACAAGTATTATATGCAAAGAGAGTTAATCCAGTTGCAAGGTATAGAAGGCTAGAAAGAGGATTAAGATATTGGCAGGAGTATATTTTGAACACTGGTATTTGTTATTTAGTATATAATTTCTCTATCTAGGCTGCTGGCTACAGTTAGGGTCTAGGAGGCATACTAACAATATGTACTAAAGATGTGTAGCTACCTTTTACATAGTATTGCCACAGCTTGTTACTTTTTTTTTTTTTTTATAATCAATAATTTATTACACAGTGTATGTAAACAGACCGTGGTAAGTACAAAATACCTACTTAGATACACAAACAAAGAAAAGGATAGGAGAAAGAAAGAGTGAAAATAAAAGAAAAGAGAACTACATTTTTACTTTTAACAGTTGCACCACAGTGGATCTCTAACTATAGTCAAAGCTAAATGCTCCAGGGTTGTCTACAAGGAAATGGACAAAGCTATTGATGATAATGTTGCAGGGGCATGTAGAAGGGTCATGGAAGTCACATTCCATGATAATGTGTTTATAAGTCTAGACTTCGGCTTCCTTACATAGGTAGCTAGTGGAAAGATTGGGAAAGAACCTTTGTCTATATTCTGTAAGGGGACAACCCTGAGATCGCTTAGATAACCTGGTAGGGTTTGCATCTGCTAGTGTTCCCACAGATTCTTGAAGTCTACGGTCTATAGTTCCCTTCTCTCTAGTTCGGATCTCTATCACAGTACTACATAGCTATATCTGGTAGTGTAGTTATTATTGTCCTAATGTTTGTGTCCTCTACTATAGTCAAGCATGTTCTGGGCACTGTCAAGTGATCCTCTTACATATTCTCCAATAGGGGCATAGCCTATGGTCATGTATGTAAAGCAAGTACATAAGAAGTTGGTAAATTCTATAACAGAGAGCCATAAGCTGCTCTTGACATATATTAGTTTGATGACTTGTTGGTCTTCATTCTTGAACATCAGAAAATAGTAACCCCTCTTGAGGCTATTTGCAAAGGTTGATTGCCATTCTTGTAGAATATTGTCATATTCTTTTTTTCTGTTGAAGAGGTGTGAGTTTTTGTAGGGGAATTCTAGGACATTAGTACCAACTTTAACTTGATCGTCAATAAGTTTGTGTCTTGGTCATTCGGCTTTGCTAGGATAGTACCAGAAATGTATTCTGTTTCTGCCGTCTCTAAAGAGATACAATTTGATGGCATATGTAAGGGGATCCCTTACACATGACTCCAGAGAGCCCCCCGTTGCCTCCTAACATAATTTCATTGTGTAGCCCCTGGTTACCAAAGAATGGAATGCAAGGGCATTTTAGTATATATTGTAGATTATTCTCTCCAGGAGCCTCATCTAATTCTCTGAGGAATCTCCTAGAGATGAGTTGTAACATATTCCATACTATACTATAATTTAACTGAGGAATCTCCTGGAGTCCACTCCAGTTGCCCTCATAGCATAGACTACAGGTATGACCATATTCTAGAGAGGATTGACTTTGGATTCAAGAACTTTGCTAGTAGCAGATATGGAGTTAGTGATGACAGTGATATCATGAATATTATTGTCTTCCATGGCAGAAATGAGACCAATGTGAATAGCCATTAGTTCAGCTTCAATTGGAGTAATATTGATGGTTTGGATCTATAATTGTTTAACGATGGAGTATTCAGACTAGATATGAGCGACTACTGTGGCGACGTGAGATTTTTTAATGCCTTCATCTGTAATGACAGTCACACTGTTATGGAAAGTTTGAGAAGAAAAGAAAGTATTGTTAAGGTTTTGAATATGAGAAAATAAATCGTCATCTGAAAAAGAAAGAGATAAATGAAAACTAATTCTACCAGGGAAATGATTGACTATTCTTGAACTAGGGGAAAAAAAAGGATTAAGAGGATCGAAGCATTTATGAACACTATTAAGGCATTTATTCACATCTTTGATAGAACTTTTGAGGTTTGCTTACTGTTTGACAGTGAGCTTGGATATAGCTACTTTGTATAGAAGTTGATTCTTAGCGTGTTGAGAATCAAGTAGTGAGTTAATAGCATAGAAGGAGGGAATGGATGTGTATCATAGATGATGTTTGCTATTCAGTTTCCAAAGGTGCAAGGTGATGGGAAAGAGACCAGCAACGGCTTCAGAGGGTAACATATGGAATATACTAGTAATCTAGAGGGCAGCCTGTCTTTGCATTTTTTTTAGTTCATTGATGTTTTTTAAGATAGGAGCCCCTTTAAAGAACCAAAGCTGGAACCTATACAAGACAATTGGCAAGACACAAGTTCTGTATAGCAGTCTCTTTTGAATAGGAGATAGATCTCTTGAGGAGTTTCCTAACATTTTCATGGCATTGAGGGTAGACATATACTTTGTAGTGTAGAAGTATGTATAGTAGTTGAAGTTGAGCTTTCAATCAAAATAAAAGCCAAGGTACTGCCATATTGACTTGGAAGAGATAATAGGACCATCTATGGAAGATAAGTTGATGGAGAGGTTGGGGAGATTTTGGGCTTGTGTAAAATAAAACAATTTAGTTTTGTTATGCTCCATGATGAGATCTGCATCAAGGAGAAGTTTTGACATGATGTTATAACTATAAAGCAAAAAGAAAAAAGAAAGTGAATAACTCTTCTCTTGAGAAATTAAAAGATTATTATCCACAAAAGACAAAATATCAGTCAGGATTTTTATTTTCAAGTTTTTTATTTTTTTTTGAAAGTTTTTATGATTGGAACCAAATAAATAGTAGAGAGAATGGATAAGAGAGCTGAGTCTTGGTCTATTCCTATGTTGGTGTTAAAGAACAGTGATAAGAAATTGTTCTATGAGTATGTGGTAGAGCAATTGGAATGATAGCTGTTGAAGAATCCTATAATGTTAGTATTAAGACTGGCTTTAGAAAGGCATAAAGATAAAAAATCATGATTCAAAGATGGAAAGAATTGTGCAATGTCAAATATTATGATGCTGGTATGGCACTGTTTAAGCCACCCTGCTCAAATAAGGTGAGTGAGATATAACCCCACTGTAAGGGAACATCTAGGGTAATGCTTAGTAAGTTCTGAAGGTCTGATCTATTAGTGGCCCAGTAACATATCATGTATCGTATTCCTACTGTTCCTAACCTCTTTTGTCTGTGTCATGTGGTACAATGTCTATTATTAGTTATTCTAGGACATTCTGTTGATTATAGGTTGGTTACCATGGTGCTGTGTGCCTGACTATCTAGTGTAATATATATACTAGCAAGTATGTGTAGATATACCCTTACTTGAATCTCAAACTAGCTTCTGGGACTATTCACTAGCTTAAGGGTGATTGCCTCTGAGTGGTTCCCTAACACCCACGTCAATTGTGGAATGTTGACATATTCCTTCAAATTGATAGGAGTCTAGGAATCCATTGGCTAACATTTGGAATTGTAGTCAATTACTAATGATTTTTTCGACGAGTTTGCCAGCAGTGTTTAGTAGGACAATGGGGTGAAAGAACTTGGGGGAATTGAATAAGTCCTTATTCAGTTTGGGAATGATTATAGTGTTGGTGGACTTGAAGTGTGAGAGCTAGTATTCTAGGTTTATGCATGTGTTAGCAATATGTATAACTTTTTCTAAACATCTTTTGTTAGCTATTAAAGACTTGAGATATCTCTAAGTGATGTGATCAGGTCCAGGGGCTGATGAAGCTGAGCACTTAGCTAATGCATCTCTGAATTCTTGCTTGGAGAAAGGAGGCTATTCTATTAAGTCCACTTGAGGGAGTTTGCTGAGAAAGGCGGTATTAATGGATTTGTTTTTTACAGAGTTATATGACAAATGAAGAGCATGCCATAGTTCTGAAAGAGTGTTATAGGGCTGATTTTCATATGAAATAGACTCAATGGTTGGTAGAGATTTTTTTCTGACCCAATTCATTAGATCCTAAGGTCTCTTGTTTGAGGAAGCGATTTCAAATATCTTTTTATTGAAGAATTTCCTTTTAGCTGTATGAATATTTGACTTGAATTCTTTCCAATGTTAAATGTTGTTTGAGGCTTGATATTTATTCAGACTAGTTATGCAATCTGAGCTCCACCATTCTTTGGAATGTTTTGTAATTTGTTTCATTTTGGAATGGGTGTGCCATACATTATCAAAGATGGTGAATATTTGTTAAACTATATTTTTCCAGGGTTTCTTTTGAATTGATATTTGCAGTGTTAAGGGTCATTATGCCATTGGTTATTGAATTAATGAAGTTTTCTTCTTCTTTGCTATCTTTGCCAATGGTCTATATGTTGATATCAATGTTGATTTCTTTGATGCATATTTTGATAGTGAGAGGAACATAATCAAATAGTTTCCATATTTCAGGGTAAAGTATGTGGTAGCCAAATCCCGAGTTACTAGGGGACAGAAATACAAGGTCTATAATGGAATTAGAGTCCCAGGGATTATCCACAAATCTAGTAGGTTGGGGAACAGTAGGGGGGAAAGCTCTAGTCCTAAACTGTCAGCTAAGATAAAAAGATCGTTAGTGTGGATGGAATAGTGATGGAAATTTGGATCCCAGTTATTATCCCTTATGTTGAAGTCGCCTGTCATGATGATAGTGTTATTCAGGTTGACAATGTTCTGACTAAGGAATTGAAGAGCAGTTTGGTTGTTATTGGAGTAGACATTGATCATAAAGTTAATATCCTGTTTATTGTGGAAGGATAGGACATTCATGTCGCGATAGTTAATGATATCTAAATGTAAGGCAAGTCTCATTTTTAAAAGACACTTATTAACATAAGTAGCAACTCTTATGTAATTGTCTTGCAACATATCTTGATGAATGAACAATGTTTATTTGGGATGATTGAGGGTTCCATAAAAAGGGTCCCTCAAGAGATTGGAATGACTATATCACAAATAGTCACTTACTTAGTTTGTGATGGGTAGAAATATAAATTCAAAGTGCTTATGAGCAGAGTTAGACAAGCGACAAAAGATGTTGTTAAGTCTGAGGTCTAATCCTCAGACTATGAGTCCTTATATACAGAATTGTGATGGTCTGTGTACTAGGACAGATCATCATATGCTACTACCTATTGTTCTACATATAGTAGTGCCTTTGTGCTATGAATAGTGATAACTTAATCATATGGAGGCTGTCCTTTGTTCTAAGAAAAGGACAAATGACTATCTATGGATAATTAATAAAGTCCATGTGCAAATATTGAGGCCTTCATATCTCCACGAATACTAATCGCCTTGAGGTCTTTCTAGGCTCATTCTGAGCAGTATGAGAAGGGCTTCTGATGAGCCTAGAGCCGAAGCTTAGATTGTGGCAGTTTTTGAGATATTGGTGATTTAATAAACAGTACCATAGTGGTTACCAGTTGATCTGCCTAATATCTTGGCTAATACTGATCGCTTTGAGGTGTGACTGGTATCAATCGAAAGGTCTTTTCAAGGGCTTTCTGTAGCCATTAAGACCGTGAGAATCGTTGAAGAATTGGTGGAGATATGGCTGAATGAAGTTTGTGACAGACTAGAAATACGTTGAATGAGTAATCTCAGAGGTTCCTGGATGAAAATTATATCTGTGGTATTTTTATTATTTTCTAAGATTATATCAGTTAGAACTTTATTTTTTCTTACATTCTGTGAGAATATTTTTAGGATTTCTTTAATCATAATTTCTTACCATCTATGACTAGGCAAATCGGATCAGTTCTAGTTTCCCAGGCCTCTTGAGCTTTCTTGGAGTGCTACTCTCTATTGAAGTGATTTCTCCAGAAGAAGCATTTATAGTCATCTACCATGTGATTGCCTTTACAGTTGATACACTTGAAAGAATAAGAGTAAGGTAAACCTTGAGCGGTCTCGAAATGAGAGGGGTCCAGTTTAGAGTTAGTCTTGCAACACCACGCTAAGTCTCTATGGTGTTCAAGTTTGTGTGGCCCACTGCATTTCTGACACTTGGATCTATGAGCTCTGCAAAAGAAGGTTGAATGACCTCATTTTCAGCAGTTGTGGCACTGAGGGACATTTGGGTTCATGTTTGTTGCTCTTATGGTAGCAATATATCTGCCAAAGTTAAAGAAGTGGTTAATTAGCAACTTAGCACTGGAGCCACTTTGAGAATCCCAAATATCAAACCAGATAATGACCATGTCAGATTTGGAAGAGACCTTGATGATTTTGGGTTTGACTGCTAAGGAAATATTTTGGTGTAGCTCATAAAGTCATTGACGTTCTTGCTATTTAGTTTATTACCATTGGGTTGTATAAATGAAATGCCAGTGATTTTTAAGTATGACTTGGACTGAGGTAGTCAAGGAGCAAGAACTTCTTTGTTGTTTGTACCAGCAATAGATTTGAGGTACTTTTCCATAGTCGAAAGATCACTGGGGCTAGGTACATTGTTGGTGTTGATGGATAGACCACTAGGAAAAGGGCATATGAATTTGGCTCACAAGTTTGATTTGATATTCTTTAGGAGAGTGTTGATCTGAAAGATATAAGAGTTAGCTTCACCCATAATAACTTTAGTGAGTTTGGTGGACACAGATATGATAGTCTGCTTCCTAAAAGGGCCTTTCATAGTTGGTTGAATTTTCTTTCCCTTGTTAATTAGTTTAGAAAAGACTGTGTTATTACACCGCAAGTGAATTTTCTGTGGAAGATAACATTTGATACACTTTATACTAACAGATTCTCAATTAGAATTCGCTCTAGAACCTTTTCTATAATTCTCAGAACGTAATACTATAAGATAAAGACATTGAGCAGATGATAATCAACCTAAAGCTCATGCTGATACCTCAAGAGACAACTAGGATGAGCTGGTATTGGGTTACTAAGAACATTACCAAGGGACTATGTTCTAGATCTACTTTTGAATGGACTAACTTAAAAAGATAGCAAACTTGCACTCTAAAACTAGTACTACTCAAAAGACAAACTTGGACTGATAGACTTTGTGCTTGTAAATAAGCATTGATGGCATCAGATCAATTATATTTAGATAAATGACCTCTAGAATGTGACTTAGAGATACTAGACATTTATTGGGACTTGCTAACTGTTCAACAGGTAATTGAAGAAGTCTAAATTACAAAGCAGCATCAAGAGTATGATAGGGGAAGACAGAAGAATATTCTAGAAAGAAGTAGTAATAAAGACACATCATATTTGATGGGAAGGACTTAGTGAGAGGACATGTCATCGTAAAGATAGAAGAGGGCCATGTCATCAGTAGGATTTTGGGAGGACTAGGACAGAAAGGAACTGAAGGAAATCCAAAAGTAGTAATAGTTCCCTTTTTATATTTTATTTCTTGAGTTTCAAGGCTTTGTAATGTCTTTAATATAGTATCCAGAGTACAGTTAGATTGGAGAAGAACCTCTTGACTCCTACCTCCATCTACACTGTCTCTGGAATTGTGAATATGGATCTACTGAGAGTAAAAAGACTGGGACTAGGGGGATGTCTTGAGAAAAACACTGAATATATCCAGAACTTGATCTAGAGAGGAATAGCAAATACAACTTGGGCAGGCTTTAGAAAGGACAGCAGGTTAGAAAAGCTTGGCTAGGTACACACTTGGATTACATCACACTTGTAAGGTTTGGTGTTGGGGGTGCAGACAAGGGGGCAACTGAGTATAGAGGGTCTATAAGTGATCAACTTACTGTATTTTCCAGTTGAGTCTAGTTATAGTGTATAAAGGTTGACATCTTAGGAAGGCTATGCAATGACAATCTAGAGAGATCTTACAATTCTTTTACAACCACCAACATATATTTTACTAAAGCTGCATATAATTCTTATTTTTCTAATTATTTATAAACCTGTCACAAACTTCATTCAGCAATATCTCTATCAAATCTTCAATGATTCCCACGGTCTCAATGGCACCCAAAAGCCCTTGAAAAGACCTTTTGATCAATACCAGTCACGTCTCGAAGCAATCAGTAACAGATGAGATATTAGGCAGATCAACTGGTAACCACTATGGTACTATTTATTAAATTGCTAATATCTCGGAAACCACCATAATCTAAGCTTTGCTTTTAGGCATCAGAGAAGCCCTCTTTATACTGCTTAGAATGAGCCTAAAATGGCACTGAGGCAATTAATATTCATGGAGATATGAAGGCCTCAATGTTTGTATATAGACTTTATTAATTACCCATAAATAGTCATCTGTCCTTTTCTTAGAACAAAGGACAGCCTCCATATGGTTAGGTTATCACTATTCATAGCACAAAGGCACTACCATATATAGAACAATAGGTAGTAGCATGTGATGATCTGTCCT
>Ga0153968_1000361_pt1 | contig 9865 bp, 14 predicted proteins | sample TSGA052MetaG_FD_104729 | JGI IMG/M metagenome (GOLD analysis project Ga0153968, IMG submission 104729) | Attine ant fungus gardens microbial communities from Georgia, USA - TSGA052 MetaG | ecosystem: Host-associated > Fungi > Mycelium > Unclassified | place: USA: Georgia, George L Smith State... | reverse complement strand
GTCTTTTCAAAATCACCTAGTCTCTCTCACTCTTTACCAGGACGCCATCTGGCTCGTCCATCCACCCCGTCATGTCGCCCTCAAAGTCATCAAGAAAAAAAACGTAAAGGGAAACGAAGCCAGTGTCTGGACAGAGATCGACCTCCTCACCGGCCTTGACCACCCCAACATCGTCTGTCTCTCTCTTTACTAACTCAGTTCATCCTAACCCAGCCCCAGGTCAAGTTTTATGAGGGCTTTGAGTCTCGTACAAAATACTATCTCTCCTTTGAACTTGCCACTGGTGGAGAGCTGTTTGACCGCGTCCTCGCAAAGGGCAAGTTTACAGAGCACGACGCTATTATTGTCATCCACTCTATTCTCGATGCCGTCGACTACCTCCACCGCCACGGCATCGTCCACCGAGACCTCAAGTACGCTTGATTTCCTCTCTCTCTCTCTGTTTTTTCACCCACGTCATAGACCTGAAAACATCCTCTACCGCTCCAAGGACCCTGACAGTGACATTGTCATCGTCGACTTTGGCATGTGAGTCCCCTATCCACTTCTCACCTCTTTGTTCCTTCATCTTTTTCATAGAGCCAAACTCCTCCACTCCCCCGACGAGCAACTCACCTCTCTCGCCGGCTCTTTCGGCTATGTCGCTCCCGAAGTCATCAAAAACACCGGGCACGGAAAACCCGTCGACATCTGGTCCACAGGTAACCTACACACACACACGCAAACGAATTAGGCTCATCATCTCTCTACACAGCCATCATCACCTACGTTCTCCTCTGTGGCTACCCCCCTTTCCGTGCCGACAACACCACCCTCGCCCAACAAACCGCCGATCCCAAAATCGAATTCCAGAGTCCGTACTGGAACCCCGTTTCCGAACAAGCCAAATCCTTCATCCGACGTCTCGCTACTGTCGACCCGCTTCATCGTCCCACTGCTCAGGAGGCTTTACACGACCCTTGGCTTACCCCTATTCCCATCGGGACCGATACGCCATCGCACGTCGATCTTTCTCCCACACTCAGACAGAATTGGAGTCCTAGGGCAAAGTGGCATAGTGCTTTGACTGGTATCAGGGCTGCTAACAGATTTAGCTACTTTGCTGCTGCTGCTGCTGCTGCTGCGAGTCGGACGAGCACACAAAGTAGTGGGGGATGGGATGATGTAATAGATCAGAATCCACCTGTTACTCAAGTGTTGGAGGAAAAGGATCCGAGTTCAGGCGTCGTCGCTCAAGTGCCGTCGAAGGAGGAGGCGAAGGAGGAGGCGAAGGAAGAGGAGGCGGCGAAGGAGGAGGAGGATCTTGGTTCAGACGATATTATGCCTGGTTCTTTTGAACCTGCTCATCGAGAACCGTCGCTCCCTTGGACAGAAGTAGTCGGCAAAAATCTAGATGATTTTCTGACGCTTCTGCATGTAAAGTAGATTATATCCTTATTGCTATATTGCACTTTGAAAGATTTGATTATTGGAGGGTGAGTGGGATATGAAAATGTCCATTAATGAAAAAAGAATGTGCTGTGGTCATGTTCTCAAGAATGGAAGATGTCCAGCTACTTGCTGTGATTCAACTTAAGTCATTGCCTCCGTCTCTTTTGACCTTATCGACTGACTCTCTTTTTTCCAGAATCGCACACGAGGAAACCAATTATTCGGTGGTATATTTTAAGGCAGGATCGACGGAAACATACGAGATCCAAATTGAACAGGGGTACTAACGAAATTTGTCTGATCTCCGTTTTGATGGTATCAACCGTCTCTCTTAATTCATCACAACCCGCTAACCTTGTGGTGGAAGATGAACAGACAAAACAATGGTGATTATGTCATCTACGTCCAACATCATCTACTGGGATGAACGTCCTATCTATCATGTTGCCTCTTCATGTATTTATTCACCCAGGGAGGTAGCTCCTCTGTCATCTCGCGAAATATCTCCTTCAGCGTCCCTATCGGAATCCGAATGACGGAACCTGAGGGATTCCATTGTGCTGGAATCTATACTTTCGTCCAAAGGACAATTTGCTTCGAGTAAATTGAGTATCAATCGTGACACCTGAGCAACACATGAATCAGCAGTGATGATAGAGATAGAAGGAAGAAGGATATCAGCTTACAATGAAGGGATAAATGAAGTAGTCGTAGCTAATAATTGGGGTCAGTAAGGGGAAGACTAGCAAAAATAACAACATACTAGGATAGGACATTGCGAGTAAAATCAGATGAATCTTGGAAAAAAATGGCTTGCAGGCATGAGAAGACTTTGGCAAGGATGAGTTCCAGCCCACTCATTTTATGGTCTAGGCTTACTAAAGAGACTGAATAGAAAGGCAATCAGTTAGATCAATAATATCTAGTTTTCAACTCACGGTACGAATAACAACGTTCCATCGCGGTAAAACACATACAATAAACGAGTTGAGGTTTTCATGTGAGAAATATGGCCGCGTATTCCATCACCGAAAACCATTTGTGTTTTGTATGTCATGGTAAACCTGATAAATGTCAAGAGGACCTCGATTGCGGTTGTTGTCGCCCTGATGATGCTTTTTTGTGTGTGAATAAATGGGCAAGTCAGCAAAGCAAAATATGTTGGAACACATACGCAAAGGCACTACCAAGACTGTTGTATATATTCAAGATATGCGTTACATTCAGCCAGCAACCATGGAGAGGGATTAGCGCTCCAGAAAATGATTCGAGATATACGTCAAGTATTATCACAGACATCGCAGTCTGAAAAATACGATCAGTTGGTGGATTAGGTATCGTACTGCCTTTAAAGCCTACCAAGAGCTCAGCTAAATTTGACCATCAGTCAACTCTATCCATCAGAAATCAAATTCTACAAAACATACCTGCCGTTATGAAGTATAGAATTAATGTGACTAGAAATCAAAACGATCAATACAATGAGTCCATTGGCACATGTTTCTAGCTCTCTCACCAATTAAATCCTTGTTCCAAATCGCTCGAAGGCGCAGGACCAGTAGAATCTTCACTACAAATGTATTCAACGTTTTGAACAAGCTATTGACATCAGCTAGTCTAGTCCTTAACACTCATGATTAAACTCACTTCAGAACTAGTGAGTATCCAAATAAACACCTAACAATGGGGTAGGTCAGACCGAGCAGCAAATACATTTAACCTATACCACTAGAGCATCTTAGTCAATGAAGACATCAAAACCAAATAAAGAGTAATGTCTTACTGATTTCGATGTCAAGGCTGTATTTTCAGCTAGTAAAGTCCTTATCAATATAGATTTGATTTATGTCAGATAATTTCCTCATACTATATGAACGCATTCTGGAAATTTGGATCAGTTGTCTCATTCAATAAAGTAAAGGATCACCCACATGATGCCTGCCCAATTAATCATCAGGATAGAAAAATAGATGACATGGAGTCTTGACCACTTCCTCCTGAGATTTCATATGTCAGTAGCAACAGTCTGCCATCAAGCAGGAAACATGCGTGTGGAGGTACTGAATCTAGAAAAGAAGAGATATGTGGAATCATTGTTTACAAATGGAAAGACTCACCTGTTGAGGAATGTGATAAATTAAATCATACAGCATCAAAGTAGCAAAAATGACTTAAAAAGGATTTAGCTATTGCTTCAAGACCGATACAGTGAAAAACAGCATACTTTGACTGTAACGTTCACTTGACAGTCTCTTCATGTCAAGAACGTAATCTTCTGGTGCTAGTCCATACTGATCGGCCATTTGGATTGGATACGCAGGAGGGAAGTTGGATGAAGCTTGATGAAAATAGTTCGATTATATATCAACTGGTGTCAGATATATATATTCTATTCAGTTGCGCGCAGATCTGGTCAAGATCAAACATCCGATATCACCAGTGGAGTATCACAGATCAGTACACTGCAGCCATGATGAAACTTGATCTCAGTTGAGACTGACGAACCGCTCCAGCCTCTCAACTTTCACGATGGATAGTGGAAAATTATGATAACTGAAGGAATTTGTATTATCCTCCAGGATTTGCAATTCAATTGACAACTGGTAACAAACAGGCTCTACAAAGTCTAAGCTGCGGAAAATGCTATTTGGGATATGGATTCTATATCAATCAGTGGATACTTGGCGGTGTAATATTCATCATTGGGTGACTTTCCATAGGCAGTCTAGGAAAATAGAAATTTCCCTAGAATCCTCCATGCCGAGATGCCGAGTACAAATTTCAAATTTGGGGGTCTCCCAGACTTCCCTAGATATGGTGATCTGACAAGGCCCCTAGACCCCTTGCTAGACTTCCCTAGACTTCCCTAGATATTCTCTAGCCTTTTATGGATAATTAGATCAAAGTTACATACCATATCCAGAATTTCTTTTGATGGCATCTAGGCTTACAATTTATTTTTCTGACAAGTTTCTTCTCTATCATGAACTCCATATGACAAAAAACGCTTCTTTCACTCTTACCTCTATCATAAATGGTAGCACCCAAGCGTAGAATAGCAAATTTCAATTTTGTTAGCCCTTTCATGAGTACTGAACACACCAACAAATGCCTTGCCAACTCAGACCTGCCACAGGGTAGACCCTCTTCCCACCCAAGTGTTGGAGGACCTAGAAGCTCCTCCCCATCCCCCATGGATTCCTCCTCTCCTTCAGAAGTTGATTATGCTAAACGTGTTCTTGCACAAAACAGAATGGATGTTAAACTTGACAATACACCTGACCTTACCAACTAACGTTCATGGGCAGACCGAGCTGATGACAGGATGGCCTTCCCTCAAAGCAACGTGTCCCTCAATCAAAATAAGGTGATCACACCTAACCTTACAACACACACTACCGGCACAAATCTTGCGACTACTCCCCCCAATCTAGAACTCTCAGTCATCCTATATCAAGCTAATCAACCTGCAGACCCAATGCTATGGGATGGTAACTTCAGTTCAATTTCCTTATTCGGTACAGTTGAGGTTTTAGAAGGCAATGCCAAGAACATTGCGTGCTCTCTCCAAAGAATTGCCACTTTTATTAAACAGAGACCCCTTGGCGAAAAAGATGGCCTAAACATTCCTTAGATTTCTGACTTTGGCTTTGCAGCCTGGGACCTTATCTTGGCTATATATAACTCTGGATGGGACAAACTCTTGGCAGACAACAACTCAAGGACCTTTCGACAATGTGTCATATCACAATTCAACAGGGGAAATCCAATAGACTCGAAGACAGACAACATACCACACCCTGCAAATATCTCTAAGATCTCTCCTCCCATTCCCCCTAGGCCCAGTGCAACCATTCTGGCTAAATCCAAACTGGCTAAATCCAAACTAGGCTCAAAGTCATTTGCTCAAGTGACAAAAGATAAAGCAGAAGACATTCTGAAAGTCAAAGAGGCTTTTCCCAAACTGGCACCCAAGAAGATCATTGAAATTCATAATACCACTCAAGGCATCAGCTGTAAGTCATGCCCTAAACTCAATATGACCACCAAAGGGCCTTCTAGGAAGCAAGTTATCATACCTATGAGCTGGGATAATTCAAATATAGTCACTTCATGTGCTGACAAACATATCTTCAACATCAATAGACTCTTCAAGTCTATGAAATTGAATGTGACAGCTGACTTCATCCAGTCTGATGGCATAGAAATTATTATAACCACTAATCAAGTTGTCTCAGCATCAGATATGAACATCATGGAGAACTATAAAGAATCTACCAACATCAACACCAATGAGATTTCTCCTCCATGACTTCCCCAATCCAAATCATACCTGAAGATCCTGGGCATACCCTATCTCACCAATAATGGTACCCCTATTGCCTGCAACCAAATTGAAGAGGTTATCAAGAGAATTCACCTGTTCAATGATGTCATATTAGTGTCTAGCCCCCACATCATCAAAGTGTCTTCTAAATCTGATATGGCTGTCATCTGGATCAATATATGGGACTCCCAAAATGGCATCAAAGCCAAAAATCTAATCAACAGATGCTTCAACATAGGCAAGCACATAGCCACAATCCATGGAACTAACATGAACCCCAGTGTCCCTCAATGCAAGAATTGCTGGAAGTGGGGCCACACTACTTTCACTTGCTGATCACATGGATCAAAATGCCAGAAATGCAACAGCCCACACAAAGTCAAGCACCACAGAGACTTAGCATGGTGCTGCAAAGCAAACTTCAAAATTAACCCTCCCAGGCTCGAAACAAAAGCAGGGGAACCATGCCCTTACTTTTTCAAATGCATCAACTGCAAGGGAGAATACTCTGCTGACAATGTCAAATGTCCTTTTTGGAGGAATCATTTCAACCAAGAATGGCATTCAAAGAAAGCATAGGAAGCCCATGAAATCAGGGCCAATTCAATTCACCTAGCTGTAGGCAGTAAGGATCTATGATTAAACAAAGCCTTAAGATCTTCTCTCAGAACATCAGGAAAAACAAAGTACTGACTGACATCATCTTAGAAAATAACAAAAACTCAACAGATATTGTATTCATCCAAGAATCACCTAGGTCTCTTATTAGACAAGTCCCTAGCCACACAAACCCCTCAGGTGACCCCATCTTTGGCATGCCCAACCACTCTGAATGGACCTTATTCATTCGACCTGATTTATCACAAGACAACTACCCCCACATTGCTACCTATGTCAATAAATGACTATCAAAGCTTAGATTTGCTCTGTGCCTTGACATTGTCAATCATCAAGACATCATGTCTTGGCCTTCCACTCTGACTGTAATATCAACTTCATTATTAACATCTATTCTGACAGCAATCAAACCGCCCTGCATTTTATGTGTCAAACCATTATCAATCTGGAAGATATGATAATCATGACAGGCAACTTCAACATTAGGGACAGTGATTGGGACCCTAACTTCTGATACCATTCTATACATACTAAAAACCTCCTCATCATCACTGATAGCCTTGGCCTGGAGCTCTCTCCACCTCTGAACCCTAGACCTACTAGATTTGCGGACAATATACAGGACTCTAACTCAGTTATAGATCTTGTCTTTCTACTCTCTGATAATAGAGAATTTGGACAACATATACTTTACCCCGACATTCACAAACTTTCTGACTATGTTTCACTCATTGTTGAAGTAGGCATTATAGAAACTAATATTGATCTTAGTTTCAGGTCGATTAGCAAAGACAGTGGGGAAGAGGAAAACTTTATTGCATCACTTATCAATGGCTTCTCTATAAGGATGACTGGGGCACCAGACTCCAGGAGAATCCTCAGTTAATATTACAGTTTGTAATTATGATACAACTCACCTCCAGTGTAAGGGGACCCCTAACACGCCACTCCGGAGCCCGCTCCAGTCCTCCGGAGCGACCCAGAAGCCGATCCAATATTACTATGTAATATTGGGCCTTACTCCCATCATTCCAAGAGCACTCTGTTGCCACCCAGCACACTTTCCTTGTTCAGACCCTGGTTACCAATGCAGGGATGCGAAGACACTGTAGTATATAATGTAGATCGTTCCTTCCAGGAGCCTCATCTAATTCTCTGAGGAATCTCCTGGAGGTAGGTTGTAACAGTATTTCATTGACTATAATTAACTGAGGAATCTCCTGGAGTCTTCCACTCCGGTTGCCCTTACATCCAGGAGAATCCTCAGAGATTAGGATGAGGCTCCTGAAGGGATGTTCTACATTATATACTAAGTTTATATTCTTTAGTATCAGGGTCAGTGTGATTGGAGCTATACTAGTGTGTTTAAGTATTACTTTAGTAATACTTGAACAGGCTTAGGTTGCTCCAGAGCATTGTTATACAGTTCAGGGGTAGAAATAGAGCTATCCCCTTACATTCTCCAATATAAATTCATCAAATATCGTAACCAAAGAAGATTTAGAAAGCATAGTCCAACAGATGGCCAATACATTCAAAAGCTCTTGAAACAACCATGTAAAGCTGAAACATCACAAAGCATTCAAAAAAGTGGTGGAACCAAGACTGTACCATAGGCCTCAATAGATACCAAGCATCAGGTGACCTTCAACACTGGAAAGAATTCAAGGCTGTTATGTAGTCTACCAAGAAAAAGTTTTTTAATGACAAGATATATGAAATAGCATCCTCAAATAAAAGGCCCTGGGATTTAATGAATTGGGTTGGGAAGAAATTGATGCCAGCTATTGAATCCATTTCGTATGAGAATTGCCCCTGCAATACTCTTCCAGACCTATGGCATGCTCTTCATAACTCATATAACTCTGCTGAGAACAGACCTGTTGACATCTGCTTTCTTAATGAAATCCCCCAAGCAGGCCTCATTGATTGGCCTGCCTTTTCTAAACAGGAATTCAAAGATACAATAGCTAAGTGTTTATTGTCATTGGCCCCAGGACCTGACCACATCTCTTGGAAACACCTTAAAACCCTATTCTCTAATGACCTGTGTTTGGAGAAAATAGTAAACATCACTGATGCTTGTATCAACATAGAGTATTGGCTATTTCACTTCAAAGCCGCTAACACTGTTATCATCCCCAAGCCAAATAAGGAGTCATATAGCATACCCAAATCCTTTTGCCCCATTGTCTTACTCAACACTGCTGGCAAGCTCATTGAAAAAGTTACTAGCAATCGACTTCAATTCCACATGGTAGACAAGGGTTTTCTGGACCCAAATCAACTTGGTGGTATTAGATAACAGTCTACCACTGATACTGGCATCTACCTCACTCACCTCATTCATGCAGGGTGGCTCAAGCAGTGTCATACTAGTGTCATAGCATTTGATATCACACAATTCTTTTCTTCCCTAAATTTCCTCTCTATGTGCCTAAAGAAAGCAGGTCTTAACACTAACATCACAGGTTTCTTTGACAGTTATCACACAGGTTGTTCCACCTCTTACTCCTGGAATCAATTCTTGTCTCTGTACTTTAATGTCAATGTTGGAGTGGGCCAAGGCTCAGCTCTCTCCCCTATCCTTTCTGCTATCTATCTCATCCCAATTATTAAAACATTCAAAAAAAGAATAAAAAACCTAAAAGAAAACATCCTGACTGATATTCTTTTTTTTGTTGATGATAGTCTTTTAATTTCTTAGGAGAAGAGCTATGCCCTATCCTCTTCCTTTTTACTTTGTAGTTACAATATTATGTCCAAAATCCTCTATGATGCCAGTCTTGTCATAGAACATAGCAAGACAGAACTCTTCCACTTCATGAGAGCTCATCACCCCCTAACCCCTCTATCGACTTATCATCTGTAGAAGGCCCTGTTATCTCTCCTAAACCTATATGGTGGTACTTAGGCTTCTTCTTTGACCACAAACTCAATTTCCATTACCACATGCACTTCTATACTATAAAGTGCCTCTTCACCCTCAGTGCTATGAAGATGCTCAGGAACTTCTCACAAGGCTTCCTTCCCATCCAAAAACAACTTCTATATAGGACTTGTGTCCTACCCATTGCCCTGTATGGATTTCAGCTGTAGTTCTTTAAAGGTGCCCCTACCATCAGAAACATAACTGAATTAGAGAAAATGCAGCGAAGAGCAGCCCTCTAGATTATAGGTACTTTCTGGACTTCACCATCTAAAGGTATTGAGGCTATTGCAGGCCTCATTCCCATCACACTGATGGGGATCAAAAGGTTTGATCACGAAACAAAAATGAAAGTATCACAAAAGGTCACTTACTTGTTTTGTGATGAACTGGATATAGATTCAAAGAGCTTATAAGCAGAGTTAGGCAAGCAACAGAAGATGTTGTTAAGTCTGAGGTCTAATCCTCAGACAGGGAGTCCTTATATACAGAAAAGTAATGGTCTGTGCACTAGGACAGATCATCACATGCTACTACCTATTGTTCTACATATGGTAGTG
>Ga0153968_1000358_pt1 | contig 9938 bp, 15 predicted proteins | sample TSGA052MetaG_FD_104729 | JGI IMG/M metagenome (GOLD analysis project Ga0153968, IMG submission 104729) | Attine ant fungus gardens microbial communities from Georgia, USA - TSGA052 MetaG | ecosystem: Host-associated > Fungi > Mycelium > Unclassified | place: USA: Georgia, George L Smith State... | reverse complement strand
TGTTCTAAGAAAAGGACAGATGACTATCTATGGGTAATTAATGAAGTCCATGTGCAAACATTGAGGTCTTCATATCTCCACTAATATTAATCACCTTGAGGTCGTTCTAGGCTCATTCTGAGCATTATGAAGAAGGCTTCTGCTGAGCCTAGAACCGAAGCATCGATCACGGCGGTTTCCGAGATATTAGCAATTTAATAAACGGTAACATGGTGGTTACCAGTTGATCTGCTTAATATCTTGGCCAATATTGATCGCCTCGAGACATGACTGGCATCAATCGAAAGGTCTTCTTAAGGGCTTTAAGCTGGCTTTGAGACCGTGGGAATCATCGAAGATTTGGTGGAGATATGACCGAATGAAGTTTGTAACAATAAGAATGGATGTGTGTGATTTAGGGAAGATAGAAGTGATTCTAGGAATGCTATGGTTGGCAGCATATAATCCAGAAATAAATTGGGAGACTGGGGAAGTCAAAATGATGAGATGCCTACCCTTGTGTAATGAAAGAAGTCAAAAGAAAGAAAAAGTCAAGAGGGTAGCAACTCTAGAGGAAGAGAAAATTGTCAGATGGGTGATAGATGACAAAGAAGATTGGGAAAAGGAAGAAGAGATAGAGGAGGACCATAGGAAAATCAAGGAAATGGTCCCAAAAAGGTTTTTAAAGTGGAAAAAGATGTTTGGAAAAGTAGAGTCAGAGAGAATGCCAACCAGGAAAATTTGGGATCATGCTATAGATCTCAAGAAGACATTCAAACTGCGAAAGGGAAGGATTTACCTATTATCCAAAAACGAGAGAGAGGAAGTCCAGAACTTTGTGGAAGATTAACTAAGGAAAGGGTATATCAGACTATCAAAATCTTTTCAAATGTCACCAGTTTTCTTTGTAGGCAAAAAGAATGGAAGTAAGAGGATGGTGATGGATTACTGTAATCTGAATGACCAGATGATAAAGAAAAACTATCCACTTCCATTAATTACTGAGTTAATCGACAACATGGGGAGTAAGAAAGTGTTCACTAAAATGGATCTTAGGTGGGGGTTCAACAATGTGAGAATAAAAGAAGGAGATGAGTAGAAGGGAGCGTTTATAACATACATCGGTTCCTTTGAACCAATAGTCATGTTTTTCGAAATGACAAACTCACTAGCAATGTTTCAAGTAATAATGAATGAAATTCTAAGAGACCTGATAAATGAAGGAAAAATAGCAGCATTTGTAAACAACATATTGGTAGGGATGGAAATAGAGGACGGTTATGATAAAATTGTGGAAGAAATATTGAAGAGATTAGAAGAGAACGACTTGTATGTCAAGCTAGAGAAGTGTGTGTCGAAGACCAAGAAGATAGGGTTCTTAAGAGTCGTTATTGGACCCAATGGAATAGAGATAGAAGCAGAAAAGGTAGATAGGGTACTCAGTTGACCAAAACCAAAAAATGTGAAAGACGTCAGAAAGTTTTTAGGTCTCACAAATTATTACAAGAGGTTTATCAAAGACTTCGCTCAAGTAGCAAGACTAATGAATGTGCTAACGAGGAAAGATGAGAAGTGGCGGTAGGAAGAAAAACAGCAGAAAGCATTTGACAAGCTAAAGCAAGTTTTCATGACAAAGCCAGTATTAGCGGCACCAGACTTAGATAAAGAGTTCAGAGTAGAAGCCAATACATCAAACTATGCTACTGGAGGAGTATTGTCAATGAGGTGCTCAAACAAAAAGTAGAGACCAGTTGCTTTTATTTTCAAGTCTCTTAGTGAAACAGAACGAAACTATGAGATACATGACAAGGAGATGCTAGCAGTTGTCAGATGTCTAGAAGCATGGAAACATTTCCTGGAAGAAGCGATAGAAAAATTCAAGATTTGGACAAATCATAAGAACCTTGAATATTTCATGAAAGCGCAAAAGTTGAATAGAAGACAAGCAAGATGGGCCCTATATCTATCTTACTTCAATTTCACTTTGAAGCATATTCTAGGAAGTAAAATAGGGAAAGTGGACAGTCTGAGTAGGAGACCAGACTGGGAGGTGGGAGTAAAAAAGGACAATGAGGATGAGACATTGGTAAAACCAGAGTGGTTGGAAGTAAGAAGAACAGAGACAGTAGAAGTAATAGTAGATAGGGTAGATCTACTAGAGGAAGTAAGAAAATCAAAAGTAAAAGACAATAAGGTGGTAAAGGCAGTAGAAGAAATAAAACGAGCAGGGGTAAAAATATTAAGAGATAAGGAATAGAAAAAAGTAAATGGCATAATATACAAAGAAAGAAAGGTGTATGTGCCAAAAGATGATAAATTGAGAGCAGAAATTATCAGACCACATTATGACATGCTAATCAGAGGCCATGGAGGACAGTAGAAAACAGTAGAATTGATCACCAGGAACTTCTGGTGGCCCAGAGTGACTAAAGAGGTGAAGCAATATGTGGAGGGATGCGATGCTTGCCAATGCAACAAAAACCACACAGAACAGCTAGCAGAAAAGTTAATGCCAAACTCAGTTCCAGAAAAACCTTGGGTGCATATATTGGCAGACTTCATCACAAAGCTGCCTTTAGCCCAGGGATACAACTCAATCTTAGTAGTAGTTGATAGATTAACAAAAATAGTATATTTCATACCTACTACAGAGAAAACGTCAGCAGAAGAATTGGCAAGACTGTTTAGGAATAACATGTGGAAATTGCATAGGTTACCGAAAAGCATTATTTCAGATAGAGGACCTCAATTTGCAGTAGGACTGATGAAAGAGTTGAATGAGATGCTAGGGATAAAGAGTAAATTGTCGACAGTGTTCCATCCTCAAACAGACAGACAAACAAAGAGGGTCAATCAAGAGTTAGAATAGTACCTCAGAATGTTTATCAACCATAGACAGAAGCAATAGCCTGAATGATTAGGAACAGCAGAGTTTACATATAACAACAAAGTGCACTCAAGTATACGAACGTCGTCTTTCAAGGCAAACTATGGACAAGATCCCAGAATGGGGTTTGAGAGAAGAAAGAAGAGGAAGTACCAAGGGGTGGAAAAGTTTATTGAGAAAATGAAGGAGATACAGGAGAAAGCCAAAGTAGCACTAAGAAAAGCACAAGAAGAGATAAAGAAGTATGCAGACAGGAAAAGAGTGGAGGTCGACGATTATAAAGTAGGAGACTTGGTAATGTTAAGTACTAAGGATCTGAAATATCAGATGGTCGGGAGGAGGACAGAGAAGTTGACGGAAAGATTTATAGGCTCTTACAAAATTAAGAAGATTGTATCACCAAACATAGTAGAATTAGAACTACCTAGTACAGTAAAGATACACCCGGTAGTAAATGTTAGTAGAATACATAAATATATAGAGCAAGTGGAAGGGCAGAAGAAGGAGCAACCAGCTCTAGTAATAATTGAAAGGAAAGAAGAATAGGAGGTGGAAAAGATTCTGAATAAGCAATGTATTAGAGGGAAGAACAAATACTTGGTATGCTGGAAAGGATTTATAGCAGAGTCAGACACATGGGAAGGAAGGGAGAACTTAAAGAATACAAAAGAAGCAATCGAAGAGTTCAAAAAGGAATATCAACAAGATAGAGAAGATATAGCAAGATAAGAATGCGAAGAAGGAACATTCAGAAGGAGAGAACTGCTAAGAAGATTTATAGCAAGAAAACTGTTTGGATAGTCAGATAAAAGGTACAATCAAGAATATTGGGGAAGGTTGAAAAGGAATTAGAGATAATGGAAAGAAAGGCAATCGGGAAAAAGAAAAATGGAGACAATCACTGAGGAAGAGAAGAAGAAAAAATCAGGAATTAAAGAATGGACAGAAGAAAATGACGATGAGATGGGTAACATGGTTGACCCATACTATGAGTTGTAGAAAAATTCCTTGGGATGAGAAAACTTAAGAGGGAGGTAGTGTCATGACTTGGCAAAACAGCTAAGTCATTATTTAATATCTCTTTTCTTTTCTTTTATTACTAAGGTGAAGCATGGGAAATATCACGTGACAAGTCACAGAGTCACAAAGGTGTGACAGCAGTCATAGAATGTCATGTCATGGGTCACAGTCACAGTATGTGACAAAGAAGTCAGCTGATGGACATGAGAACTGTGGAAGACAAGATACATAGCCACAATAGTAATTGTATGTATAGTGTAGCAAATCTAATAGGAACTCTATCGAGTTCTCTTTGTCAATCGCTAAACAAAGAGCAGTTGGCTTTATTCTAGCTTGGAGTTTAACTTTCTTACATAAGGGGACTTTACTATCAGTTAGAGACAGTGGGTAAAAGAGTGATACCAAACTCGGGTATCATTTCTAAGACCTAACCTCACAAATGAGTAGTGTTTAATAGTATACTTGTACCTTTTCTCAGTATAAACTTCATGCTACGACTCCATTGTAAGTTGGTACATGCAAAAGAGTAACAGTTACCTCTAGAGGACTATCTAGATTAGAGATTTCATCCATTGGATAATAGACAAAGTACTATTAGAGCAGTAGTTAGTAGGGCAGTAGGCATCTGGCTAGATAAAGATCTTGCATCCCAGCAGACGTAGTTGTAACTAGCAAGACTCAACATTAATTCTGTACTACTGTGAAGACGTAATATAATGTCTCTATAACAATATAACTCCCTCATGAGCAACTTGCTCAAAGAAAAGCATGCTCTTGCTTCATTAAGAGCAAGGCTAGAAGAAAAGAGAGAAAGGGAATGTTGGAGCTATAAGGGGTTTGGGTACTTGGTCTGAAATTGCAGGAAGCAGAAAGAGAAAAGGAGAGGCTGGCACACCCTGTAAGGGAAGAAGTACAAGAAAGAAAGTTAAGAAAGATAAAAGAGAAAGAGGCGGCATGTGTGGCTAAGCCACGAGAAGCATAGCAAGAATAGAAGAGAAGTTTGGTAGAAGAATTAAGGAGGAGAGCAAAAGAATATTGTGGCAAAGGAGTGCCAGAGGAAGTACGCCTACTGGAGTTAGGGTAGTGCACAGAGAAAGTAATAGTGATATATGTACAGTGTGAAAGGTGTGGAGAGAAGAGATGTCATGTAAAAAAGAACAGGAGACAGGGAGTGATCAAGAATAGACAGAGATAGTGTGGATGTCAAAAGAAGGAGGAGAAAAAAGCAGTGCGTCTTATAGAGGGAAAAGCACAGCCAAGAAGAGGGGTAGTCAAAGAGAGGTCAGGAGAACCTTCAAAATGCTGAGAAAAGTATAGTTAAATGTGGGAGTAGAGAAATTGGATACATATGAAGGTATAACCATAAAAGTACTCTTGGATAGTAGTGCCATAGGGATGTTTATGGACAAAAGGATAGCAGCTAGGCATGGGTTTAAGCTGCAGAAGTTAGAAAGACCAATAATGGTCAGAAACGTGAATGGAACAAATAATAGTGGAGGAGCAATTACCTACCAGATAGAAGCAAATGTTTATTACAAAGGTCATATAGAAAGAATAAGAATGGATGTATGTGACCTGGAAAAAATGGAAATAATCTTGGGAATGCCATAGTTAGCAGCACATAACCCAGAGATAAATTGGGAGACAGGAGAGGTCAAAATGATGAAATGTCCACCCCTGTGTGGCAGAGTAAAAATAAAAGAGAAAGACAAAAAGAAAAGAGAAAAAAAGGTAGTAACTCTAGAAGAAGAGAAAATTGTCAGATAGGCAATAGATAATAAAGAGAATTGGGGAAAAGAAGAGAATATCAAGGAGGACCACAGGAAAATTAAGGAAATGGTCCCAAGAAAGTTTCTAAAGTAGAGAAAGGTATTCGGAAAAGTAGAGTCAGAAAGGATGCCAATGAGGAAAGTTTAGGATCACACTATAGATCTTAAAGAGACATTCAAACCACAAAAAGGAAGAATTTACCCTCTATCCAAAAACGAGAGGGAGAAAGTTCAGAATTTTGTGAAAGACCAACTGAGGAAGGGATATATTAGACCATCAAAATCCTTTCAAATATCGCCAGTATTCTTTGTAGAGAAAAAGGATGGAAGTAAAAGGATAGTTATGGACTACTACAATCTGAATGACTAGACAGTGAAGAACAACTATCTGCTACCATTAATTACAGACTTGATAGACAATATGGGTAGCAAGAAAGTATTCATAAAAATAAATCTAAGATGGGGGTTCAATAATGTGAGGATCAAAGAAGAGAATAAGTAGAAGGGAGTATTTACAACACATGTGAACTTCTTCAAGCCAACAGTAATGTTCTTTGGAATAACAAACTTGCCAGCCACATTCCAGGTAATGATAAATGAAATTCTGAGGGATCTGATCAATGAAGAAAAGGTCACTGCATTTGTAGATAATATGTTAGTAGGAACAGAAACTGAGGAGGGACACGATAAAATAGTAGAAAAAGTATTGAAGAGGCTAAAGGAAAATGACTTGTATGTTAAACTAGAGAAATATGTATGGAAAGTGAGGAAGATAGGGTTCTTAGGAGTGGTTATAGGACCTAATGGAATAGAAATAGAAGAAGAGAAGGTGGATGGAGTATTGAGTTGGCTAAAGCCAAAAAATGTAAAAAACATTAGGAAATTTTTAGGCCTTGCAAACTATTATAGAAGGTTTATCAAAGACTTTGCTTGAGTGGCTAGGCCGATGAATATGCTCACTAGGAAAGATATAAAGTGGCAGTGGGGGCAGGAGTAGCAGAAAGCATTTGACGAGTTGAAAGGAGTTTTCACAACAAAACTAGTACTAGCAGCCCCAGATCTAGATAAGAAGTTTAGAGTAAAGGCTAATGTCTCAAACTACATGACTGGAGGAGTATTATCTATGAAGTGCTCTGACAACATGTGGAGACCAGTGGCTTTTATTTCAAAATCTCTAAGTGATATAGAATGCAACTATGAGATACATGACAAAGAGATGTTAGCTATAATCAGATGCTTAGAAGAGTGGAGACACTTCCTAGAAGAGGCAGTAATTAAATTTGAGATTTGGACAAACCACAAAAACCTTAAATACTTTATGAAAGCACAAAAGTTAAATCAGAGATAGGCAAGATGGACTTTATACCTGTCAAGATTTGACTTTACACTAAAACATATCCCTGGAAGCAAGATGGGGAAAGCAGATAGTCTCAGCAGGAGGCTAGACTGGGAGATTGGAGTAGAAAAGAATAATGAGAATGAGATGTTGGTAAAACCAGAGTAGTTAAAAGTAAGAAAGACAGAAGCAGTAGAAATTATAGTAGACAGGGTAAATCTACTAGAGGAAGTTAGAAAGTCAAAAGTGAAGGATGATGAAGTAGTAAAAGTGGTAGAAGAAATAAAGTGGGCAGGAGTGAAAATGTTGAGAAACAAAGAGTGGAAAGAGGTAGATGGTATCATATATAAAGAAGGAAAAGTTTATGTGCCAAAAGATGAGAAATTAAGGACAGAGATAATTAGACTATATCATGATACGCCAATAGGAGAGCATGGGGGACAGTGAAAGACGATAGAACTGGTAACTAGAAACTTCTAGTGGCTAGGAGTTACAAAGGAGATAAAGTAATACGTGGAAGGATACAATGCTTGTTAGCGAAACAAAAACCACATAGAACAACCAGCAGGAAAATTAATGCCAAACTCTATTCCAGAAAAACCTTGGGTGTATATATCAGCAGACTTTATCACCAAGCTGCCCTTAGCACAGGGATACAATAGTATTCTAGTAGTAATGGACCGACTAACCAAAATAGTTCACTTTATACCAACTACGGAGAAAATATTGGCAGAAGGATTAGCAAGGCTATTTAAAGATAATGTATAGAAGCTGCATGGGTTACTGGAAAGCATTATTTCAGACAGAGGACTACATTTTGTGGTAGGATTAATATAAGAGTTGAATAGGATATTGGGGATCAAAAGTAAATTGTCAATGGCATTTCATCCCTAAATAGATGGACAGACAAAAAGAGTAAACCAAGAGTTAGAACAGTACCTAAGAATGTTCATCAACCATAGGCAAGAACAATGACCTAAATGGTTAGGACAGCAGAATTTGTGTACAACAACAAAACACACTCTAGCACTAAAACGTCATTCTTTAAGGTAAATTATGGGCAAGATTCTAGAATGGGGTTTGAGGATAGAAAGAAGGGAAAATACCAAGGAGTAGAAAAGTTCATTGAGAAAATAAAGGAAATACAGGAGAAAGCAAAAGTGGCACTAGGTAAAGTGCAAGAAGAAATAAAGAAATACATAGATAGAAAGAGGGCAGAGGTTGACGACTACAAAGTAGGAGACTTAGTGATGCTGAGTACTAAGGATTTGAAATATCAGATGGTCGAAAGGAGAACAGAAAAGTTGACAGAGAGATTTGTAGGCCCATACAAAATTAAGAAAATTGTATTATCAAATGTAGTTGAATTAGAACTACCTAGCACAATTAAAATACATCTGATAGTCAACGTTAGTAGAATACGTAGATACATAGGGCAAGTAGAGGGGCAGAAAAAGGAGCAACCAGCTCCAGTAATAATCAAAGGGGAAGAAGAATAGGAGGTAAAGAGAATCTTAAACAAGCGATAAGTAAGAGAAAAAGACAAATACTTGGTATGCTGGAAGGGATTTACAGCAGAGTTAGATACTTGGGAGAAAAGAGAGAATTTGGAAAATACAAAAGAAGTGATTGAAGAATTCGAGAAGGAATACTAGTGAGATATGGAAGATGTAGTGAGACAAGAATATGAGGAAGAAACATTTAGAAGAGGAGAATTGCTAGGAAGATTCATGGCAAAAAAACTATTCAGATAATCAGACAAAAGATATGACCAAGAATACTAGGGTAGGCTAGAGAGAAATTGGAGATGGTAGAAAAGAAAATAATTAGGGGGAAAAAAAATAGAAATGATCGCAGAAGAAGAAGAAACCAAGGAGGAAAATTCAGGAGCTAGAGAATGAACAAAAAAAGATAACGAGGAGATGGATAACATAGTTAACCCATATTACGAGTTGTAAGAAAATTCCTTGGGATGAGGAAACTTAAGAGGGGGGTAGTGTCATAGCTTGGCAAAACAGCTAAGTCATTATTTAATATTTTATTTTATTTTATTTTCTTTTATTTTCTTTTAAGTTTCTGATTATTATTTTTTTTTTTCTTTTCTTTTCTTTTCTCATTGATGGACGCGTAAGAAAAAAGTGACTCATAGGGAAGTATGGGATAAAAGGAAGGGTCAGGGTTACTCTTCATGTATAAATAGTATACAAAATCTAACAAGAACTCTATCAAGTTCTCTTTGTCAATCGCTGAACAAAGAGCAGTTGGCTTTATTCTGGCTTGGAGTTTAGCTTTCTTATACTACTCTAAGCAGTCTCCTAAGAAGTAACTGCTACTCTTTTGCATGTATAGGTGATAATGTACCTTTAGCACTGTCATATGACAGAAAATAATAATTTAATAGAAATAATTCCTTTTATATTTCATTTATTACTAAAATTTTCTCCTGAACTCCTGTTGTCTACTCCTATAGGATCATAATGTAGACTAGTTACTTGTACTTCTCCTATTCCAGACTTAGTATAAGTACTCCATTAGTTACATTCTAGTTCCTTAGTTCATAGATTAATGTCTCTTATGTGTTCTATTCTCATTTCTATCAATTTATATACCATTCCTCTCCTAAACTCCTGGCAACAATTCTATCCTCCTGAAATATACAACCATATATGTGTTAGAAGGATGAAGAGCAGCAATTGCAATGGGGACAAATGATGGCCCACTCACCGGGTTATCCAACGGATAATAATAGTCAACCTGATAGGAAAGAAAGATCTCGAGGGAAGCAGAGAGGTTCGTGATGTGGCAGTTGAGACGAAGACGCGTTGCGCTTAGGTAAGCGCGACTTGTATATTAGACTACAGTAATACACAGTACAATAATTATTTTAATTTAACACTCCCCCTCACTCAAAGTAGTAGTCATTGAGTGACAATATAAATTAAAAGGA
>Ga0153968_1000351_pt1 | contig 10010 bp, 10 predicted proteins | sample TSGA052MetaG_FD_104729 | JGI IMG/M metagenome (GOLD analysis project Ga0153968, IMG submission 104729) | Attine ant fungus gardens microbial communities from Georgia, USA - TSGA052 MetaG | ecosystem: Host-associated > Fungi > Mycelium > Unclassified | place: USA: Georgia, George L Smith State... | reverse complement strand
GTCCTGAAGACGTCGTTCATCATAGTCTGGAAGGTAGCGGGGCTGTTGGTCATTCCGAAGAACATCACGAGGGGTTCGAAGAGGCCTCGGTTGGTATGAAAGGCCGCCTTCCACTCATCTCCGGGCTTGATGCGTACATTATTGAAACCCCAGCAGACATCCAGTTTTGTAAAGTACTGGGCTCCGCAGAGTTGGGAGACGAGTTCGGAGATGAGGGGGAGTGGATATCTGTTCTTGACGGTTACGGCGTTCAGAGCGCAATAGTCCTGGACTAGCCGGAGTGAACCATCTTTCTTCTTGATGAAGAACACGGGGGCTGCCATAGGGGATTTCGAAGGTTGGATCTGTCCAGTACGGAGGTTCTCCTCCAGGAAGGCGTCCAACTCTGCTTGCTCCAATGGAGACAGGGGGTACACCTTTGACGACTTAGGCTCCGCTCCGGGTATTAGCTTGATCACATGATCCCATTTGCAGTGCTCCGGTAACATGTCAAAGTCCTCTTTAGCGAACACGGATCAGAACTCCGCGACATAGGCGGGTAGTGGAGTGGCAGCAGCCTGTGCTTCCGCACTGCATCTGGCTCCTTCTGCGAGGCACTGAGATGTTGTGGCTGTGGCTCGGAGGTCGACTTGGTCGGGCTCTGGGAGGAGACGTGTGAGGAACAATCGGTCTCTGAGCTCCCAACTCGGGTGGTGCATTTGCAGAGGTTCCTCCTCAAACTCTGACTCTTCCTGGAGCAGGGGTGCGGGTCCGTTACGACAAGATTGAAGGGCTCAGAGTTCAATCCTCTTCTGGCAAGTCTGTTCCTTCCGTAGGGCGCGTCCTCCCTCACACTGGAGGGGACAACGAGTCATCTCGACTTCTCCTTTTTCCCAGTCAATCCTGGGGTTGTGGTCCTTGAGCCAGTCGTAGCCTAGGATCAGACTCTGCTTCCCAAGTCCGGAGACGGCCAGAAGCATCCTTTCGGAGTGAGTCTTGTAGTGGAGAACTACGTCCACGACCTCGGAGATTTGTCCTGCCTCGTTAGGGAAACTGTCGACATTGAAGATCGGGATGTTATGTGAGAGGGTCCAGGTGTTCATCCCTTTCGAACGGACAAAATCCCTGTCAATGAGGCTTCCGGTTGCTCTGCAGTCCAGAAGGGCTTCGACGGAGTGCAGCTCGCTCGTGTCCATAGTTTCGATTTCCACTGGCAGGAGTAGAGAAGTCCCTTGCGTGTCCAGAACGCTGATCGAAAAGAGTTTGGGCAGTCTCTTCTCCCACTTGGGTTTGCAGAGCAGAGCCGAGACGAGGGGGATAGAGGGTGGTGCGTCTACTAGTTCACTGTCAATTGTATTGGGATCCTCTATAGTCAATACAGTGAACTTATTTACTGGTGACCAGGGCGCACTTGTCGCTGGCCGCGCTACACAAAATCCTCTTCCTCCGGGGGACAAGACTCTTCTATCGGAACTGCATCTTTTAACGCTAACAGGTCTTCAATCAACTCCTCCCGCTGCTCCGTGGTAAGCTGACGGACGTTCAGGCGATGGGAACAATCTCAGACTACGTGGTTCGCGTCTCCGCATCGGTAGCACCCTCTTGGAGGCAGGGACCTTGCCTTCCTAGTGACGTCCACGTCCATGGGGACTCCCATAAACAGAGTGGTCGGCGGAGGTTTTGCAATGACAGGAGGGGGTGGAGCGAGAGGTAACCTTGCTGCGGACAACGGTAGGGGTCGGGCGGAGACGGTTCTGAGCGATGCGGAAGGGGCAGAGCGCGACACAGACTGGAAGGCTTCGTTTGCGAGGCGCGCCTGGTTGATCCTCCTTGCTGCTCTATACCACGCGTCGGGGTCGGTGTCAGCTGGTCATCTGTAGGGCATGGTGGCAATCTGGTTTTGGATGCCTAATCTGAGACCCCGTCGAAATTTCACCACCAGTGTCCGGGGATCTGTATAACCTGCCTCGGAGACCAGGGCTTGGAAGCTATCCAAATAGTCATCCACCGTCCGATTTCCTTGGTGGTAGGAAGTCCCTTCCAAACCGTTGATCACGTCCGCTTCCGCGTTTGCAGGGAAGAAGTACAGCCGGAATTGTTGTTCAAATTCTCCCCAGGTTTGGATGGGGAAAACACTGGTGTCCGCTTCCTGACGGAATACGTTTTTGGACCATTTGGCGGCACGACCTTCCTTGAAGAACGTGAGGGCCTAGAGGATCCTTTCCTGTTCGTCATGGAATTGCTCTGGGGCTAGGCATATATAGAGAGAGCAAGAGTTCAAGAATACACGACCGTTGTGATGTTCTCCGTTGAAGTCCGGAGGGCAGGAGAGCTTAGGGCGTGTTCGTCGCGTCGGCAGAGCGGGAGACAGAGACACCAGAGGGGATGGTACGGGCGGGGGAGGTGTATTTGGTATGGCTGGAGGAGGGAGAGGGGGGTTAGCTACTAACTGTGTGAGTTGCTGTAGCTGTGCAGTTAAGGCTGCCAGGGTGGAGTTAATATTATTTTCGAAGACATGTTGTCTCTCCGTGAGCTCCTGCAGATGGTGTTGCAGGTATCCTAAGACATCGGCGACGCCTTGAGGAGTGTCCGGGGGTAACGATATCTGAAGAGTGGAATTTTTCGGAGAGTTGGGTATGGCAGGGGAGGGCAACCTATTGGGTGGCTGTTCACTGGGATAGTCCAAGGCTCTGCTTTTTAAGATCCTAATCTGCTGTAAGGGCGACTGGACACAAGACTCTAGGAGAATCCTCAGTTATATTACAGTCTGTGGTTATGATACAACTCACCTCCAGGAGAATCCTCAGAGATTAGGATGAGGCTCCTGGAAGGATGTTCTACACTATATACTGGTTCTGCATTCAGGGTCTCTGTGATCAGAGCTAAACTAGTGTGTTTAAGTATCACTAGTAAACAGGCTAGGGTAGCTCTGGAGTGTTGTCATGCTGTTTAGGGGTTGAGATGGAGGTGTCCCCTTACAGAAATCTTGGTAAATCCTTCGTTCTCTCCAGCAGAAAACCCTTTGTAGTTCACCCCATCTGAGACATCTCTGTCTAACCCCAAGCGACCTCATATTGCAATTATCAGTACACCAGCCCTACTCTGGGCCTCGCAGCTATCAGGCTCGAAAATATTTGCTCTCCAATTCAGTTCCACAGTACAGGCCAAATCTACTACCATATCTGAAAAAATCGACCTCTCCTCCATTCCAGAGGAATATCACAAGTATGCAGATGTCTTTAGCAAGTCCAAAGCAGAAACACTTGCTCCCCACTGTCCTTACAACCTCCAAATCTGGAAAAAGATTTCCATCCTCCAGTAGAAACCATCTACTCCTTGTCCAAATTCGAACAGGAAACATTAAAGAAGTTCATTGACGCAAACCTGACTAATGGATTCATCCGTTCAACATCGTCACCTCATGGAGCACTGGTCCTGTTCATAAAAAAGAAAGATGGGTCCCTCCGGCTCTGTGTAGATTTCTGCGAACTCAACAGAATCACGAAAAAAGATTGATATCCACTTTCCCTTATCTCCAACCTCCTAGATTCTCCCCACAAGGCTCGCATTTACACCAAAATTGACCTCTGACATGCATACCATTTGGTCCACATTGCCAAAGGAGACGAATGGAAAACTGCCTTCCGTACTTGTTATGGAGTCTTTAAATGGTCAGTAATGCCGTTCGGACTAACTAATGCTCCAGCTGCCTTCCAATGCTTCATGAACAACATGTTCTTCGACCTTCTGGATGTGTGCATAGTGGTCTACTTGGACAACATCCTAATCTACTCTGATGATATCACGCAACACCAGAGCCATGTTAAAGAAGTGCTGAAATGACTCCAAAAAGCGGGCTTGTATGCAAAAGCAGAAAAATGTGAGTTCCATTCAGATTCTGTTGAATACCTAGGCTATGTTCTATCTCCAGCTGGTTTGACCATGTCCGACACTAAAGTGAAAACCATTCAGGAGTGGCTGGAACCAAAGAAAGTAAAGGATATTCAGTCCTTCTTAGGTTTCACCAACTTCTACAGATGTTTCATTTTCAATTATTCAGACATAGTCATTCCACTCACTCGTCTCACTAGAAAGAACAGTCCATGGAACTTTGACAACGATTGTAGGATAGCATTCAATACCCTGAAACAAGCCTTTACCTCCGCTCCTATCCTTACGTATTGGGTTCCAGACGCGCAACTCGTCATGGAAACTGATGCCTCAGACTACGCTCTTGCTGCTATTCTTTCTATTATGACTAAAGATAATGAGATCCACCCCATAGCCTTCCACTCCAGGACATTCTCTGCTCCGGAACTCAACTACGACATCCACAACAAAGAATTACTTGCAATATTTGAAGCCTTCAAAATCTGGTGACACTATTTAGAGGGGTCCGCTTCACCAATTGACATTGTAACAGACCACAAGAACTTGGAATATTTCTTGACAACCAAGATTCTAATGCACCGACAAGCAAGGTGGTCAGAGTATCTTTCTCAATTCAACCTCGTAATTCGCTTCCGCCCTAGACGTCTTGACACCAAACCAGATGCACTCACTAGATGATGGGATGTCTATCCAAAGGGGGGAGATAATGGCTACGCTTCAGTGAACCCTCATAACTTCCGTCCAGTTTTTACTCATGAACAAATCGCAGCATCTCTCTGAGCAACCATTCTTACCACTCCGGCACTTTGTGCAGCCACAATATTGGATCAAAACCAACTTTACTCCGACATCCTAACAATACTCCTGTAAGGGGACCCCTCACACATGACTCTGGAGCCCGTTGCCTCCTAACCTAATTTCATTGTGCAGCCCCTGGTTACCAAAGAATGGAATGTAAGGACATTTTAGTATATATATTGTAGATTATTCCCTCCAGAAGCCTCATCTAATTCTCTGAGGAATCTCCTGGAGTGCTCTGCTCTGGTCGCCCTCACAGCAGAATTAGATCTCATTACCAGAGCCTTAGGGATTCTCAGTAGACAACCGCCCTCCGGTCGCTCTCCGCTGACAAACTCTGACCCTCTGATTACTCTGCTCTGAGGACGATGTCATTGCCTACGGACACTCCCCTAGGTGTAGCCGACACCTTGGGCTACCTACAGTACCATCTCCAGGAGCTGACCGAACGACAGAACGCTTCAGAACATGCTATCAACACCACTCTCGTGGCCCTGACCACTCAACTGCAACAAGTCACCCAACTTATGACCAGCTCTGCTTCCACATCAACCGTCGCTCCACCCCCGATGCCTGTGTCTCCCCCTCTAGTTACACCTCCCTCTCCTGCTCCAGCCGCTTCGTCTAAACAGCAAGCAAGGCCGAAACTTCCCTCTCCCCCCGACTTCTCCGGCGAACGGAGCTCCGGACGAGCCTTCCTCAACTCCTGCACTCTGTATTTGCGTCTGGCCCCAGAGCAGTTCACCTGTGACGAGGAAAAAATCTTTTGGACCCTTGCCTTCTTCAAGGACGGACATGCTGCGAAGTGGTCCAAGAACCTCTTTCACCAGGAGGCAGACACCGGCATTTTTCCAATTCAATCCTGGGTCGACTTCGAACAGCAATTCCGGAGTCAATTCTTTCTGGTCAATGCAGAAGCAGACGCCATCAACACTTTGGAAGGGTCTTCGTACTATCAAGGGAACCGGACGGTGGACGATTACCTGGATAGCTTCTTGATCCTAGCCTCAGACGCCAGATATACGGACCCCCGGACCTTGGTAGTCAAATTCTGCCGCAGACTCAAATTGAATGTCCAGAGTCAGATCGCCACCATGCCTTTTGGATGACCTGCCGACACCGATCTGCAGGCCTGGTACGCAGCAGCCCGGAGGATCGACCAAGCACAACTGGCAAATAAAGCATTCCAATCCACACTCCGGTCAACAACCGTGACCCCTACACGCTCCGCCCCTACTCGACCAACCCCTACTCGACCAACCCCTTTTTCGGTACTTCGCTCCCCTCCAGTAGCTCTGCCTTCTGTTCCACCCAGACCTCCGCTGCCCCCGCCTGCACCATCCAGAGGAATACCCATGGACATTGACGCAGTCCGGAAAACGCGCTCTTTACCTCTGCGAGGTTGCTATCGCTGCGGAGAGACCAACCATCTTGTGAAGAACTGCCCTCACCGTTTGGACATCCAGAGGTTAACCGCAGAGCAAAGGGAGGAACTGATTGAAGATTTAATGGCCCTGAAGGATGCAGTAGAGGAAGAAGAGGTTTGCTCAGCCCCAGAGGAGGATTTTGCTTAGCGCGGCTGGCGAAAAGTGCGCCCCGGTCGCTGCTAGTTAATAGGTTCGCTGTATTAGACGTAGAAGAGGTCAATACAGACATAAGTGAGCCTATAGACACACCCTCCCTCTCCTTCTCCGCTCCGGACAGGACAACGCAACCCCAGAAGCCAAAATGGGAAAAGAGGTTACCCAAATGACTCTCCGTCAATACCCTTGACGCCCGTGGAACGTCGATCATCCTCTCAATAGAAGTCAGCACCACGGACACCAGCAAGGTGCACTCCGTCAAAGCGCTTTTGGACTCTGGAGCTACGGGCAACTTCATAGATCGAGACTTCGTACGGACAAAAGGTATTAACACTTGGAGCATCTCTCGCCCCATACCAGTGTACAACATGGACGGTTCCCCCAATGAAGCAGGCCGGATCTCCGAAGTTATAGACGTAGTCCTCCGCTACAAAACCCACTCCGAAAGAACGCTCCTTGCTGTCTCCAGCCTCAGGAAGCAAAACATGATCCTCAGTTATACCTGGCTCAAGGACCACAACCTGGAGGTCAATTGGCAAACCGGAGAAGTACAGATGAACCGATGCCCTCCTCGATGTGAAGGATGCCACGTGATACGAAAGGAACAAGCGTCGCGGAAGCAGATGGAGACTAGAGCCCTCAACATCTGCCCGTCCGGACCCCTTCTGGAGCATGCGGAAGACTCGGAAGAGGATGAGACTCCCGTTCAGATGGGTGAAATTGAGTATGAGCAAGGAGACCGACTGTTCATGACCCGAGTCCTCCCGGAACCCACTGCGGAAGAGCTACGTGCCGCCTCTATGACCTCCCAGAAACTTGCAGAAGGAGCCTGTCAATCCGCAGAGGCACAGAGAGAACCTTTCATTCTGCCCGACTGCGTCAGAGGATTCGAATCCGTATTTGCCAAGGAAGACTTCGACATCCTCCTAGAGTGCAGGCAATGGGACCATGCTATTGAACTCATTCCGGGTTCGGAGCCTAAGTCGTCGAAAGTCTACCCTCTGTCCCCGGTGGAACAAAAAGAGTTGGACGTTTTCCTAGAGGAAAATCTGCGCACCGGATGAATCCGCCCCTCGAAATCCCCTATGGCAGCTCCAGTGTTCTTCATCAAGAAAAAGGATGGCTCACTCTGGTTAGTTCAAGACTATCGTGTACTCAATTCTATGACGGTCAAGAACAAGTACCCCCTCCCCCTCATCTCCGAACTCATGTCCCAACTCCGCGGAGCCAGATACTTTACCAAGCTAGATGTCCGCTAGGGTTTCAACAACGTCTGCATTAAGCCCGGGGACGAGTGGAAGGCAGCCTTCCAGACCAATCGAGGTCTGTTCGAACCCTTGGTAATGTTCTTTGAAATGACCAATAGTCCGGCCACCTTCCAAACCATGATGAACGACATCTTCTGGAACCTCATAGCAGAGGGTATCGTGGTGGTCTATCTGGACGACATCCTGATCTTCACCAAGATGAAGGAAGAGCACGAGCAGGCGGTCCGACAGGTATTACAGGTCTTGAAGGAGAACAAACTCTTCTTCCGCCCAGAGAAGTGCGAGTTCTGCAAGCAGCGGATTGAGTACTTAGGTCTGGTCATTTCAGAGAACGAAGTCTCCATGGATCTGGTCAAAGTCGTAGGAGTCCGAGAATGGCCTACTCCAAAGAACAAGACGGACGTTCAGGCTTTCTTAGGTTTCGTGAACTTCTACCGGAGGTTCATTCGGAACTTCTCTGCCAAAGCCTGACCCCTCTTTGACCTAACACGCTCCGAACAGGTCTGGACGTGGAGCAGAAAGGAACAGGCGGCCTTCGAAGACCTCAAAACAGCGGTGACCACTGCTCTGGTGTTAGTGTCTCCTCAGGAATCGGACCCCTTCTGGATTGAAGTGGACAGCTCGGACTTCACCACAGGAGCAGTCTTGTCTCAGCAGTCGACGACGGACGGAAAATGGCACCCCATAGTGTTCTACAGTAAGTCCTTGTCCTCTGTGGAGCAGAATTACGAGATCCACGACAAGGAAATACTGGCCATTATCCGCATGCTAGAAGAGTGGAGGCACTTCCTAGAAGGAGCGACCCACCCGGTGGAAATCTGGACTGACCACAAGAACCTCAAGTATTTCATGACGGCCAAGAAACTTAACCGTCGTCAAGCTCGCTGGTTCTTGCATCTGGCTAGGTTTGACTTCTTGCTTCATCACCGCCCCGGATGTACAATGGGCAAACTGGACACACTGTCGAGGAGAGCTGATCACGGAAACGGAGCCTCCAACAATGAGAACGTTGTCCTCCTTCGACCGGAGTTTCTTGCGGTACGTGCCCTGGAAGGGGTGGAACTGACAGGTGTAGAACAGAAAATCCTGTCCGACATACGCAAGAGGAACCGGAACAGAGACCAAGAGGAACCCATCACTAAGGCAGCATGAGAGCTCCGACGCTCTGCTAATGGAACAGTGCACTCCTCGGAGTGGTCGAACATAGATGGCTTACTCCGGTTCCGAGGGAAGATATACATACCTCAAAGTCCTGACTTACGCAGACAGATTGTAGCCCTTTGCTATGACACCCGCATCGCAGGTCACCCCAGACGTTGGAAGACACTAAAACTGGTGTCTCGGAACTACTGGTAACCTCAGATATCTAGGTATATCGGCCAGTATGTAAGTACCTGCGATCTATGCCTCTGGACTAAACCTTGGCGACACTCTCCAGTTGGTGAGCTCCAACCACTCTCCGTTCCGGACACATGGTGGGATATGCTCAGTGTGGATTTCGTGGTCGAACTCCTGGAGTCCTCTGGATATGACGCCGTCATGACCGTCATGGATTCCATCTCCAAGAGAGTACACTTCGTCCCGACGCACACAATGGTTACAGCAGAAGGAGCAGCCAGACTCTTTCTTCACCATGTCTGGAAGCTCCATGGCCTCCCGAAACGTGTTGTCTCTGACCGTGGACCCCAATTCGTAGCTTCATTCACTAAGGAACTGTACAGGCTACTAGGCATACGACTATCCTCTTCCATAGCTTGGCACCCCCAGATGGATGGACAAACGGAACGCGTCAACCAGGAGCTCGACCAGTTCCTCCACTTATTTGTCAACGAACAGCAGAATGACTGGTACGACCTCCTACCGATCGTGGAGTTCCAGCACAACAACCATGTCCACTCCGCGACGCAACAACCTCCGTTCCTACTCGACACTGGACGAATCCCCCATATGGGCTTTGAACCAAGCCAAGCCCCCTCCGGACTAGAGACAGTAAACGAATTCACGGAGCGGATGAAGTCTGCTACGGAGGAGGCCAAGTCAGCGATCCGCAAGGCACAAGAGGACATGACGCGGTACTATAACCAAAAGAGGACTCCGGCCCCCGTGTACAAACCAGGAGACCGGGTATACTTAGATGCGTCAGACATTAAAACGACACGTCCATCTCCGAAGTTGTCACATCGCAGACTCGGACCCTTCGAAATAGAGCACCAAGTAGGACCGTTAGCCTACCGTCTCAAGTTACCCTGCGGAATGAGGCAGTTACACCCAGTGTTCAACGTCGTGAAGTTGTCCGCCACTCCAGAGGATCCGATCCTAGGAAGGAAACCACAAACCCCGCCGCCACCCATCGTCATCAATGGAGAAGAAGAGTGGGAAGTGGAAGAGATATTGGATAGTCGCTGGCACAGGAAGAGGTTCCAGTTCCTGGTCAAGTGGAAGGGCTTCAGCAGAGAACACAACTCTTGGGAGGCAGCCTCTGATATCAAAG
>Ga0153968_1000349_pt1 | contig 10024 bp, 9 predicted proteins | sample TSGA052MetaG_FD_104729 | JGI IMG/M metagenome (GOLD analysis project Ga0153968, IMG submission 104729) | Attine ant fungus gardens microbial communities from Georgia, USA - TSGA052 MetaG | ecosystem: Host-associated > Fungi > Mycelium > Unclassified | place: USA: Georgia, George L Smith State... | reverse complement strand
ATAAACTGGGAAAGACGATGCAGGCGGAAGATCCCTTGTCCAGACGAGCAGATCATGAAATGGGAATAGACCTCGATAATACAAACCAGGTGTTACTAAAACCTGAGTTCTTCACTATCAATGCACTAGAGGCTACTCATGAATCACCAATAAATGACGAGATAATACTAAAGGAGGTCAAAGCTGTACTCTTATCGGATGAAGTCACCAAAGACTATAAGTCGTTACTCAAGTCTGGTCCCAGAGAATTTGAAAAATCCTTACAAGACTGGAACTATGAAAACAGACTACTCTTGTACAGAGGGAAAATCTATATCCCTCATAGTGTGGAAGATACTTTGCGACAACAGATCGTTTAGATGCACCACGATTTGCCATCCACCGGACACCCAGGTCTATCACAAATGGCCACTTACTGATTTGTGATTTGTGATTTGAGTATTCAAAGGGCTCAAAAAAGCAAAGTTAGACAAGCAGCAAATGATGTTGTTAAGTCTGAGGTCTAATCCTCAGACTATGAGTCCTTATATACAGAAAAGTGATGGTCTGTGTACTAGTACAGATTATCACCTGATTACTACCTATTGTTCTACATATGGTAGTGTCTTTGTACTAAAATAATGATAACCTAGCCATATGGAGGCTGTCCTTTGTTCTAAGAAAAGGACAGATAACTATCTATGGGTAATTAATGAAGTCCATGTGCAAATATTGAGGTCTTCATATCTCCACTAATATTAATTGCCTTGAGATCGTTTTAGGCTCATTTTGAGCATTATGAAGAAGGCTTCTGCTGAGCCATTGATCACGGCAGTTTCCAAGATATTAGCGATTTAATAAATGGTAACATGGTGGTTACCAGTTGATCTGCTTAATATCTTGGCCATTATTGATTGCCTCGAGATGTGACTGGTATCGATCGAAAGGTCTTCTTAAGGGCTTTAAGCTGGCTTTGAGACTGTGTGAATCGTCAAAGAATTGGTGGAGATATGACCAAATGAAGTTTGTGACATTACTCTCTTTCTTGGTTCGAGCTCCGTTAAGAAGTTATCTAGATTTTTTGGTATACTCTGAAGATATTCCTGCAGCTTTTTGCCTGCATTTTGTAAATTATCCTCAGGTTCCCATGTGTTGTCTCCTTGCATGTATCCTTTTCATCTGACAAGGTATTCATTCTTTCTATGCCTTTGTTATGAGTCCAGAATTTTTTCTACCTCCTATTCTTCCTGGCCCTGTATCAAGGTTGGTGGTGGGGGAGTGGCTTTCTGGCCATGGATGGTGGATTCAGAGTACTGAGTTAACTTGCTTACATGAAAGACTAGGTGCAATGCTCAGTAGCGAGGTGACATCCTAAGCTGGAACGTAACCAAGAACAACTTTTCTATTATTTCGAATGGTCCTTTATACCAGGGTCGTAATGCTCGCTCTGTAGTCTGGTAATCCTTCAAATTGAGTAGCACTTTGTTGCCAACTTTAAATGGGACGCTTTGGACTTTCTTGTCATAGTACCACTTCATTCTTTCCGCTGCAAGAGTGAGAGCTGCTTTTGTCTGCTCCAAGGCTTCATGTCGTTTATACGTTAGGTCATTCAAGTCCCTTTGCGACGACTCTTTGACTAAAATTGGACCTGCTCTCAGGTGTTTGCCATATTCAAGATAGAATAGACTTTCTTTAATTCCTTCATGTGCTTGATTATTGTATGCAAATTCTGCACTTGGTAGCAGATCTGACCAATTACTAAGATTGTCATCAACATAGCACCTAAGATACTGCTCTAGAGCCTGATTTACATGTTCTATTTGTCTATCTATTTGTGGATAGTATGCTGTCGACATAGTAGATTTTATTCCTAAAATTTTGCACCATTCTTGGAATAGCTCAGCTGAGTATTGTACTCCTCTATCCAAAATGATTTGTAGGGGCAGTCCATGCAATGGATAAACCTTGTCATAAAGTAACTGCGCCATATCCTTGGATGAAAACCAATTATTAATAGGAATGAAATAAGCTCTTTTGGTGAGCCTGTCGACAATTACACAGATAGCATTGTAACCATTTAACTCTGGCAATTGAGTGATTAAGTCTGTTGATATAATTTCCAAGGCCCATTAGGCACCTTGTTAGGCACAAGTGGTCCAAAAGGTTGCTATGGACAATTTTTCATCTGCTAACACATATCACAACCCGTAACGTATTTTTTGACAAATGTAGTCATTCCAGACCACCAGTAATTTCTGGAGACCAACTCATAGATCTTCCACCGACCTTGTCACAAACTTCATTTGGTCATATCTCCACCAATTCTTTGACGATTCACACAGTCTCAAAGCCAGCTTAAAGCCCTTAAGAAGACCTTTCAATCGATACCAGTCACGTCTTTAGGCAATCAATAATGGCCAAGATATTAAGCAGATCAACTGGTAACCACCATGTTACCGTTTATTAAATCACTAATATCTTGGAAACTGCCGTGATCAATGGCTCAGCAGAAGCCTTCTTTATAACACTCAGAATGAGCCTAGAACAACCTCAAGGCAATTAATATTAGTGGAGATATGAAGACCTCAATGTTTACACATAAACTTTATTAATTACCTATAGATAGTTATCTGTCCTTTTCTTAGAACAAAGGACAGCCTTCATATGGCTAGGTTATCATTATTTTAGTACAAAGACACTACCATATGTAGAACAATAGGTAGTAATCAGGTGATAATCTGTACTAGTACACAGACCATCACTTTTTTGTATATAAGGACTCATAGTCTAAGGATTAGACCTTAGACTTAACAACATCTTTGTTGCTTGTCTAAACTTTGCTTTTTTGAGCCTTTTGAATATCAATTCAACCAATCACAAATCAGTAAGTGGCCATTTGTAATACCATCATTGCTGATGGCTAATTATAGCAAGAACTAGCAAGATGAGTTCTCTTGAGAACTACATTGCAAACCTAATAGAAGAAGACTGAGACTCAAAGATGTGATGAAGTATAGAGGAGTAGTAGAAGGACTAGAGAGATCAGGAAGAGAGGTTAGATAGAGAGATGAAAGAAGAGGTATTTGATGAAAATAATGTACTTGAGAGCAAGACAACTCGAGATTGCCACCTCTCTCTACAGCCTATCAAAAGGCTTGAGAGCCATATATTGTTTAGAGAAGAACCCCAGAAGTAAGATTAGAGGAGTAGGGAGTGGTAGCCAAGTGATTGGGAGAGATGCCATCTTATCATTTCCCTCTTATTATCTTTGGGAATTTGGAAGTTTTCTTTGTTTCTTTTCTTTTGTTGTAGTATTGCTTTGTAATCCTAATAAAATACTCTAGGGCACAGAAGGGACAAAAATACTCTTTCTCCCATTGTCTCTCTCTCTATTGCTCTAGAGCTGAAAGACTATTTGAGTAATTTGAGGATTTCTTTTATGTCTGCTTTATAAAAACTCTATAAAACTTCCCTCAAAGAGAGACTCAAGCCTCAATGGACCTGGGCATTTACTTATGCTAGGAGCTAACTACTTGCTATGTGTTATTGGAGTCGGCTTCTAGTTGTATAGTCAGCTGAAGAAGATGGCACAGGAGTTCTAGGTAATACTGCTGTATCAATGGCGAGCTAGGCTATTAGACTAGGTAAGGGCAGTAGTGTCATGGCGTGAGATGAATACATACCTTAGAGATCCTATTATGGTAAGGGTTCACTCAAGTGGATACTAAAAACAGCTCTTTTCTTCTTAGATTTCTATTTGATATGTTTTGGTTATTCTTTGGACTTTTACCTTTAGTAAGCTCTCTATTATTTGATTTATCTCCCCAGTACCTACTTGTTTAGTACACAATTGTGAAGCAGCTTGAAGATTTTACTTCTCTGACCTTGCTTTTACCTTTGTTTTGTGATCAAACCTTTTGATTCCCATCAATACCTTTCTCAAATTGGTCCAATCTGTGGTCCATTAGCGTGTGCACAAGATAGAGCACTAAAACTATATGATGAGCGCTTGGCTAAGAAATTCTCTGATCTTACTCCTGTTGAGGTATTTGCCTCCAAAATCACTGAGCCTTCCTCAAAGACTCCTCCCTCTCAGATTCAAAATAGTCTATCTAAAATGAATATTGATCTATCTTCAGTGTCAAACACATCTATTTTAGGGGAGTTAGCTAATACTGATGATGTAGTATCCTTGGGAAGTTCTGAGAATTGGGACTTGAATAATCAAATTTCTGGATGTGACCTATATGTGCATTCTTCTACTATCTTCTTCCATTCTCTAACTATCTTGGCTCAGTCCTGCGCCAATGTAATGGCTGCAACTAGGAACTTTGTAATATCAAGTAGTGTAGCCTATGTGGCTCAATATGACAATAAATTTGTGTTGCCTATATCGCCTATAGCTAAGAATTTACAAAGATGTGATAGAGCACTATGTACTATATGCAAGGGTAAAGAAGCGCCATATGGCCACTCTTATAATGATGAATAGTTCTTGGACTCTGGTACCTCTGCCCATTTCACTTCTTTTAAGTTTGACTTTGTTTCTATAACTCAAGGAAATTATGGTCGCATTAAAACAGCCAATTCTAAAGTATCTCTTTTTATGGTTGCTGTGGGAATTGTCCTTATAGAACATAAAATCATTGATCCTAAAGACAGGACAACCAGAACTGCTATCTTTAAACTATGGCCAGTATACTGTGTTCCTGGTATGACCATGCGCCTCTTCTCCACTAAACAGTTGCTTCAGTCTGGATTGAGTATAGAAGGCACAATAGATGGTTCAACCTTTTGTGACTCATCTGGTGATGCTGTCCTCTCTGCCCTACCTAACCTTTGAGAAAGCATTCAGGTTATAAGAACATATATTATTAAGAACAATGTTCTTAACCCTATGAGCCTGGTTATAAGATACCCAGATTATGAGACAATTCATTGTTGACTTGGGCACATCTCTGATAAAGCTATGAGACATATTTCAGACAATGTTGAAGGTGCTGAGAAGATCTGCTTTCCTAACAAGAAGCATATATGTTACAGTTGCGCTTTGGGAAAGCTGCACCAGTATAGTTTCCCTGAGAACCCTAAACATTCTAGTGAGACTCTGTTTTTGATCCATTCAGATCTCCTTGAGCTCTCCATTTTGTTATACTCTAAGTATAAGTGGGTGATTATATTCCTTGATGACTATTCCTCCTATTGCAGAGTTGCTTTCTTGTGCAAAAAATCAGATACTGCAAAAGCAATTAAAGCTGTTTTCTGGCTGTGGTCGAATACTACTTCCCACTCTGTTAAATACTTGCATACTGATAATGGGGGAGAGTATATGACATCAGAATTACAATCCTTTTTACGTGAACAAGAAATTGTCCATGAGACAAGTACACTACATATATACTAGCAAAATAGTTAAGCAGAATGGTTGAATCAAACACTGCTAGAAAAGGCATAATTTATGTGACTTAAAGCATGCTTACCTGATTTCTGGTGGGAGTTTGTTTTTGCAACTGCTACTTATGTTTATAACTATACTTCTATTAAATATCTCAAATAGAAAATACCTCAAGAGATCTTCACAGGTGAAAAACCTAAAATATTACACCTCTGTGTTTTTGGTTATGAAGCATATATATATCTTCCCAATAAAGTTCATGCAAATAAACTTACACCATGCTCTGAACTCATGATATTTATTGGGTATAAGAATAATAGCTATAGATTTATTTGCCACACACAAGAGAATGTTATATTCTGCTCCACCCAGGCTATCTTTGATGGAGGACACTTCTCTAAATGTCCATCGTCTTATTCCAGGGAGCAAATGCCTCCTGGTAGACTAACTCCAGAGATAGAGTCATTAGCACTTGGACCTTCTGGTATAGACGAACCTACTCCAACACCCTTTCCACCAACATCTGTATATCCTAGACCCTTTACTCCTCCAATCTCTCCTAACTTGCTAACTCACTCAGAATCTTCATCTCCCTCTCCTCCACTGACATGACCTAAATGGCCCTTAGTAAAAATTAAAGAGGTTAAAGATGATGAAAATAAAGATATTGAGATATATTTCCCAAGCTCTCCTTCTTCTGAAGCTAGTCCCTCACAGTATACTCCTTCTCGGGTTCCAACTGTAATACCTCAAAAATGAGGTAGTAATCCATAGCCAGGAGAAGATATTCCTTCTCTGAGATATAGCTTGAGGAGATCAACCTATGAGACTAGAGTTCCTCACAGAGAAGACAATATATATAGAGAGGATCGCCATCTCACAGATGTCTTGAGGTGTCCTGAGTGATGACAACATGCTAGTGAGGCTGATCCAGATATGGTGCACAGAATGCTTGAGAATGCTCACAGATATATTCAAGCACAGTCTGAGACTATTCCAATTGGAGAAGTATACTATCTATATAGTCAATGGAATAATACTGTTGAAATAAATAGAATTTGCTATGAAGTTGATTGGATAGGACAACAACCTATTATAATTGACATAGAGGGAAATAGGATGAATGCTCTACCTCCAGCAGGCAAGTCAGCTACCACAGCTATTACCAACCACATGGTATATCTTACAAGAGAAGGGAAAGCAAAGCATATTTGCTTTCTCTTGGCACTCAGAGCAACTGAGACTCATGTTCTACCAAAAACCTTTAAAGATGTTGCTAAACTACTAGCTGACTCTAAGAAAAGGTGGCTTGAGTCCTGTCTTGAGGAGCTAAAATCGCTTAAAGACAGAGATGTTTATGAAATTGTGGACCTTTCTAAGGGAAGAAAAGCAGTCAAGAACTGCTGGATATTTAATATCAAGCCTAATAGTCGTTATCAATCTTGTCTTGTTGCCAAAGGATTTTCTCAAGTTAAAGGCATTGACTTTGATGAATTATTTTCTCCAGTTGTCTGCTATAAAACTATGTGACTGCTTCTTGCTATTGCTGCACTTGAGGATTTAGATATCCAAAGTGTTGACATCAAAACAGCCTACTTATATGGCAATCTGGATGAGGAAATCTATATAGAGCAGCCAGAAGGTTTCAAACTACCTAGAAAAGAAAACAAAGTCTAGTAATTTCGCAAAGCATTGTACGGCCTTAAGCAAGCTAGCTTATTCTAGTAGTACACAATGACCAAGTCAATGCTTCTCCTAGGATTTAAGAGATGTAAATCTGATGCTGGTATATATTACTATTATGACAAAAAGACTAAAGTGCTAGTTATAGCCATTGGCTATATTAATGATATTTGCTTTATGAGTACTAAAGGTTCCCTGCTCCTCAATGAGTTGAAGTAGAAATTTATGACTAGATGGAAATGTCATGACCTTGGTGAAACCACAGAGTTCCTAGGCATGCACATAAGCTGTGATCGTAAAAATTGAAAGATATTTATTGATCAATGTGAGTATTTGGAGAAGGTACTAGAGTACTTTAATGTTGTAACTAATCCTACTTATACTCTACTACCATCTGAGTTTAGCTTTAAACCAAATGAAAAGCAATGTGATCCCAAATTCTGCCAAAAGTACCAACAACTGGTTGGTTCTCTAATGTACTTGATGATTGGCTCAAGACCAGATATTGGCTTCACAGTTGTCAAGTTATCTCAACAGATAGCAAACCCTTCTAACAATTATTATCAAGTTGGGTTACATCTCTATAGATACTTGTTTGCCACTCGCAGATATTGGCTTGTCTATAATGGATTAAGTAACAAATCACTTGTAGCATACTCTGATTCTGATTGAGGCTAAGATCATAAGCATTGCAAGTCAACTACTAGCTATTTTACTATGCTGGCTCAAGGAATTACTTTCTGATTAAGTCGCAAACAGAAATTAGTAGCCCTCTCTTCCACTGAGGTTGAGTATATGGTACTCTCTAACTATAGCCACCAACTCATCTGAACATCAAATCTCCTGAGTGAGATTGGTTTTAATATTTCTATCTCTCATCTCTATGGTGATAACCTTGGATCACTTTTCTGGAGCACTAACCCAGTGCAAGAAAAGAGGTCCAAACATATTGACATCTAATATCACTATGTCAGGGATGCAATAGAGGATAACAAAATCAAACCATACTATATTGATAGAGCTAGAAATCCTGCTGATATCTTGACTAAGAATCTTGGTCAGATATTGTTCCACCAATTCTGTCCACTCCTTGGTTTGGAGGTTCTATGAACTCTCCTTTTAATTTATATTGTTACTCAATGACTATTACTTTGAGTGAGGGGGAGTGTTGAATTAATTATTATATTGTGTATTACTATAGTTTAATATACAAGTTGCACTTACCTAAGCATAGCACTTCTTCATCTCAACTGCCATGTCATGAACCACTCTGCTTCTCTCAAGATTTCCCTTCCCCATCAGGCTGTCTATTATTATCTGTTGGATAACTCAGTGAGTGGGCCATCATTTGTCCCCACTGTAATTGCTGCTCTCTATCCTTCTAACAGTGTTTTCAGGCCTAACAGTAGTTTTCTTAAGACTTATGTTTGCAGGAGAAGCTATTTAGAACAAGAACAAATAAAAATTTTGCTAGTTTATACTCAGATGCTACCAATGGTGTTGGTAGTAAGAATAAGAAGTGTTATGCATTCCTTATATGTAGTAAGTCCAAAAGAAAAAGAAAAAGAAAAGAAAAATAAATAATAACTTAGCTATTTTACTAAGTTATGATAATCTCTTAGTGCTCCAGCCAAACCCCCTTTCAGAAAGGTACTAGTGACTTTCACTATGAGCTGAAGCTCTATATGAAAGGGCTTAGGACAGTTCATACTATTCTATTCTAGTTGGTTTACCTAGGATTGCTTTCCTAACAAGATATGGGAGTAAGGTGTCCTATCTATGAGTGAGTACTAGGACTTTTTCTTATAGGTTGCAGAGAGCTAGGTACCCTCAAGACCATTGGTTGTCTTAATATGTAACTTCAGGATGACCTATAGGGAAAAGGGCCAGAGACCAAGGGCTTTATAGAATACCTAGAGCTTAGCATTCTTCTTCTAGTCTATCCCATTTGCAGAAGTGACTACTTAAAGTTCCTTCCTGTAAACCAAGAGGCTCACAACTTAACAAGTCTTCACCAGGTCAAAGCTACTGAACATGTGGCATAATGCTCATGTATCTAGCATAAGATAGAAAAAGGTGCCACCTCAAAGGACAAACAGAAATAAATATCAGAAGGTGAATATTAGTATAAGAGGTTTGGTAGTATAGTAGTTCTTCTAGCAGCCATTACAGCTAGAAGGGAGAAGATGGTGGTAGTTAAAGGAAGAGAAGGTGGTCATACTCTTCTATGCTCTTTGTAAAAGAAAAGAAAATAGAAAAGAAAAATAGATACTAACTTATTTATAAGACTTAAGTCTTAACTTTAAGATTGCAACCTGAGTTGTTCTTAGGTCATAATATCAAGTAGACATTATGATCCAGCTAGAGGCTCAAGAACATTCTGGACATTTTCTATAGTATATAAGTTTGGTAGTTAGTTCTATGTACTTCACTGGTTTGCAAAAAAAATAGCAAACACCTGTTTCTTCTATTCCAACCTGTAACTCTGTTTTCTACATCAATAACAATTCCCCTCAGTCATAGACCATACTGGTAATAACTAAACCTAACCTATTACATGAGACCTTTTCTCTTCTCCTCTCTTTTATAGCTCTAGGTTTCTTTTCCCTTTTCCTTCTATTGTATTTCAGGAGTGCACTTTGTACCTACCATGGACTACAATCAGGCAGTGAAAAAAAAAGAGAGAGAGATGTAAGTATAAATAATTGATAGATAGCATATGATATCATAGTATACATAATTGCGATAAGTTAAGCCTTGAGGTTGTACATCTTATGCCAAATTTTTTCTGTACTAGTCTTATATAATTTTGATAATGAAAAGAGATGAATTCACTCTTATATTAGATTGAATTAGAATGATGAGTTAGCCCTAGAATTTGAAGCTGGGGAAGCAGGATGGGAGGGCGAGAAAAGAGGAAGACTGACTGGTGAAGAAGAGCTTCGAGCTCTTTGATCCTCCTTGCCT
>Ga0153968_1000345_pt1 | contig 10045 bp, 10 predicted proteins | sample TSGA052MetaG_FD_104729 | JGI IMG/M metagenome (GOLD analysis project Ga0153968, IMG submission 104729) | Attine ant fungus gardens microbial communities from Georgia, USA - TSGA052 MetaG | ecosystem: Host-associated > Fungi > Mycelium > Unclassified | place: USA: Georgia, George L Smith State... | reverse complement strand
GTCCACGACTGGGCGTCTAAAGGAACATCTTTGGGGGGCCAAGCTTGTCTCTCGAGCTGGTTATTCTCATTATTAAGGTGTAAAATGTCACTTATTTTGCCTAAACATTTGTACGGCGTAACAACACGTACCATTTGGTCTGCATTGCCAAAGAAGACGAATGGAAAACCGCCTTCCGAACCTGCTATGGTGCCTTCAAATGGTCAGTAATGCCATTCGGACTATCCAATGCTCCAGCCATCTTCCAACGCTTCATGAACAATGTATTATCAGATCTCCTGGATGTGTGCGTAGTAATCTACTTGGACGACATCCTGATTTACTCTGATGACATCATGCAACACCGGAAACACGTCAAAGAAGTGCTAAAGAGACTCTGAAAAGCAGGATTATACACGAAGGCAGAAAAATGTGAGTTCCACTCAGATTCTGTTGAATATCTAGGCTATGTTCTATTTCCATCTGGTTTGACTATGTCCAATGCTAAAGTGAAAACCATTCAGGAATGGCCGGAACCAAAGAAAGTAAAGGACATCCAGTCATTCTTAGGATTCGCCAACTTCTACAGATGTTTCATTTTCAACTATTTGGACATAGTCATTCCACTCACTCATCTTACTAGAAAGGACACTCCTTGGAATTTTGACGACTTCTACTACTCCGAAATACGCGACCACCTCACGACCGGAGACCGGGGTGCAACACATAAGTTGAAGCCAAGGTCGTTCTACAAGTTGTTATCCACTCTGCCGTCCTTGACTGTCCACCGGACTTTTCCTTATACTCTTGCTAAATAATATTTCTGACATAGTACTTTACTCCAATCCGGGTTGTAATTCTGTCTACTTTCCTATCCCCCATCCTCTGGAATTCTGTCCTTGACAAACTCAGGTTCCTCAGACTGTTTTCTAGACTCAGACTTTGTTACTATAAATAAGTTACCTTTTTGAAAAATAGTGCCTTTTCCAATTGTACTAATAGATGGTACTATAAATACCTATATAAATAGCATTATAACACTACCAATAGAATTTCCTTGTAGTTACTTATGTACTCTTGAGTTCTATATAACAAAATTAGAAGAGACTTACCTAGTGTCATGACTTGGCAAAATGGCTAAGTTATAATTTAATATTTCTTTTCCTTTTCTTTTATTACTAAGGTGGAGCACAGGAAATATTATGTAACAAGTCACAGAGTCACAAAGGTGTGATAACAGTCACAGAATGGTCATGTCACACAAAGTCACAGGTCATGGTCATAGCATATGACAAAGAAGTCAGCTGATGGACATGAGGACTATAGGAGACAAGACATATAGCCACAACAGTAATTGTATATATAGTGTAGTGAATCTAATGGGGACTCTATTGAGTTCTCTTTGTTAAATGCTGATAAAGAGCAGTTGGCTTTATTCCAGCTCAGGGGTTGGCTCACTGACACCCAGCAGTACTCAGTTATAGCTAGTTATCCCAGTACAACCCTACTATTGACTAGATAGAGGATATCATACTCTGTTAGAAACTCTTTTCTATACAACTACCTATACTATCTATTCCAGTACAAGATAACACTACTCTTGACTCTACCAAATTGCTGTTTCTTCTAGAGAAGAAAACAACTCTATCAATTAAACTTCCCTTTCCAGAATCAGTTGCTATCCCCAAGGTTCCCCAAATTAAGGGCCCAAGAATTGTTAAACCTTCTATATCCTTCATTAGTACTATCACTTTCTAATATACCTATAAGATAAAAGGGGCAGTTGCTTTCCAGTTATCACTTAGATCTCAAATACTTACTAGCTAGGTAGCTAATGTCTATCCAAAAAACCCAGATCTGAGCAACATCCTATATTGCATTACTCTATTTGCCAACATTTCAAATTTATTTTAGGGTATAGTTTCTCATTTTATTTCTATAATTTTGGGCCAAATGTTCGAATCTCTTATAACACCAACAAAATTTTCTTTTTCTTTCTTTTAGTTTTGCTCTTAACTTAGTGAAAGTATGATTTTTGTTGAGCAAGTTACTCATAAGAGAGTTATATTGTTGTAGAGACATTGTGTTATATCTCTACACTAGTATAGAATTAATGTAGTTGTGATCTCACTAAAGCTATATCTGTTGGGGCACAAGATCTTTACCTAATCAGAGTTCTACTATCCTACTAGTTACTGCCTTAATAATAGAATTATACAATTGCCTTGTAGAGAGGATTCCTAATCTAGATAGCTTCCTAAGGAATAACTATTACTCCTCTGTATGTACAAGTTACAATAGACTCTAGCACAAGGTTTATACTAAGAAAGCTATGCTACTCAACACAACTCAATTATGAGGTCAGGTCTTGTGTCATGACTTGGCAAAACAGCTAAGTTATTATTTATATTTCTTTTTCTTTTCTTTTTCTTTTCTTTTCTTATAACTACAAGATGGAGTGTGGGAAAGTATCACGTGACTTTGTCACGATGTCACAATAGTGTGACAGATGGTCACATATGGTCACGTCACAGGTCACAGGTCACAGTGTGTCACATGACTAAAGTAACATGAGGACCATGGGAGAGTAAGCGCATAGCCACAGTAGTAAAGTGTATAAGTAGTAGAGAAATGAGTGAGAACTCCATCGAGTTCTCTTTGTCAAACTCTGAACAAAGAGACAGTTGGCTTAATTCTGGTCATCGGACTTTAGACGCTGACACTTTTAGTTGTTCATCTAGCCATTGACTAAGCATTTCTTCTTCTTTGAGTGTCATTGGGTAGGCCTTTGCATTGAGTTCCTTTGGTGCTTCTTCTATTAGATTGATATTATGGTCCCATTCTTATTGATCAGGTAGTTTTTTGAATTTCTTCTTGTTGAATAAGTGTGTGAATAGTTGGACATATTTTGAAAGATCTTTAGAATTTGTTGGATTAGGTTCTTTGTCTTCTCCCTTTGATTCTTCTTCTTCCTTTGGTAGTAGTTTCCTTAACCATAGGGTGAACCATATAAATTCATGTTTCATTTTGCAGTATCCTGGACATCTTGTAAACTGTATGACTTCTTCTTTTCAGTCTACTTCTGGGTTGTGTTCTACTAGCTAGTCATGTCCTAGGAATAGATCTGTTTCCTTGATTTCTGATACTACTACATTGATTTGTTCAATATGTCTGTTTGAGTTGATTTCTAAGGGTACAAATTCTTTGATTGTCTTTTCCCTATTTCTTGATCTATCTGAATTGTATACATCAAATGGTTTTGGGAGTGATTTGGTAGATATTCCTTTTTCTTCAATTGTTTTCCTGGTAATGGTGGTGTTCATACATCTAGAGTCAATTAATGCCTTGACCTTGAGTTTTCTTCCGTCTTTTGTTTTGATTGTTGGGTGTACTATAAGTTCCCTCAAATGTTCTCTCTATTGTGGAATAACATATCAATTCTTGGCAGAACTATTTTAGTGGTTTGTCATATCATGCTTACTCTAAACCTTTGACAAAACCCTTTTGTTCTTTATTATCTAAGTCTCCCTTTTGTGAACTTCTGGTTTTCATCTGTTGAGATGCTCTGCATCCTATAGCAATATGTCCTTCTTTGCTATACTTGAAACATCCTTGTGGTTTCTTCTTCTTCTTTGGTTGTTAGCAATCTTTTGCTATGTGTCCAAATCTGTTACAGTTGTAACACTTGGCTTTGTATCCTTGTCTGTTATTCTGTTATCGTCCTATTTCCATTGGTTTGCCCATTTCTTCATAGGTTATTCCTGAACCTGTCCTGTAGTTATAGTAGATGTTGGTCCACTCATATCCTTGTCCTACTGCTATGATTGTTATCTTCTATTATTCTAGACTCTTTGGGGCTTGAGTTGGTAGATATGCTATTATGGCTCTGATAATTTTCTTGTTTATGTTCTTCTTTAGCAAAAATATTACATGCTGATTGTCTGTCAGTACTTTGCTTACTAAAGCCATAAATTCAATAAAGAAGTCTGTAATATGTTTCTTCCCTTGTATGAATGTTTTGATGTGCTACTCTACATCTGCTTCTTTTATCTTGTCGTTGTAGACTAGTTGTAGTTTTGCCTCAAAGGTATTCCAACTTAGAGTATCATCTCCTTTATCTATTTTGTTGAGTTTCTGTTGAGCAAATGCTCCTGTAGTTCCTTCTTGGAATCTACCTAGTACTGCGATAATCTTCTTGTTAGCATCTGTAACTTTGTTTGCCCTGAGATAGAGTTTCATTGCTTTCTACTAGTCTTCAAATGTCTTCCTGTCTCCATTGAACTATCTAGGTTCTGGGACCATGGATTTGTGATTTACTATCTCTGTTGGTACTAATACTGATGCCATTCTGGTTATCAGTGCTGGTGTATCTGCTCATGTTCTGGACATATTTTGCTTTGGTTGTCCTACTGATGGTGCATTGCTTAACTTATTGAGTTCTTCTTTGTTGCCTGTTTTATTGGCCTCTGATTCTGTCTCTAGTTCGTCCTGTTCTTTGGATTCTTCTTGGTACTCTGACTGTTCTTTACTAATGTGAACTAAACTGAGTTATTCTTTGAGGTCTTCTACTTTCTGTACTCTAATTATATGTTTGACAGCAATCTTTGCGATATACTGATGACCAGTCTGCTAGTTTGCTGTCTTTCCAGTTACAAGGTGAGTTAGTGACACTTTACCATATGTTACGACCTTGAGGAGTAACTCAGGTTGCAACACTCAAGTAAAGACTTGAGGATGATATAGGAGTTGAGGAAGGAAGGAAATGATATAATTGGTAAAGCATAAGGAATACAGAAGAGTATCTACTGTATATATACCTATGTACCATGAGTTGAAAATAAGGAATACATTTGGCAAATATGAGATCTGCTGAGTAAAGAATATGTTCCACCAGTGAGGTGTTGACTGAGCCATTAGATATATGAAGTAATATGAAACAAAGAAGCAGTCCATGTGTAGAATACCTAGAGTCAATAAGGTCAATTATTACATTTTCCATCTCTTAGTATAAGTCTATTTTCTTCTCTTCACTCTTTGTCCCTTAACATTTTTACTCTTGCTCATTTCATCTCTTCTACTGCTTTTATTACTTTGTTATTCTTTGCTTCTGACTTTCTGATCTCTTCCAATAGGTCTACTCTTTCTATTATTACTTCTACCACCTATACTGCTCTAACCTTTAACCACTTCTTTTTTAATAACATCTTATTCTCGTTGTCTCTTTCAACCCCTTTTTGCCAGTCCAGTCATCTACTTAGGCTATTGGCCTTTTCCATGCTACTTTCAGGAACATACTTGAGTATAAAATCAAACCTGGACAAGTATAATGCCTATCTCGCTTGTCTTTAGTTTAACTTTTGACTACTCATAAAATATTTAAGGTTTTTGTGGTCGCTCCAAATCTCAAACTTATTTTGTGCTCCTTCTAGCAGGTGCCTTCATTCATCTAAGTATCTCACTATTACCAACATCTCTCTATCGTGAATTTCATAATTCCTTTCTGCCTTATTTAGCAATTTTGAGATAAAGGCTACTAGCCTCCACTTCTTGTCTTTATATTTCATAGACAACACTCCTCCTATTGTATTCTGATGTGTCTGTCTCTACTCTCATTTCCTTGCCTAAATCCAGTGCTACTAGTACAGGTCACTTTGTGAATATCTGTTTTAACTGCTTGAATGCAATTTTCTGCTCTTTTCCCCAATTCCATTTCTCATCCTTTCTGACCAGTTTGTACATTAGTTTGGTTATCTTTACAAAATTCTTGATAAGTTGCCTGTAATAGTTTGCTAACCCTAAAAACTTCTGCACTTCTTTGACTGTCTTTGGCCTTGGCCACTCCAGGACTTCTGCCACTTTTTCCTCCTGCATTTTAATTCCTCCTGACCTCATTACTAGCCCCAGGAACTCGATTTCTCTTACTTTCCATATGCATTTTTCTGGCTTTATGTAGAGGTTATTCTCCTCCATTCTTCTTAGTACTTCCTCAACTATCTCATTATACCTTTTCTCTTCCTCTGTTTCCACTAAGATATTGTCCATAAACACAATTACTTCTCCTGTATTTATCAAATCTCTCAGAATATCATTTATTATGGCCTGGAAAGTTGCAGGCAAGTTTGTGAGACCAAAAAACATGACTATGGGTTTGTATACTCCTAAGTGCATTATAAAAGCTGTCTTCCACTCATCTCTTTCTTTTATTTATACATTGTTGTATTCCTATCTTAGGTCCATTTTTGTGAACACCCTTTTTGTTCCCATGGTGTTGATAAGGTTGGAATTTAATGGTAGGGGATAGTTGTCTTTGACTATCCCTTTGTTGAGGTACTGATAGTCTTATACCATTCATTTCTTTCTATCTTTCTTTCCTACAAAGAAGACTGGTGAAGTCTAGGGTGACTTTGAGGGTCTAATGTATTTTTTCCTTAGCTGTTCCTTCACAAATTCTTATACTTCCTTTTTTTCTTGCCTTGATATTAAATATGTCCTTCCTTTTTTTGGGACGAAATCCTCTTTTAGATTAATCATGTGGTTCTATGGCTTTCTTGTTAGCATCCTTTCTAACTCCACTTTCTCAAATACTTTTAGCCACTTATGAAATTTCTATGGCACTATCTCCTTGACCTTTTCCCTATTTAGTTTAATCTCTTCGTTGAACTTTTTTTCTATTGTCCATTCCTACTTCTCTCTGTCAGCCTTTTCTATATTTTTTATCCTCTTTCCTATCTTCTTTATCTACTCTATATCTTCCTTTATTGCCAAATTTCTTTCACAAAGGAGTAGACATCTCATCATCTTTACTTCCTGTCATGACTTAGCAAAATGGCTAAGTTATTTTCTATTTTTCTTTTTGTTTTCTTTTCTTTTCTTTAGTTAGATTATTACTAAGGTGGAGCATGGGAAAGCATCATGTGACAATCACAAAGTCACAAAGCATGATATTGGTCACATATTTGTCACACACAAGGTCACATGTCATAGTCACAATATGTAATGAGGCAAACACATGACAGAAATAATATAAGGACTATGGAAGGATGTTGTATAGCTACTATAGTAAAATATATAAGTAGTACACAAAATCAAATGGGAACTCTATTGAGTTCTCCTTGTCAACTCTGACTTGGAGTGGACTTAAGTCATTGCAGCTAGAGTCTTATACCTCCTCTGTTTCCAAATTTATCTCTGGGTTGTGCACTTATAACCAAGGCATCCCTAGTATCACCTCTATCTTTCTCAAATTACACATATCCATTCTCATTCTTTCCATATGATTTTTGTAGAAGACATTGACTTTTACTTGATATGTGATACTTTCTCTACTATTTTCTGTTCTGTCTATATTTTTTACTTTTAATGGCCTTTCTAGTTTTGTCATTTTGAAACTGTGTCTCTTTGCTATTTCTCTGTCTATAAACATTCCTATGGTGCCACTATCCAAGAGTGCTTTGACTGTTACACCTTCATGTATATCTATTTTTTCTATCCCAATATCTAGCCACACTTCTCTTAGGATTTTGAATGTTCTTCTGACATCCCTTTTCTTTTCTTCTCTTGTTGCTGTGCTTTTTGACTCTCCTGGTTATGTGCTGCTTTGCTATATCTTTGCCTCTCTGGGCTGCACCATTTCTTCCTCTTTTCTCTTCTGACATCCACATCACCTTTGTCTATTTGAAATTATCCCCTGTCCTCTGTTCTCTTCCACATGGCATCCCTTTTCTCCACATCATTTGCACTCTACATACATTACTATAACCTCCTCCATATACTATCCTAACTCTAATAGGCATGTCTTGTCAGGAATACCTTCTCCACAGTGCTTCTGTATCTTTTGTCATAAGATATGCATTAGACTTCTCTTCTACCTTTCTTGCTACACTCCTTGTAGTCTAACTACACATGCCGCTTCTTTCTCTTCTATTCTCCTCAACTCCTTTTGATGTGCTTTTTGTGGCTTAGCCACATGTGCCACCCTTCTCTTCTCTTCCCCTTTTTCTGTCTTCCTCCATAATAGGCATTCTCTACACTTATGCCTCTTCTCTCTACACTTATAACATTCTGCTTCCCACTGCTCTATTTTTGTCTCCTGGCTCCTCAACTCCACTCTACACTTCATTACTCTGCTTGCTAGTATTTTAAATTTGTTTTGGGGTTTTGGTTTCTTCTTTTCTCTCCCCTCCTTCAGTATTGGACTCAGTGTCTAAATCCCTCACACTTCCAGCATTCTCTTTTTCATTTTTCTTCTAACTTTGCCCTTAGTGAAGCAAGAGCATACTTTTCTTTGAGCAAACTACTCATGATGTTATGATATTGTTGTTGAGACATTGTGATAATATCTCAAGGGTATGGGTAGAATGTTAAATCTTGCTATTTACTGTTACATTTGCTAGGGCACAAGATCTTCACCCAGCCAGATGCCTACTTCCCTATTGACTACTACCCTAATACTAGGGTTACACTATCACCTCAATAGGGAGAATCCCTAATCTAGACAGCCCTTTAAGAGATAACTGTTACTTCTTTGCATATACTACTCACAATGGAGTGCAGCACAAGATTTATATTAAGAAGATATAACTACTAGATACCACCCAGTTGACAGGTTAGGTCTTGAGTATGATACCCAGGTTTGGTATCATACTGCCACTGATAGTCCCTAACTGACTATCAAGTCCCCTTAAGCCAAGGGCCTGGCTATATATGGAAGTAACTGGTGATTGTAATAAGATAAGAGATTGAACAGAGTTCGAAGTGAACAATGTCTGGAGGTTGGTATTAAGTTCTTCTGTCAGTGACTGACTTAAGACCTTAGCCTAGGATTTAGACCAAGGAGCTCTTCAGGGTTAGAAAAGAACTCAATAGAGTCCTTGTTTCATTCTGCTACACTACTTATACATTTCTGCACTATTTGTCCTTATTTATCCTACAAGTCCCTACTAGTCTAGGGTTTAATTCTAGTCCATATTCTATTTCTTAGTCATGGTTGAGGTGACTCATGACAGAACTCTATCAAGTTCTTCTTGTCAACTCAGACTTGGAGAGTAATTAAGTTGTCTAGGCTAAGTTGTTACACCAGAACTCAATACTACTTCTAGAGCACTGTTTACCTTGGACCCTACTCATCTTTTATCTCATTCAAATCAACCCTCAGCTAGTAGTCATCACAATTACTAGTTACCTTCATACATAGCTGGGCCCTTGGCTTAAGGGAACTTCACTGTCAGTTAGGGACAGTGGGTGGAAGAGTGGTACCAAACTTAGGTATTATTTCTAAGACCTGACCTTACAAATGAGTAGTGTTTAATAGTTACTTGTACCTTTCTCAGTATAAACTTTGTGCTACAAGTGCCCTTGTTATCTGTTTATGCAGAGGATTGATGGTTACTCCTAAGAGGTTGTCTAGAGTAGGAATCTTCTCCATGGAGTGATAGCCAAAGTATTATTAGGGCAATAGTTAGTAGGGCAGTAGACATCTGGCTGGGTAAAGATTTTGTGCTCTAGCAGACATAGTTGTAAATAGCAAGAATCAACATTATTTCCATACCCTTGCAGAGACATAGCACCATATCTTTGTAACAATACAATTTATTAATAAGCAACTTGCTCAAAGAAAAATATGTCCTCACTAAAACTGAGGGAAGAACTTGAAGGGAGAAGAGAAAAGTTGTGTAAAAGTTGCAGAGGGTTTGGGTACCTGAACCATAACTACAGGAATAAGAAAGAAAGAGAGAAGGGAACTATCGCTTCCCAGAATAAATTTGAAGTATTATTGAGTAGGGTAATACAATGTGAAGTGAGAAAGAGAATAATAAGGAGATAGGAGACAGTGGAGGTAGAATGTTTTAAGTGCAAAGAGAAGGGACACAAGTGTAGAGAGTATCCTCTTTGGAAAGGAGAAAGGAAGACATAAGTAGTAGAAAAAGTGGCATGTATTGTCATGATGTGGCAAAATAGCTAAGTTATTTTCTATTTTCCTTTCTGCTTTCTTTTCTTTTATTTAGTTAGATCATTACTAAGGTGAATTGTGGGAAAGTATCACATGACAGTCACAGAGTCACAAAGG
>Ga0153968_1000340_pt1 | contig 10070 bp, 15 predicted proteins | sample TSGA052MetaG_FD_104729 | JGI IMG/M metagenome (GOLD analysis project Ga0153968, IMG submission 104729) | Attine ant fungus gardens microbial communities from Georgia, USA - TSGA052 MetaG | ecosystem: Host-associated > Fungi > Mycelium > Unclassified | place: USA: Georgia, George L Smith State... | reverse complement strand
ACCATATGTAGAACAATAGGTAGTAGCATATGATGATCTGTCCTAGTGCACAGACTATCACAATCCTGTATATAAGGACTTCCTGTCTGAGGATTAGACCTCAGACTTAACAACATCTTTTGTTGCTTGTCTAACTCTACTCATAAGCACTTTTGAATCTATATCTCAATTCATCACAAATCAAGTAAGTGACCATTTGTGATAGGTAGCAGAGTTGAGAAAGAGGGTAGAGGAACATTATGGCAAAAGAGTGCCAGAGAAAGCATGCCTACTAGAATTAGAATGGTGTACAAATGAAATAGTAGTCTTGTACCTAACCTGTGAAAGGTATGGAAGCCAAGGATGTCATGTGGAAGATAACAGGGGACAGGGAGTAATCAGCAGAAAAAGATTAGAACTGTTAAATTGGTGTGGATACAAAGGAAAAGGGGTAGAGAAAGCAGCACAGCCCAGAAAGGCAAAAGCACAGCAAAGTAGTACATGGGCAAGAGACCTGGAAGGCATAGCACAAGAGGAGGGTAGTCAAAAGAAGGTCAGGAGAACTTTCAAAATGCTGAGAGAAGTGTGGTTGAATATTGGAGTAAAAAAGCTGGATACATATGAGGGTGTAACCATAAAGGCACTCTTGGACAGTGGTGCTACAGGGATATTTATGGACAAAGAGATAGTGGCTAGACACAGGTTCAAGCTGCAAAAATTGGAAAGACCAATAGCAATTAAAAATGTGGATAAGACAAACAATAGTGGAGAAGTGATCATCCACCAGATAGAGGTGAATGTTTATCATAAAGAACATGTAGAAAGAATGAGAATAGATGTATGTGAATTAGGAAAGATAGAAATAATCTTGGAAATGCCATAGTTAGCAGTACACGACCCTGAGATAAATTGGGAGACAAAAGAAGTCAAAATGACAAGATGTTTACCCCTGTGTTTTAAATCGGGAATAGAAAGGGTTGTCATTACCTGTCAAACAACTCAACTTAGCCTGATAGACACAGAACTAAGTGTATTTTATATGTACCTGTCAAACAACTCAACTAGGTACATTAGTATAGATAATGTCCAAGAAATGATAAACTATTTACCTTAGCCTGATAGACACAGAACTGAGAAAACTAACTACTCAGCAGACGAAACAATATAAGCTTACTAAGCAAAGAAATCATCTTCTAGTGATAAGGATGTGAGAGGAAAATATAGAAACCATGAATATTCTCAACATCTCTCCTCGTCGAACATCTCTTTTATTTTGTAATCCCAATCCTTTCCTGGAATGATGTAAACTTCTCAGTCCCCAAAGCCTTTGTCATGATGTCTGCTATCTGATGATCTGTTGCTGTATATTCACTTGCTATGTCATCAGCTTCCTTGCAATCACAGATATGTTAGAACTTTGTATCAATGTATTTTGTCCTATCATTGATTTGTCCATTCGATGAGATCTAATGCATCTTGATTGTCAATAAGAAGTCGAGTGGGGTTTGTCAATGCCATTTCCAATGAGTTAAATAAAGCGCGCTACCAAAAAATTTCCTTGACAGCTGTCGATATGGCTATAAACTCAGCCTCAACAGTTGACAGTGACACTGATGTCTACTTCTTTAAATCTTATGATACTGCCTCTCCATCTATTACTATTGCAAAGCCAGAGATGGACTTCCTGTCAGTCTGATCCCCTGCCTAGTCTGAGTCAACATATATCTCAGGTTCTCCAGTGAGTGTATCCTCTGCCTGAAATTCTAGCTTGTAATGACTTGTTCCTTTTAGATAGCAGAAGACACGCTTCACAGCTTGCATATGAATTCTCCCAGGACAGGTGACATGACGCAATAGTACTCCTACTAAATAAGCAATGTCTGGGCATGTGTAGACTATCAGATACATCAGGGATCTGATACATCTCTAATATTCAGTGATGTCGACTTTGGGTTCTGTCAGATTAGGGAGTTGCATGCCATTTTCCATGGGAGTCCTTGCTGGATTGCAATTTGCCATACTATGCCACTTCAGAATGGCTTCCACATATTGTTCTTGGCTGATAGACAGTGTCCTTGACTCTAAATTCATATCTGATCTCTCAATCTTCATCTGCAATATCCAGCTGGCCTCTTCTAAGTCCTTCATCTCAAAATACTTCTTGAGATCTTCCTTGATAGCCTTGATGTCATCAATATTAGATGAGAATAGAAGGAAGTTATTGACATAGACGGCGATCACAAAAATTTTACCCATGATATTCTTGGTGAAAATTCTATAATCTGCATTGCTTCTCTTGAACCCTAGTTCCTCCAGCTGCCCTTTCAACTTTAAGTACCACTCCCTTGAAGCCTGCTTTAACCCATAGAGTACCTTATGAAGTAGCCAGACTGTTTCACCTTCTGAATCCATACCAGGGGGAATGCGCATGTAGATCTCATTCTCTAAGTCTCCATTGAGAAAAGCAGACTTGACATCCATTTGATGAACATGCCAGCAGTGCCGATTGGCAAGTGTGAGAAGTGTTCTTAGGGTTTGATGATGTGTGATAGGTGCAAAGGTCTTATCAAAATCTACCCTGGGTATTTGTGAGAACCCCTATGCCACCAGTCTAGCCTTGTACTTCTCCACCTGTCCATTCTCATCAACTTTTGTTTTGAAGACCCACTTGCACCCCACCACCTTTTGGCCTACAGGTGTGTGCATTGTGCTGAATAGCTTCTGTTTGACAAACTGTTCTAACTCTTTAGTACATGCCTTTTTCCAATAGATGACATTAGGCCTTGACATGGCTTCTTGGTAAGTCAATGGATCTGTCATTATGAGTGCTGAATCCTTAAACTTATCTAGATCTTCTGGCACTTTCTAACGCGAGTAAGAAGAGATTGAGTAACAGGGATTGTCATCCTGGATTAGAGGGTGTCTTGTTCGCTTTGAGTACTGGATCTCTCCAGGTGTGTCATTTTGTGTTTGTTCCTTAGCATCCTCTGACTTTTCCTCATTGCCATCCTCTTGTACAAGGTTTGGACTCTCTACCATGCCTTCACTCTCAGGTTTCTTGGTCTTGTTAGGAACAATATGCTGCTCTTGCTGGGGTGCTTCATCAACAACTTGGATTCTCACTCATTCAGGCTCTTCTGGTCTTTCTAGAAATATCACGTCATGGGATATGTAGACTTTCAAAAGATTCTGGCTATCGGCAACTATGTAAGCCTTTCTATTTTGAAATAATCCAACAAATAGTCCTGATATGGCCTTTGTATCTAGCTTTCCTCGCTTTGCATCAGATACATGCATGTATACTAGACATCCAAAGATTTGTATGTGTGCAACTGAGGGTTTCCTTTTGTAGAGTGCTTTAAACAGCATCATTTTCTCAGTTAAAGCTCTAGTGGGTAGTCTGTTCAATATCTCCTGTGAATAATTGACAGCAAAGGTCCAGAATGACTTTGGTAGCTTTGTGTCAAACATTATCGACCTCATCATCTCGAGTATTGTCCAATTCAACCGTTCTGCCATGCTATTTTCTTGTGGAGCACTAGGGTTCATGAATTCATAGTGTATTCTCTTAGATTTCAGCTATCTCTAGAACTCTCCTCCCATATATTCCCCTTTGCCATTTGTCCTTAGGAAATTGACCTTCTCTCTAGTCTCAGTTTCCAAACATGTGATCCACTCTGTCAAGATTCCTGACACTTTGTCTTTTGTCCTAATAGGCTTAACTCAGACATAGTGTGAGTACCCATCTATCAATGTCACAAAATAGTAACACTGGGAATACCCCTCCATATCAAAAGGTCCACATATATCTGAGAATACCCTGTTCAACCTCTTGGGGTTTTCGATGTCAGACTTCTTTGAGATTACGTTATGAGTTGTCTTCCCTTTTAAGTATGGTATGCAATGTTCATCAGCATCTGTTGTCTCTTCATTTGTTATTTCTAAGTCCATTACCATTGACTAGTCTAACAGCTTCCTGATTAACCATGTCATGGCATGTCCGAGACATTTATGCCACATATGAAGCGATGTTGTTGCAATATGAGCAAACTGATGATCTGGTAATGAAGTAGTGCCTTTTAGAACCCACAACCCCAGCTTCCTTTCAGCTATTCCAACTGCATTGTCATCCTTTCTAATCTCGCAATTGTTGACACCAAAATCCACAGTATATCCTTTCTTCACCATATAGGTCACAGACAGTAGGTTGTTGGCTTCCATGTCTAGAACATAGTAGATGTCACACAGTTCATATGTCTTTGACTTCTTCCCTACATCTATGGTGATTCTTATTGATCCTGATCTAATAGCTTTAATAACACTATCATCTCCTAAACCAATAGAGATAGGCATGTCAAAAGGTGTATAATTGGTCATCCAGTCCTTTCTGGCGATGTGGCTCCTGAGTCAATGATCCACTTGTCAGCCAGATCTGACTTCCCCTGATGCACCATAAATAGATTAATCAAGGTTTCCTGTGTAGTCGAAGCGACTTTAGCATTCTGATCTCTAGATCCCTGTCCCTTTTTGTTGTCAGAAACGTTACCTGAAGCAAGGTCGGCCTTTAACTTTCTACACTTGGATTTGATATGTCCTTTCCTTTTACAGTAATGGCATTTCATGTTCTTTTTCTTTGCATCACCATCATTGGAAGAACCTTGGAACTGATGGATAGGCTTCTTGCCTTTCCCATCTCCCACTAACGCAATATATAGTATACTTTCACAAGTATTCTTTTCCAATAGAATCTGCTTGATAACGAAATCCATGGTCAAAGTATTTTCGTCCTGCATGTACAGATGTTGCCTGAGTGGTGCATAAGATTCCAGCAGTGAGACCATTATGATGTCATGATTTGGCAAATTGGCTAAGTCATTATTTATATTTCTTTTCTTTTCTTTTCTTTTCTTATTTATGACTACAAGATGGAGCACAGGAAAGTATCACATGACTTTGTCACAATGTCACAATGGGTGACGGATAGTCACAGATGGTCACGTCACAAGTCACAGTCACAAGGTGTCACATGACTAGAGTAACATGAGGACCATGGGAGAGTCAGTGCATAGCCACGGTAGTAAAATGTATAAGTAGGTAGAGAAATGAGCAAGAACTCCATTGAGTTCTCTTTGTCAAACTCTGAACAAAGAGACAGTTGGCTTAATTCCGGTCATTGGACTTTAGACGCTGACATATGAGTATGGCAATTGTGGGATCTTTTAAATCATATCCAAGATCCTTCAGCCTATGGACCCTCTCACACATATTGCTGAGCTGTTCTTCCATTGAGATTGTGTTAACAAAATATCCTTTGAATACATCCACAAATAGCTGTACCACTGTATGCTGACCCTTTCCTTGGTAGCAATTTTCCAGATAATTCCAAACCTCTGATGCCATCTCAAAGTGGCTGATCTTCCTAGTTGGTTTCTTTTTCAACATCATGATGATCTCTCCAAAAGCCTCATTGATGGGGATCAAAAGGTTTGATCACAGAAAAAAGATGAAAGTGAGGTCAAAGAGGCGAAATCTCCAAGCTACTTCACAATTGTGCACTAAACAAGTAGGCACTAGGGAGATAAATCAAATAATAGAGAGCTTACTGAAGGTGAATGTCCAAAGAATAACCAAAACACATCAAATAGAAACCTAAGAAGAAAAGAAATGTTTTTAGTATCCACTCAAGAGAACTCTCACCGTAATAGGATCCCTAAGGCACACGTTCATCTCGCGCCGTGACACTACTGCCCTTACCTAGTCTAGTAGCCTGGCTCGCCATCGATACAGCAGTACTACCTAGAACTCCCGTGCTATCATGTGGGCTCTTCTTCAGCTGATTGTACAACTGGAAGCCGACTCCAATGACCTATAGCGAGTGGTTAGCTCCTAGCATAAGTGAATGCCCGAGTCCATTGAGCTTGAGTCTCCCTTCGAGGGAAGTTTTATAGAGTTTTCATAAAGCAAACATAAAAGAAAAACCTCAAATCACTCAAATAGCCTTTCAGCTCTAGAGTAACAGAGGGAGAGATGATGGAGGGGGAAAGTCTTTTTCCTCTCTGTGCCCTAGAGTATTTTATTAGGATTACAAAGCAATGATACAACAAAAGAAAAGAAACAAAGAAAACATCCAAATTCCCAAAGATAATAAGAGTGAAATGATGAGACGGTGATGGGAATCAAAGGGAATTTGATCTTGAAACAAGGGTGACATCTAATAATCCCTGAGATGTTTCATAGTTGTACACTAAACAAGTAGGCACTGGGGAGGTAATCAAATAACAAAGGAGAGCTCAGTAATAGGGAAAAGGGTAGGGTACAATCCAAAAGAAACCTTGGAAATAATAATAAAATGTTTAAGAGTCCACTCGAGGTAAATCTTACCGTAATAGGATCCCTAAGATGCACGTTTGTCTTGCGTCGTAACACTGCTGCTCTTACCTAGTCTAGTAGCCTGACTTACTGTCAATACAGCAGAACTACCTAGAACTCCTGTGACGTCGTGTGGGCTCTTCTTCAGCTGACCGTACAACTGGAAGCTGACTCCAATGACACATAGTGAGCTGTTAACTCCTAGCGTAAGCGAATGCCCAAGTCCATTGGGGCTCGAGTTCCCATTGAGGGAGAGTTTGGGCGGGTTTTTAGAAAGTAAGGCAGAACACTCGGAAAGACTAGAAACTCAGTCACTCAACAATAGCCATTAAGCTCTAAAGCTACAGAGAGGGATGGTGATGGAGGTATGATGCTTGATTCCCCTCCTGTGTCCTAGAGTATTTTGTTATGATTACAAAGCAAAAAAACAACAAAGAAAGTGAGACAAAGAAAACCTCTGAATTCCCAATTCTAGCAAGGCCATAATGATGGTACAGCGCCCCTCCCAGACACCAACTAACCGCTCCCTGACATTCTAATCCTATTCCGGGAATCCTTCCTCACACAATGGTCAGCCCTTGGGCACCTCGACGGACCATAGACAAAGACGGTGGTCTTGAGCTGTCTTGTTCTCGCATGCATTCCCTTCATCTAATCTCCCTACTACTTCTCTTCTCAGCTTCCCAGTTCTTCCTCTTACCTCTCCTATGTATTCCCACTCTTCTACCCTCCAGTTTTCTCCTACCGCTGTTACAAGGCGACTTCGCGATGGTACGACTCTCTTGATCTTGCTATAATTAGCCATCAGTGATGATGGCCCAAATCTGATTGCAACTCTTCTTTAAATAGGGCCATTGGCAGCTATGGTATGACATTGTTCGGATCATGTAGTCTGTTCTAAGTTCGCTTCCATCCTCGAGAGCACTTCTAGAAGGGAAATCCATTAGGAATCCGATACAGGGTGCCTGGGCAAGTGTCTATGAGGCATATGTAGCGGTGGTCACAGCCGCTACTCTGCTACTCGAGCTAGATGCTCAAGTCCATAACTAGGCATCTAGAGGAACATCTCTGGGGGGACCGAGCTCGTCTCTCGAGCTGGTTATTCACGTCATTAAGGTGCAGAATGTCACTTAATTTGCCTAAACTTTTGTACAGCGTAATAATGGCACCTCTCCCGATCACTTGGCTACTACTTCCCACTCCTCTAATCCTACTCCAGGTGTTCTTCTCTAAACAATGGATGACTCTCAAGCCTTTTGCTGGGCTGTAGAGAGAAGCAGCGATCTCGAGTTGTCTTGCTCTCGAGCGCATTGTCTTCATCAAACAGCTTTTCTTCTATCTCTCTATCTGACCTCTCTTCCTGATCTCTCTAGTCCTTCTACTACTCCTCTATACTTCATCACATCTTCGAGTCTCAGTCTTCTTCTATTAGGTTTGTGATACAGCCCTCAAGAGGACTCATCTTGCTAGTTCTTGCTATAATTAGCTATCAGCAATGATGGCCCTGCTCTGATGGTAACCTAAATGTTATAAATAAGTCACTGCCACCAAGATATGACATCATTCTGTTAGAGAACATTCTTCTAAGGTTCTTTTTGCTCTCAAGAGCACTCTAGAGGGGAGTTCTGTTATAAATCTGTTATGAAATTCTCTGGACAATCTCTATGAGGTATATGTAGTAGTGGTCACAGCCACTACTCTGCTACTCAAGTAGTGTGCTCGAGTCCATGACTGGGCATCTAATAGATATCTCTGGGAGGCCAAACTCGTCTCTTGAGCTAGTTATTCTCGTTATTAAGGTAAAAAATGTCCCTTTTACTGCCTAAACAGCTGTCCGGCATGACATTGTCATTCCATGCATGCCACTTGTCAAAAGCAGCAGTGACAGCATCTTGATCTTTTGGATCTTTTGCTGTCTAAGGTAGACATTTCTCTGTCCCTTTGACAATCCCCATTAGACCCTTCATCCTCAACAGAGCAGAAACCTTAAACTTCCAATCCTTATAGTTAGACCCATTGTTGTCCAAAGGGGAGATATCATATCTATGACCAGATCCAGAATTATAGCTCATCTCGATGTGATTTTTGAGTTCTCGTATTGGTTTAGGCAACAGGGCCTATAACCTTTTAAATCGGGGATAAAAAGGGTTGTCATCACCTGTCAAATAACTCAACTCAGCCTGATAGACACAGAACTAAGTGTATTTTATATGTACCTGTCAAACAACTTAACTAGGTACATTAGTATAGATAATGTCCAAGAAATGATAAACTATTTACCTTAGCCTGATAGACACAGAACTGAGAAAACTAACTACTCAGCAGATGAAACAATATAAGCTTACTAAGCAAAGAAATCATCTTCCAATGATAAGGATGTGAGAGGAAAATATAGAAACCATGAATATTCTCAACAGTGTGGCCAAGTAGAGAAAAGAAAGAAAGAAAGAAAGAAAAAGGGAAAGAGAGTAGCAATCCTAGAAGAAGAGAAAATTGTCAGGTGGGCGATAGATAATAAAGAGGATTGGAAAAGAGAAGAAAAAATTGAGAATGACCACAGGAAAATCAAGGAAATAGTCCCAAAGAGATTTTTAAAGTAGAGAAAAGTGTTCAGAAAGGTAGAGTCAAAGAGAATGCCAACTAGGAAGGTTTAGGATCATGTTATAGATCTCAAGGAGACGTTTAAGCCACAAAAAGGAAGGATCTACCCTCTATCTAAAAACAAAAGGGAAGAAGTCCAGAAATTCATAGAAGACCAACTAAGAAAGGGGTATATCAGACTATCAAAATCCCCTCAAACGTCACCAGTTTTCTTTGTGGGCAAAAAGGATAGAAGTAAGCAGATGGTAATGGACTACTATAACCTAAATGACTAGACAGTAAAAAATAATTACCTGCTACCATTAATCATAGAACTAATCAACAATATGGGTAGCAAGAAAGTGTTCACTAAAATGGATTTGAGATGGGGGTTCAATAATATAAGGATCAAAGAAGGAGACAAGTGAAAGGGAGCATTTACAATGCATATAGGATCCTTTGAGCCAATAGTTATGTTCTTTGGAATGACAAATTTACTAGCCATATTCCAGGTGATGATAAATGAAATTCTGAGAGATTTTATTAATGAAGGAAAAGTTGCTATGTTTGTAGATAATGTGCTAGTAGGAACAGAAATAGAGGAAGGTCATGACAAGATTATAAAAGAAGTACTGAGGAGGCTAGAAGAAAATGACTTGTACATCAAGCCAGAAAAATGTGTGTGGAAAGCAAGAAAAATTGGGTTCCTAGTGTAGTAATAGGGCCTGATAGAATAGAAATGGAGAAAGAGAAAGTAGATGGAGTACTCAGCTGGCCAGAGCCAAAGAACATAAAAAATGTTAGGAAATTTTTAGGCCTTGTAAACTACTATAGGAGATTTATCAAAGATTTCACTTGAGTAGCTAGATTGATGAATATGCTCACTAGGAAGGATATGAAGTGAGTATGAGGGGAAAGCTAATAGAAAGCATTCAACAATATCACAAAAGGTCACTTACTAATTTGTGATTGATGCTTTAGAACTTTGAGTAGTTCAAAAATGCAAAGTTTAGACAGTGACAAAAGATGTTGTTAAGTCTGAGGTCTAATCCTCAGACAGGAAGTCCTTATATACAGGATTGTGATAGTCTGTGCACTAGGACAGATCATCATATGCTACTACCTATTGTTCTACATATGGT
>Ga0153968_1000336_pt1 | contig 10117 bp, 13 predicted proteins | sample TSGA052MetaG_FD_104729 | JGI IMG/M metagenome (GOLD analysis project Ga0153968, IMG submission 104729) | Attine ant fungus gardens microbial communities from Georgia, USA - TSGA052 MetaG | ecosystem: Host-associated > Fungi > Mycelium > Unclassified | place: USA: Georgia, George L Smith State... | reverse complement strand
AGTATAAGTAGCTAGTGATGTACAGTAGAATACCTTACCTCAACAATGATTGAAGCTCCTGGGCTATCCATCGCTTCTTCTTAAGACGCCTGCTTTACTATACTGCAGTGTGACTGGGTGCCTTACCAAGCGTGCCCCTTACAAGTAGTACAATAGGTGTTCCATCTTGATTTGTTGTTTGTCATATCCATAACTCCTCTTTGAGCATCTGTATGTCTTGATTGTCTTCTTTTGTATCCACTTTCTCTCATCTGGATAATATGTCTGCTTTTGTATTTGTCTTCCCTGGGATATGTTGTAGGGTAAAGTCATAGTCTTGTAGTTTCAAATACCATCTTGCTTGTTGACTATTGAGTTTGTGTGGTTCTTTGAAGTACTTTGTTTTCATGGTCTGTCCATACTTCAAATTTCTCGATTGCGTCTAGTAGGTATTGTTGCCATTTGTCCAGTGCCTCAACTATTTCTGTCAAGGACGGACAGATGGAGTATGGAGGATTATAATTAAGGAGAATTATTAGAAGAATTAAATTACATAATTGTCAGGTTTCTGGAATATGACAATTGCCAATAGTTCTTTATCATATATTTCATAGTTTCTTTCCACAGGTGACATTGTTCTTGATAGAAAAGCAACTGGTTTCTATTTGCCTTCTTGTTCTTGTGAGAGAACTTCTCTAATTGTGTGTCCTGATACATCTACTTCTACCCTGAATTTTCCTTCTCTTCTGGGTAGGGCCAGTACTGGTTATGTGGTTATCTTCTGTTTCAATTCTTCAAATGCTTTTTGTTCTTCTTTTGTCCATTTCCATCCTCCTTTGCCTTTTAGCCAGTTTAATGGTACTGCAATATGGCTGAAGTCCTTGATGAATCGTTGATAGAAGTTTGCAAAGCCTAGGAAGCTTTCAATATCTTTTACTTTTGTTGGTGTCTTCCATTCCTTGATTGCTTTGACTTTTTTTTCTTCTATTTGTACTTCTCCATTTCCAACCTGTACTCCCAGTATGGGTATTTCTGTGGCATTGAAGTCACATTTTGACTGATTGAAACATAAATTATGTTTCTCCACTATTTTGAGGAACCTAATTATGCGTTAAAAGGGTGCAAAAGGGAATTGCACACTAGGACAAACAAAACAATGATGTACCAGCTCCCAATTGCATGCTAAAGATCTGAGGGGAGATTATCAAAGTTGAAGGTTTATAAATAATTAAAGTAGAAATTATATGTAGCTCCAGTAAAATATATGTTGATAGTTGTCAAAGGATTGTAAGATCTCTCTAGATCATCATCACATAGCCTCCCTAAGGTATTAACCTTTACACACCATGACAAAAGCTCCTCTGGAAAATACAGTTAGTTGATCACTCATGGACCCTCTACACTCAGTTGCCCCCTTGTCTGCACCCCCAACACCAAACCTTACGGGTGTAATGCAATCCAAGTGTGCACCTAGCCAAGCTTTCCTAGCTTGCTGTCCTCTCCAAAGCCTGCCTGAGTTGTATCTGCATCTTCTCTCTAGATCAAGTTCTGGGTATATTCTGTGTTCTTCTCAAGACACCCTACTAGTCCCAGTCTTCTTACTCTCAATAGATTTGCATTCAGAACTCCAGAGGCAGTGTAGATGGAGGTAGGAGTCAAGAGGTTCCTCCCTTATCCAACTGTACACCAGATACTATATTAAAATGATTACAAAGCCCTGAAACTCAAGGAATAAAATATAAAAAGGAAACTATTACTACTTTTGATATTCCCTCAGCCTCTTCTTCTGCTAAGTCCATCCAAAATCCTACTGATGACATGTCCTTTTGATAATGCATCCCTTCATCAAGTCCTTCCCATTAAAGATGACGTGTCTTTATTGTTGCTTCCTTCTAGAATATTCTTCTTTGTCTCCCATCACTCTCTTTGATATTGCTTTGTAAGGGGGCCCTCCTTGATTACCTGTTAAGTAGTTAGTAAGCCCCACTCAATGTCTAATATCTCCAAGTTGCGTTCTAGAGCTCATTTATCTAAATATAATTGATCTGATGCCATCAATGCTTAATTGCAATCAGAGTCTATCTATCTAAGTCCATCATCCAAACACTACTAGTTCTAGAGTGCCAGTCTGCCATATCTCTAAGTTGGTTCCATCCCATAATGGATCTAGAGTGCAGTCTTTTAATGACTTTCTGTCTAAACTTGATACCAGCTCATCCCACTTGCCTCCCGAGGTCTCAACATGAGCTCTAGTTTAGTTATCACTTGCTCAATGTCTTTATTATGTGGTATTACGTTCTGAGGATATAGAAAGGGTTCTAGAGCAAATTCTAATCAAGAATCTATTAGTATAAAGTGTATCAAATGTTATCTTCTGCAGAAAATTTGCTTGTAGCATAACAGTGTTCTTCTAATTCTTTTTCTGTCTTGGCTGGAATTACAAAGTCATCCATGTAGTTTGCAAGGGTTCCTTTGTGTAGTAGTTCTTGAAAAATACTTGTCATCATCCTTTGAAATGTTCCTGGCGAGTTGTACAGTCCAAAGTATATCACTTTTGGTTCAAATAGTCCTTTGTTTGTCAAAAAGGCTGCTTTCCATTCATTGTCTTCTTTTATCTGTACATTGTTGTATCCCCAGATTAGGTCCAATTTATTGAAGTATTTTGCATCTTTGAGTTTGTTGATTACTTCATTGATCAGGGGTAATGGCATTTTATCCTTGATTGTATATTGATTCAACCATCTGTAGACTGAGTGTTTCTTCTTCCTTGAGTGTCATTGGGTAGGCCTTCGCATTAAGTTCCTTTGGTGCTTCTTCTGTTAGATTGATTTTGTGGTCCCATTCTTGTCTGTTATGTAGTTTTTCAAATTTCTTCTTGTTGAATAGGTGTGTAAATGGTTAGACATATTTTGAAAGATCTTCAGGATTTGTTAGGTCAGGTTCTTTGTCTCCTCCTTTTGATTCTTCTTCTTCTTTAGGTAATAATTGTCTTGACCATGGTGTAAACCTTATAGACTTGTGTTCCATTTTGCAATGTCCTGGGCATCTTGTGAACTATATGACTTCTTCTTTCCAGTCTACTTCTGGGTTGTGTTCTACTAGCCAGTTGTGTCCTAGGAATAGATCTGTTTCCTTGATTTCTGATACCACTGCATCAATCTGTTCGATGTGTTCATTTGAGTTGATTTCCAAGAGTACAAATTCTTTGATCATTTTTTCTCTATTTCTTGATCTATCTGAGTTGTACACATCAAATGGTTTTGGGAGTGATTTAGTTGGTATTCTTTTTTCTTCAACTGTTTTCCTGGCAATGGTGGTATTTGTACATCCTGAGTCGATTAATGCCTTCATCTTGAGTTTTCTTCCATCTTGAGTTTTGATTGTTGGGTGCACTATAAGTTCTCTCAATTGTTCTCTCCATTATATCAATTCTTGGCAGAACTATTTACAGTAGTTTGTTGTATTGTGCCTACTCCAAACCTTTGACAAAACCCTCCTGGCCTTCTTCATCTAAGTTTTCTTGTTGTGAACTCCTAATTTTTATTTGTTAAGGTGTCCTGCATCCTATGGTGATATGTCCTTCTTTGCCACACTTGAAACATCCTTGTGGTTTCTTGTCCTTCTTCTGTTGTCAGCAGTCCTTTACCATGTGTCCAAATTTGTTACAGTTGTAACACTTGATTTTGCGTCCTGGTCCATTATTCTGTTGTTGTTCTATTTCTATTGGCCTGCCCATTCCTCTATAGGTTATTCCTGAACCAGTCCTGTAGTCATAGCAGATATTGGTCCATTTGTATTCTTGTCTTACTGCTGTGATCACCACCTTCCACTGTTCTAGAATTTTTGGGGCTTGAGTCAGTGGATATGCCATTATGGCTCTGATGATTTCCCTGTTTATGTTCTTCTTCAGCAAAAATATTGCATGCTGGTCATCTGTCTGTGCTTGCTTGCTAAAGCCATGAATTTGATAAGGAAGTCTGTGATATGCTTCCTGCCTTGTATAAAAATTTTGATGCACCATTCTGCATCGGCTTCTTTCGTCTTGTCACTGTATACCAGTTGTAATTCTACTTCAAAAGCATCCCAACTTGGTGTGTCATTATCTTGTTCTATCTTGTCAAGTTTCTGTTGAGTGAATGCTCCTGCTGTTCCTCCTTGGAACTTTCCTAGTATTGCAATGATCTTTTCATTGGTGTCTGTGACTTTGTTTGCTCTGAGGTAGAGCTTCATAGCTCTCCACCAGTCTTCAAACATCTTCCTGTCCCCTTTGAACCATCCTGGTTCTGGGACCATTGATTTGTAGTTTACAACCTCTATTGGTGCTACTGCTGGTGTCGTCCTGGCCATTGATGCTGATGTACCTGTGTGTGTTCCAGACATGTTCCTCTTGGGTTGTCCTACTAATAGTGCATTGCTTAACTTGTTGAGTTTTTCATTGCCATCTGTTTTGTTGGCCTCTGATTCTGTTATGTCCTGTTCTTCAGACTCTTTCTAGTACTCTGACCATTCTTCACTGATGTGAACTGAGCTGAGTCGTTCTTCAAGGTCTTCTACCTCCTGTGCTCCAATTATACATTTGACAGCAATCTTTGCGATATACTGACAGCCAGTCTGCTAGTTTGCTGTCCTCCCAGTTGCAAGGTGAGTTGGTGACACTTTACCAAATATCACGACCTTGAGGGAGTAACTCAGGTTGCAACACTCAAGTAAAGACTTGAGGGCAATAAGAGAGTAGAGGAAGGGAATGATACAATTGGTAAAGTGTAGGAAATACAGAAGAGTATCTACTGTATATAGTAATGAGGGAAACATATGGTAGACATGAGGTCTGCTAAGTAAAGAACATGCCCTACTAGTGAGGTGCTGACTGAGCCATTTAATATATGACATAGTATGAAACAAGGAAGCTGTCCATATGTATAGAACACCTAGAGGTAATGAGGTCAATTGTTACACTATTCAACTTTTTGCTACCCTCCTCCCATACTCCATATGTCTCCAATAAGGAGACCCCCAATCTCACTTCAACTAATGATAAAACCACATCAACAGAACCTTCCCCTCCCATAGTCATCCCTTACAGCACTAATGTCCCTACCAATCCTAATCTACAGGATGGCAATTTCACAGCAACCTCCCTTTTTGATACAAACAAATTTCTTAACAGCAATGTCCACAACATTGCTTGTTTACTCCAATGTATGGCTTACTTTCTTAGACAGAGAAACCTCAAAGGCTGCAATGGAAATAACATTAGGTAACTTGATCTCTTTGGCGAATCAGCATAGGACTTTATCTCAGCTATCTTTGAATCAGGATGAGATCAACTCACAATATCAGACAACAAATCAATCAGGGTTAATATCACTATAAAATTAGGCAATGCAACCAAACATTCAAGTAAAGGACCAGTACAAAGAGACATTATGATTAAAAAGGTACCACCTCCTATCCCTCCTTGCCCCTCTAAAAAGGACTTGGAAAAAACAAAAGCTGTTCAACAAATTCATGCTGCTAGAGATAATAAGACGCTTGGTTTATCCTATGTCCAAGCCATGTCATCCACAGTTAATATTCTCAAGATCAAAGAAGTTTTTCCTGCCTTACCAAATAAGAAAATCCTGGAAATTCATAACGTGGCATTCCCCAAACAAAACAATAAGGGAAAAAAGGTTCAACCCACTACCAAAGGTTTATCTAGGAAACAAGCAATTGTTCCTGTTTCATCCAACCTCACCAAAATCATTATGAGTGACACTAATATACATATCTTCCAGATCAATACTCACTTGAAGAATATAAAATCAACACTATGTGTGGAATTCATACATCCCTGTCCTGGTGGCATTTTTATAGTCACAAATAACGTCTCCAACCTGAGCAACCTAACAATCATAGAAAAACATTTTAAATCAATGGAAGGTATTAACACCAACAAGGTTCTTGCACCAAGACTTCCACAATCAAAATCATACCTGAAGATTACAGGCATCCCTTACATACAATCTGATAGCAACAAAATCATGAGCGATAATGTTATTGAATTCATGAAATACATTGAAATATTTGAAAATATTTCCCTGGCCACCAAACCCAGGGTCATCAAAGCCTTCCCCAAATCTGATATGGCCATTATTTGGTTTGATATTTGGGATACTCAAAGCAGCTCTAAAGCAAAACTCCTTATCAATCACTCCTTTAATCTTGGTAGATATATCACTACTATAAGAGCAACTAACATGAATCTAGGTGTCCTCCAGTGTTACAATTGCTGGAAATAGGGCCATTCAACTTTCTCTTGCAGAGCTCATGGATCTTGATGTCAAAAATACAGCAGTCCTCACAAACTCAAATATCACAGGGATTTAGCATGGTGTTGCAAAGCCAACCCAAAACTTAATCCCTTCAGCTCAAAACCACCCAGGGCTTGTCCTGCCCTCATTCTTTCAAGTGCATTAATTGCAAAGGCAACCACATGGCTGATGATTACAAATGTCCTTTCTGGAGAAATCACTTCAACAGAGATTGGCACTCTTAAAAGGCTCAGGAAGCTTGGGAAACTAGGGCTAATTTAATTTGCCTAGCTGTAGGTGGTAAGAAATTATGATCAAAGAAACCTTAAAGATTTTTTTGCAAAATGTTAGAAAAAACAAAACACTAATGGACATTATCCTAGAAAATAATAAAAAAACAACTGACATCATATTTATTCAAGAACCTCCCAGATACCTCATCTGACACATTCCCAGTCATTCTAACCCTTTAGGTGACCCAATATACGGCTCTCCCAACCATCCTGAATAGACTCTTCTTATGCTACACAACCCCAATCAAGCAAACTATGCAAGAGTTGTCACATATGTCAACAAACATCTTTTAAAAATGAGATTTACCATGTGACTTGATATTGCTAACCACTGAGATATCAGCATTATTGCATTCCACAATGATCACATTGTCAACTTCATGATCAACATTTACTCGGATAGCAATCAAACTGCTCTTCATTTCCTTAGCCAAAATGTCATCAACTTAGACAATACCATCATCATGACAGGTGATTTTAACATTAGAGACAGTAATTGGGATCCTCTTCTCACCACCATTCCATACACACTGATGACCTCATGACTATCGCTGATAGCTTAGGTCTTGAATTATCTCATCCCTTAAATCTGGGTCCTACCAGATTTACAGACAACCTATGAGACTCCAACTCCATACTAGATCTGGTATTTCTTCCCCCTGATAATCCCGGGTTCAGTAAATACATTCTTCACCCTGAAATCCATAAACCCCCTGTCAACACACATTTTCTCAATGAGGTCCCACAAGCAGATACTATTAATTGGCTTTCATTCTCCAAACAGGAATTCAGAGACGCAATAGCTAAGTGCTTATCATCCTTCTCTCCTGGTCCTGACCATATCTCTTGGAGATACCTCAAGTATCTTGTGTCTGACAATACATGTTTGGAAAAATTGATACACATAGCTGATGCTTCCTTCAACTTAGGATACTGGCCTTCTCACTTTAAAGCTGCTAACTCTGTTATCATCCTAATAAAGACAACTATAACACTCCCAAATCATTTCACCCTATTGTCTTACTAAACACTACAGGCAAACTTATTGAGAAGGCCATCAGCAATCAGCTCCAATTCCATTTGATAGCCAACAAATTCTTGGATCCCAACCAACTGGGAGGCATCAAACAACAGTCTACAACTGATGCAAGGCATTTACCTCACCCACCTTATCCAAGCTAGCTGGCTTAAGCAGTGTCACACTAGTGTCATTGCCTTCAATATCACGCAATTTTTTCCCTCTTTTAATCATAACTTTTTATCTATTTGTCTTGGAAAAGCTAGTCTTAATACTAATGTCAGAAAATTTTTCAGAAGCTATCACTCAGGCCAATCTACCTCATACCTCTGGAATGGCTTTACGTCTCTCTTGTTTGATACTAATGCGGGAGTAGGACAAGGCTCAGCTCTCTTCCCTATTCTGTCTGCTATCTATCTTGCACCCATTATTAAAACTTTCAAAAAAAGAATAAAAAACTTAAAAGAAAACATTCCAACTGACATTCTATCTTTTGTCAATGATGGTCTTTTAATTTCCCAAGAGAAGAGTTATTCTTTGTCTTCTTCCTTTTTACTCTGTAGTTATAACATCATGTCCAAAATTCTTCTCGACACTGGTCTTGTCATGGAGCATGACAAAACTGAGCTCTTCCACTTCACAAGAGCATGACATTCTCCTAACCCCTCTATTGACCTCTCTTCTGTAGAAGGCCCCGTCATTTCCCCCAAACCCATCTTACGATACTTGGGATTCTACTTCAATTGAAAGCTCAACTTTCACTACCACATGCACTTTTATGCCAACAAATGCCTTTCTACCCTCAATGCCATGAAGATGCTAGGTAATTTGTTATGTGGACTCCTCCCTATCTAGAAACACCTCTTATACAGGACATGTGTCCTGTCCATTGCATTGTATGGCTTCCAACTATGGTTCTTTAAAGGTGCCCCTATTGTTAAGAACATGTTTGAACTGAAGAAAATGCAACAAAGAGCTGCCCTCTAGATCACAGGTACCTTTTGAACATTCCCATTGGAAGGCATCAAAGCCATAGCAGGGCTCATCCCCATTACAATGCATCTATGCAAGCTAAACAGCAGACACCATCTATGCTATGCCTCCATACCCCCTTCTCATACCATAAACTCATTGCTAAACTCTCAACATGCCAAAGGACAACCTCCCCACAAAACATCCACCTCTAAACTCATGTCTAAACAACAGATTAATCTCAAAAGCCCCATTAAAGATACCAACGAATACCTCAACGGCGTTAGAAATTGTTTTAACCCCCTTCATCCCCTCTTCTCTCCTGGTTCAAGAGTAGTTGATCATTTCTCTCATAAAATTAGTTTTCACTCTTCTCTTTCTTCATCTGATGAGGACCTATACCAACACCTACAAAATCTCAATCACACTTTCAAAGCATCCCAAAAGTCGCTATGCAACATTGCCATTATCATAGATGGAGGTGTTAAGAAATCGAATGCCGCCACAGCAGTTGCCCACATTTGGTTTGATAACTCCATCATCCGACGTCTACAAATTCACTCCTTAAATGTTACATCTGTAGAAGCCGAACTCATGGCCATTCACACAGGGTTAATACCTGCCATGGAAAAGGATAACATTCACGACATCAGTGTCATTACAGATTCCATAGTCACAGCAAAGAAAATCCTCGAATCCAAAGTCAACCCTCTTCAAAATATCTTTATCCCAATTTCCTCGGCAATAAAAAATTTTTTAGGAAAAGATGGCAGGAGCAAAATCCACTTTTTGCACTGCCCCAGTAGAGCTAAATGGCCCAGGCACCAACTTGTCGATGATCAAGTGAAGGCAAGCCAATGCTTCCTAGACTTTGAGAATGAAGACCAACAAGTTATCAAACCAACATATGCAAAGGGGGGCTCTTGGCTTCCCTTCATTGGCTTTACAAACTCACTATGCACATGATTCACCCACATGACCACAGGTCATGCTCCCATTGGAGAATACAGACAAAGGTTCTTCCCCTTCCTTCCTGTAAGGGGCATGCTTAGTGAGGTACCCAGTCACGCTGCAGTATAGTAAAGCAGGTGTCTTAAGTGAGAGCGATGTGTAGCCCAGGAGCTCAAACTATTGTTGAGGTAAGGTATTCTACCGTACACCACTAGCTGTTTATACTAAACTAGCTGGTCTGTGCGTGTCACAAACTTCATTCGGCCATATCTCCATCAATTCTCCATCGATTCTCACGGTCTTAATGGCTACGGAAAGCCCTTGAAAAGACCTTTCGATCGGTACCAGTCACGTCTCGAGGCAATCAATAATGGCCGAGATATTAGGCAGATCAACTGGTAACCACTATGGTACCATTTATTAAATCACCAATATCTCGGAAACTGCCACAATCTAAGCTTCACTTTTATGCATCAGAGAAGCCCTCCTCATACCGCTCAGAATGAGCCTAAAATGGCGCCGAGGCGATCAGTATCCGTGGAGATATGAAGGCCTCAATGTTTGCACATGGACTTCATTAATTACCCATAGATAGTCATCTGTCCTTTTCT
>Ga0153968_1000335_pt1 | contig 10122 bp, 10 predicted proteins | sample TSGA052MetaG_FD_104729 | JGI IMG/M metagenome (GOLD analysis project Ga0153968, IMG submission 104729) | Attine ant fungus gardens microbial communities from Georgia, USA - TSGA052 MetaG | ecosystem: Host-associated > Fungi > Mycelium > Unclassified | place: USA: Georgia, George L Smith State... | reverse complement strand
GTACTTATAGTATGTGCGGAATAGGAGGAGAGTAGTCTACTACGCTATCCTACTATTATTAAGTTTAGGAGAATTATTAGGAGAAAATAATTAAATAATTATCATATTTCCGGAATATGACAGATATGAAGTCCTCAATATTTGCACATAAACTTAATTAATTACCCATAGATAGTCATCTGTCCTTTTCTTAGAACAAAGGACAGCCTCCATATGGTTAAGTTATCTCTATTTCCAGGACAAAGGCACTACCATATATAGAACAATAGATAGTAGCATGTAATAATCTATCCTAGTGTACAGACCATCACAATTATGTATATAAAGACTCTCTGTCTGAGGATTAGACCTCAGACTTAACAACATCTTTTGTCACTATCTTAACTTTGCTTCTAAGACCCTTTGAGCTCTAGAATCTATAATCACAAATTAGTAAGTGACCATTTGTGATAGATTCACAACCAAAGTTCTATGAGAATGGTCAAATAAGGAATATGAAAAACAAAGGGAAAGAAGATGGGAAGAAAACTAGAGATGATGGAAAAACTTCTTAGGACAAAGAAACTTGAAAGAGAGCTATGTTATGAGATGACTCCCAAGAAGAAAACTATTTCTCATACATTTGTCAATTTGATAGAGAACATCCAAAAACACAATGCAGAAAAGATATAAATAGTATGGAAAGGATTATGTAAGATATAGATAGTTCTTAGTAAGAGTCATGTGATTGTAGAAGATAGGTACATAGATCAACCAACATATAAGTAACTACTGGAATCCAATGGGGAACAGAGGAAACTTGCAATGGATACAACACTCAATTTTTGACTTATCATCTATGGTATCAATGCCCACAATATGTTGTAGAAAGATACATAGCTCAGGATGTGTGCAAAGATCCTTAGTAACCTTGTACAAAGGGCAGAAAACATCTGGGAAAAGGTTAGTTCTGTCTATTCAAAGAAGTGGAACAAAATGATGGCACTAAACTAACAACAATGTTTTTAAAGGTATCAACTGAACCATTGACTTTGTAAACTTCATATAGTCTTGGAACTCGAATGAGCTAGCAAGCATCATTTGAGAACAATTTATTATTGACAATCTATTTCACCAGCTTATTCCACTCATTGAGGGAGCAGCCATAGATACTGATTCTATGAGGACAACACTTCATCTTTGATTTGAAGAAGATGTGTTTTATTCATGCTATTCAAGTGGTAAACACAGATATTGACTTTACGAAGATTTAAAAATTCTCTGGAACCAAGCTTTAGCAAGATTTTGTGAGCAACCTACTAGCAACACCTATGAGGATTGTGCTGATGGCGAATTGAAGTCAGAAATTTGACAGAACTACAGGGCTCAGAAACAAACCTTGATATCTGCCAGCTCCTAACTTTCATTGAGTAGGGTGTACATAGTGAATTTGCTTAGGAGATATTTCAGCCTTTGAAAAGCAAAAGTTTTGGTAGATCTATGAGAAATGACACTAAGGACAAAATTGAGGTTCATAAAATATTCTTGGATGTCAGGAATGTCGAAGGCTGGTCCTGGCTCTCCTGTTCTTGAGTTTATTTTTCATGGAATCATTGGTGAGCAGAGCCCTGGTGTAAGGTGGACTGAATACACATATTTCAATTTGCCCATTCGGGATCAGATTCAATGATCCAAAAAATAGGGGAGGTGGAAAAGAGGATGTACCCTTCACATTAGACAGATCCCCCTCTGCTTGAGGTATGGTAGTGGTGACAATAACAATATGTTGAGTTCAGAGGATATAGGACAAAAGTGGAAACTCGTTGCAAATGCGCAACGAGTCTCTTCTCAACCACTTGTTTTTATATCTACCTACTATCACAACACGGCACATAAAACAGTCAGTAACTAAGAGATGAAACAAACCTATTTTTAGTGTGACGCTCGATATTCCAACACAATAAACTATTCATCATCAATACAGGAAAAAAGAATTAATAGTGTACAGATAATTTACAGATAATTCTTAGTATATCAGACTGTGGAGACCTGATCCTGAGCATTCTTCGCAGGCCTCAATGTATCATCAGAATATCCTATCCCTTTAGATGTTTTTGGGTCATTCTTGAAAAAATGACTGTCAACTGTATTTGATGCGTCAGACGCCTCGAATGTACTCAGCTCATTTACAAGGCCACCTCCTATATGAACAGAAACAGACCCTTGAACTGTATCGGGATCAATGGCAATCCCAAGTCCGATGCGGACGATGATAATTGAAAACACAATTCCCTGTATTAAGCACTTGGTCAGAGAGGTTCAAGCATTTCACTATTTTTTTAAATCTTACGATGGTTGAGGATAACTAGGCAATCGACCTTTAGCGTGCTTGAGAGTAGGAATGAAAAAGGGTGACTCACAGCATCAATGATGATATATTGGAACCAAGATTTCTGGCCATAAAGAATGAGAAGAGCGATCAGCATGCTTGAATAAATGGCTCCAGATTCAATGACAGCGCGGGCAATTGGATGAAGACTGCTCATGTGTGAACCACAACGCCTGCTCTGGTCATTAAGATACCAGATTCTCGAAGCGATCATTACTGGTATGACTTGAGTCTCTTACCCAGTTCGAAGGACAATAACTTACTGGTACAGGTGGTACTGGTTGTAAGGGTGAACGCGAAAAAACTTGAAATCCAACGACCGAGTGATTCAACGAACACCAACGAGCCATCGTTGGCTTTACCCATTGTGACAAGAATACCAATACCGGTAACTGCAAAAGATCGATGAGTGAGTTGAAAACCAAAAGAAGGAAACACTCACCCAAACTAGCAGTATAGACTGTAAGTGGGAACAGGATAAACACACTGCGCCTGCTCCAGACGATATAACATCGGTAGATCTGTAGGATATGTCGCAGTGAATGATTTAATATCACGTTACCGTCAAACACTTACGGCTACTGCATCACCAACAAAGGTTTGAACAATATACGCTGCACTCCCGAATATTTGCGTGAATTCAGCTAGTTTGTTGTAGTATTCTTCAGTGTGGCCTTCATTGATGATAAATCCTCTGATTATCCTGGTAAAGTTGATAGCCAGTTGCTACACGGTTATAATTCTATGAGAACAACGCAGGATACCACGAGTCAGCCTTACCGTGGTGGCAAGCACAAACATGACAATCGCCGCGAGGAGCATAGGCTTATTCAGAGGATGACCGTGTGGCCGACGATAAACCAACGTCCAATAAGTGAGCACAAACATGGCAGCAAACGCGCCTAACGAAATTTCAAATGTAACTAGAGAAGAGATGATAGAGATTCCTACCCCAGAGGCATGATTGTATAAGAATGGCAATTAGTTTAGACTGCAAAAAGGAACTGACAGTTAGTATTTATAGAATATACTGAGAAACAAACCTCGTTCTCAGTCACAGCCATTTCAATTCGACAGGTACTAACCGAACAAGTGTGCTGAGAGGTTTGCTTTTAAAGGTACTCTGTTCACCACGTGCACTGAACCCAAGTCTAAAAATCTTCTCGAACTCATCAAACAACATTTAGATAGCACCGAAAGCATTTCCATAGATCGAAAGTGAGAGAATAGACGAATCGCAATCAGGCAGCTTGAAGGGTGCCCCACGACGAAAATACTTCGTATTCACACACACATCGTCATTTAAACAGAGCCATCAGTAATCTATCAGTCCGAGCTTGATATATGAAGACTTCTCGAGTCTTTTTTTTTAGATCATATCTCAGTGACAGTCCCAAAATTCCAGTCCGTGTATATGCCATTACCTTGTATGTGCGATACCAAGGTAATACCTCGTATCCAACCTGGTTGCGCTTTTGGGATCAAAATGATAGATACCTGTGTCTTGCCGCTCGAAATAATTATGGAGACCTGTCATGAGAAGATACCACTACATTCATTCGCGCATGATACCACCTGATTGGAACTACCAGCCAAATTTCTCATATCTCCAACCAGAACACGAGCTTCCTGATTAAGGAGAATGGAATCCACAGACCGAACAATGCATCCCGGGCTTTAGGTGATATCTAAAGTCAACATATTGGTGTCCGACAATTCAACGATCTACTGGAGCCCTCCACAGATGAAAAGAATTTAGTAAGACAATAGATCCAGCTCACAGAAATGTTCTCAGCAAGTCGAGCCTCATGTTCAGATTTTGGTTCCACGGCTGTACCCTGCTGAACTGCCCAACTCAGGATTACTTGTGCAGAAGTGATGTTCAAGCGTCTTGAGATGGCTTGTATGTCTTGGTCACTCACGAACTCCTGTTCGCCGACTGGCGAATAGGCCACTAGAAGAATCCCTCTGTTGCGACAAAACTCGAGCGGCCTATGCTGTGGCAAACATGGATGGGCCTCGACTTGATTGACAGCTGAGACAATAATTGATTTTGGATGATCCAAAAGAGAGGCAAGATGTTTCCCAGACATATTAAGAGCAATCTATTGGTTTTATGATGGCCATACGAATTCTGTCTGATGCTACCTGTTCTAAGGACTTCTGCATGGCCCACCAAGCTTCAGGAAAAATTGGACTTTCATCAGGCTGAAGCGCAGACCCTAAGATAGATAGTTGAACATGCAGCAAGACAGTGAATGGAATGCTCCACCATCAGCTCGCAAAGCCAATGCATGAGGTACATATCGACATAGTCTAGCTGCAGCTTCGCGAGGCTCGTCTCGAGTGCGCTCACCTACGGGGACCCTGATCTCAGTTTCTCTTCATTAGGTACGCAAAAATCACGCAAGTTTTGTTGTGACATACACTTCGGAGCGAGCTATTCCTGACTCGCGAATCGCTTAACCCACCGAAACTTCGTTACCTACTCTTGCGGTGAACGCGGTGCAGACATAGGTAAAACAAGAAATTGTATACCGTAGTTTGCTATCAGTCCCCGGATACATCATTAATTTCCTCGATGCAGGGTGATACATAATAACTCGCCGTGTCAATATGACGGTATTTCAGCATGAGAGTAGTCTTGGCCATATTCACCAACATCTAGTCTGTAGTTCCAGCTCTCTGCAGTGAGGGCGCCCAGGAACTCACCCAACTCCAACGGCGCTGATAACATGGTCGTTATTGAGATGAGAGGCTTTTAGTGGATTGACATCCATGATGTGTCAGCTAGAATCAGAAGATCAAGACAACGGAAATTTCAGAATCCGCAGATGGATTGACCTGAAATAGTCCATTCTGATTCCAATCGATCCCTTTGCCATATCAAAGCCGCCGACGATTCTCCAGAAGATCCATGTCCAGCGGGCTCAAGATGTCGAAGTGGTAAAAAAAAAAACATGAGGCGCAGCGCCTGAAGACATAGCCCGGCTCCTCTCAGTACATCTTGTACCCCTCCCCCCCTCCCTCTTTTATTCCTTGTCGGTCGCTTGAAGAAGAATCTCAGCGATGCCACTTCTGGCATGTCTCTTGATTAAACGCACATCACCCTCCAAAGGTGACACCTCTCTTACAACGCTGGTCGCTGAGCGAGCTTTGACCTATGCTTTGGCTGGTGACTCCGTCATCGCAGTTCTTACAGTGCCTCACTGGTTTAATGATCTCTCCATGACATGCTGATGAAATGCGTCGTGCTCTCAGCATCGGAGAAAAAGTCATCGGTATCAACAACAGGAACCTTCCTGTTGACATGGGAACCACTTCACGTCTACAAGACATAGTGAAGGACAGGAATGTCATTTTCTGTGCTTTAAGCGGCATCTCAACAGAATGTTTGCACTTATGACATGGCAGACAATCAGCTGTCCACCATGTGAAGATCAGGGTGTTAAGGCTGTATTGGTGGGTGAGAGTTTAATGTGAGCCAAAGATACTGCAGCTTTTATCAGAGAACTTCTTGATTGGCCTGATGTTCCATGCATAGAGGCCCAGCAAATACCTATCATCAAGGTTACTGGAGTCATCAAACCTGTTGAAGTATTGTTATGAGATGGTTCCAAAGAAAGAAAATATTTCCCATGTGTTCATTAATCTGATGGGGAACCTCCAAGAATACAACACAGGAGGGTCGCGGAGAGGGAGCCTATGCCCACCAAGGGCTTGCACCGAATCATCCAGCTCCTTCTGTTCAGCGACTTTTCTGAGAAAGCGTGTCCATCAGAACAAGAAAAGGGATCGCAGAAAACATACCCTGAAGGTCTTCGACATTGGCACGTGCAGACTTGGCAGTTTCTGGTTCAGTAATAGTGAGCTACTAGAGCTGGACAGAGGTAACCAATAGTCCACCTTGTAAACTTTTGACACCGGCGTGAAAAGACTTCACGTTACCTGCTATGGCGGCTGATACCACAAATCAGACAAACTGGACAATCAGAATCAGACCCAAAGACCAGACCTTGCTCGACTCGCATGTCTATCGTAAGCTCTACCATAAATCTGTCCTTGAAGTTATCAAACTTATCCCGTAATTCAGTCGCTCTGTCCTTTTTAGCGCCAACAAGAATGTATTTGACTAAGACCGATGAATCAGAGTAAATCCATCTCACATGAATTCATACATACGTGTCCATTTTTCGAGCCACTCCTGAATAAAATCCACCACTTCTTCCACCATCCCCGGAAATTCATTTAATGTCTGCCGCAGTTCGTCTGAGCTTGGCACTTTCTTGAGTCTGTCGAGCTAGCCAGCCAGGATTTTGATGCTTTCTGTAAGGCTTTTCATTGCTTTGTGAGATTCTTCCTGGAACTTGATATGCTGCCAAATTTATCAGTCATATCATTTGCATCGAAAACAGAGAAGGAGGTCACCTGGTATGCGATATCGATGCAAGAAAATACGGCTTTTGCTATAAAATTCAGCTTGCGCGAGTCAGATAACGGGGATGTGTGATTTTCAAGGATGATTTACCTCGCTGATGGTCTTTCCTATTCCAATTACCATCTCTACGCCATCGTTTGCAGAACCAAGATGGCTCAAAATGGGCTTGAACTTGTCCAAGTTCTCGATTGCGTTCTTGAACTTTATATCCAATGCGGTCAAGGTAGAGTCGAAGGCCTACAATTGGACTTGAGTAGGAGATATTTATATTGGGAGCAATCAAGATAGCATACCTCGGCAATGAGCCACAGCTGTAATCCTTGAGCCGGACCATCAAATTCTACCTTGAGGTTTGCTGAGGTACTCTGAGTCTATTGGAGACGATCAAGGCAAAGGCCAACTCACATTTGGCTTCCTCCTGCGATTCTGAGACCAGATATTTCCATAAATTGTCAAACCAGATGCTAGTTTTGCATAAGAATTCGTCCTGTGAGGTGCACCCAAAAGTCTTGATCTCTAGTCGGAGAGAATGTTTTTTTTGTAGATTCCAATATTCAGGTCATTTCCTTCCTCAAAAATACTACACCGCATCAATATGTAGGATTGCATGAACACCTAAAGCTCATCCCACCATCCACTCTGGCCTAGCTTTAGCTTCTGTTCAGTCCTTTTGCTGTTATCGAATCTATGTTTGAGGGTTTGAAGGGGAACATTCATCTTTGGAGAATATTTGATGATAAGTGGTCGTGAAACTTTATCATCAACTATCCCAATGAACTCTGAAAGTAAATGCAATAAGTCTACTAATGAATCGATTGGATCGATGAAATACTTACCGAGAACTTGAATGGTTCGTTTCACAGTAGATTGCGCATTTGTTGCCATTATTTTGACTTGGAGGTGGGCAGAGATGTTATTAGTAGGGGATGAGAGCAAGAACACGACCGTGACACAACCAACCACCGAAGCAGCTGCCACTCCCTCACGAATGACAACGAATGGGAACTCGACAATCTGCACCTAGACATGTCAGAAGCATAGCAAAGCTGTTAGTAATCGTCACAAGTGCTATTCTTCTCAAACCCATTAGTCAGTTTATTCTCAAAGCACGATCTGATTCTTTTCAAACTCACACATTCGGGCGAGTAGGATCGATCGTACTTTTGCACTATCTGATTCTTTACCACCTGGGCAACTGTGAAAGGAGTGGTGCTGATGGCAGAACGGCATAAATACTTGGCATCTTGACTGAGCTTGCCCTGTTCCCCTTACTGCCACTATGACATCAAATGAGTGGGACGTACGTGCCCTTGACAGATACTTGCTCCAATTTTACCTGGACCGCAGTCGGAACCAGGAAATGAGTTGGTATCACCTGAATCAGATATCAAACCCCACAGTCCGTACCATCAAAGTCACTGGATTAGAGAACCTATACAGGAAGGATGACAAGTACGTTAGCAAGGGAAGTGTCTTGTTCAATCTCCGATACATCCTCATCTCCGTAGATTGTCGCTCGACCCGTCTCTCAGAAAAATCAAGTTGTCATCCTACCATGATAGGGATTGTAAGATTGCTGTCGATTGACTCCTGGATGTCAATAAAAGAGACACTGTGAGTATATGGGCGCATGGGTTAGAGTGATAATGTACAGTGAATTCAATCATCTCATCTACACAATCCGCTCGTCTATAAGAAATCAATCTCACATACCACGCTCGCGAACCCAACAAGAAGAACTCACGTCTTCCCTTGTGTCTGCTCCTCTCATTCCTAGTGACACGTGTCGACGAGTATATTTTTGTTTCTCGTATTCTCTCATCCTCGTCTTCTGCTGAACAGAGTGAAGTAAATTTGAGATGAATCTAACCTTCATATGAAGGAATTTTCGAAGGCGTTGGGGTCACTGGATATATATGTAGGGAACGGTACAACGCACTCACTAAAATGGGTAACGTGTCCCTTGATAGCATCATCGTAGCAATAGGAATGTTGATAAATGCAACAATAGTGATCAGCTTTTCTGTTAGCGGCGATTGAGACTTGTTTGGGGATCAATCAAGGGAAATTGAGACAAGAAACTATGAGAAAGACAAACATATTCAGACCCTCATTGTTGAATTGTACCTCCATGTGTCAAGCGTAAATTATGATGGCTATCCTGTACTGATTGATAGGATATCGATGTTAAAATACCAAAGATTACGGTCTACGATATTGACGCAGAAGGATGATGGAGGCGGCATCTGTGATGGAACGAGTACTTGCGAACGTCTAGCGTGTGAATATTCTGATGTGACTGTTGTTGACAGTCCATTAAGTGATCTCATCTAATTCGCTGGAGTTGTGCAGATGGTCCCTGACGTTGTGAAACAGGTAAGAGCTCATTCAAAACTTCTTTGGAACAGCTTTGGATAGTGATGTTTCGTTTCTCCAAATAAGCCAGAGCGTTGTGGGCTGGGTGGGTCGGACTCCTAGTTCAAGATGGCCCTGCGCCGGGAATCTGAACTTCTAAAGACCTGGCCGCTCCCCACAAGAAAGTCTTCTTCCCCTTCCCCTGCCACTCTGTGACCATCACATCTTGGTCAAACGGACACCAGCGTCCTTGCAAAACTCAACATCGTCTACTCCTGCCTGACACATGCTCCCAGTGTTTTTTTCCAGCATCAGTGGAGAGCATCAGCCACCTCTTGCAAAGTGGCCGAGAGTACATGCAGATGCAGATTTGAATCAAAATGTGAGTGTTTTTCCGTCGCTAATATTTTGTCGCTCAAAACGTGCAACTCTACTTCCAGCCTCTGCTGCCCCGAGTTCTGTGGCCTACCTCAGTGCTACCACTATCACTTTCTCCTATTCATCTTCCTCCCGACAAGGGTCATCCTGGGTGGGGATAAGAGCCTCCTTGTCTATGAGACCCTCAATGGTAGAGGCATTATGGAAGCCGGATTTGCATGGAAACTGAGCTGAGGGCTATTCGCAGTACAACAGAATTCCTCTCAGAATATGGCCGTCGACGCTCCAAGTGTGATACTGTCATGCTCCGCATATGACAGCCTTTCTCATGCTGCTCTACGCTATCTACTGCCTCAGAACTGCACCTTGAGCACTCGTACAAAAAATACAGCAATACACTCACCTAGACCTAGTATGTTCCCTCTTCCCTGGTCGGGTATCGCATCTATTTGACATTCTGGTAGTTCTCAAGCACCTTGAGGAACCGCACGATCAGCCCCGATGCAGTGACCATCAGCACCTGAAAGTCCACATCTGTCGGTTCCTGTGTCCACTTCCGCATCGTCGTGTTCGTCGGATACGC
>Ga0153968_1000327_pt1 | contig 10176 bp, 7 predicted proteins | sample TSGA052MetaG_FD_104729 | JGI IMG/M metagenome (GOLD analysis project Ga0153968, IMG submission 104729) | Attine ant fungus gardens microbial communities from Georgia, USA - TSGA052 MetaG | ecosystem: Host-associated > Fungi > Mycelium > Unclassified | place: USA: Georgia, George L Smith State... | reverse complement strand
ATGCTACTACCTATTGTTCTACATATGGTAGTGCCTTTGTACTTGAAATAGTGATAACTTAACCTTATGGAGGCTGTCCTTTGTTCTAAGAAAAGGACAGATGACTATCTATGAGTAATTAATGAAGTCCATGTGCAAACATTGAGACCTTCATATCTCCACTAATATTAATTACCTCGGCGTGGTTTTAGGCTCATTCTGAGCGGTATGAAGAGGGCTTCTCTGATGCCTAAAAGCGAAGCATAGATCGTGGTGGTTTCCGAGATATTGGTGATTTAATAAACAGTACCATGGTGGTTACCAGTTGATCTGCCTAATATCTCGGCCATTATTGATTGCCTCCAGACGTGACTAGTATTTATCAAAAGGTCTTTTCAAGGGCTTTCTGTAGTTATTGAGACTGTGAGAATCGATGAAGAATTGATGGAGATATGGCCAAATGAAGTTTGTGACATAAAGCATAAGGAATACAGAAGAATATCTACTGTATATATACCTATGTACCATGAGGAGTAAATGAGGAATACATATAGCAGACATGAAGTCTGCTGAGTAAAGAATATGCCCCACCAGTGAGGCACTGACTGAGCCATTGAATATATGAAGTAATCTGAAACAAAGAAGTGGTCCATGTGGTTGCATCATGGTGAACACCTGTATGAAATGAGGTCGATCATTACACCTCTCCCAATTTAACCTTGTAATTCGCTTCCAGCCCAGATATCTTGAAACCAAACCAGACATACTCATTAGACAATGGGACATCTACCCAAAAGGGGGAGATAATGGCTACGCTTCAGTGAACCCTCACAATTTCTATCCAGTCTTTACTCACAAACAAATTGCAGCATCTCTCCAAGCAACCATTCTCACTACTCTGACACTTCACACAGCCACAATATTGGACCAAAACCAACTCTACTCCGATATCCTGGCAGCACTCCCCTCCAAATCCTCCATCTCTAAACATTTACTTCATCCGGAAGGACATTAGTCAAAAGACGACACAGGTTTCCTCAGACTTAACGACAGAATGTATGTTCTGGATAATGCCAACTTACACCTCCGAGTTCTCCAGTATCACCACAACCATGTTCTAGTAGGATATCTGGGCCAAAATAAGACACCGGAACTCGTACAGAGACACTATACCTGACCAAATATCTGAGATGACATACAAAAGTTTTGTAAGTCTTATATTACCTGTATGAGATCCAAACCACAGTGCCACAGACCATATGGATCCCTCCAATAACTTCCTATTCTGGAGTGCTCGTGGAATTTGATTTCATTGAGAAACTCCCTTTCTCTGAAGGTTTCAATACCATCCTAGTTATAGTGGATCATCTATCGAAACACGCCATATTCATTTCCACTCATGACACCATCACTTCAGTAGAATTAGCACACCTTTTTGTTGTTCATGTCTTTTCAAAACACAGAGTTCTGTCTCATGTTATGTCTGACCATGTGTCATATGATGGAAAATAACCATTTAATAATATAATTTCTTTTATATTTTATATTATTACTAATTTTTCACTCCTAAACTCCTGTTGTCTACTCCTATAGGATCACGATGTAGACTAGTTACTTGTACTCCTCCTATTCCAGACTTAGTATAACTACTCCAGTAGTTACATCCTAGTTCCTTAGTTCATAGATTAAAGTCAATTACGTCTATCCTCACTCCTATCAATCTATAACACTCCTCTCCTGACTCCTGGCAACAATTCAGTCCTTCTGAAATATGCAACCACACACGCGACAGCAGATCGAGGCACAGTGCACGAGCTGAGGCCAAGGTTATTCCTCCACTTTTGTTGTCAAATCCTTTCCACTCCATTCCGAGTTACTCTGCTCCTGCTCCGCACATCCTTGACAAGCAGACCCCTCTAAACAGTATCACCAAATTTTGAAAGCTTTGAATATTGCAAGTAATTCTTTGTTGTAGACATCATAGTTGAGCTCTGGAGTGAAGAACATCTGGGAGTGGAAGGCTATAGGATAGATCTTGTTATCTTTGAGAGAATAGTAGCAAGGGCATGGTCTGAGGTATTGGTTTCCACAACAAGTTGTGCATCCAGGACCCAATGCATTGAAAGGGTGCAAAAGAGAATTGCATACTGGGACAAACAAAATAATGATGTGCCAGCTCCCAATTGTGTGCTAAAGGTCCGAGGGGAGATAATCAAAGTTGAAGGTTTATGAATAATTAGAGAAATAAGAATTATATACAGCTCTAGTAAAATATAAGTTGGTGGTTGTAAAAGGATTATAAGATCTCTCTAGATTGTTGTCACATAGCCTCCCTAAGGTGTCAACCTTTACACACTATTGATGGGGATCAAAAGGTTTGATCACAAAACAAAGGTGAAAGCAGGATCAGAGAGGCGAAATCTCCAAACTGCTTCATAATTGTGCACTAAAAAAGTAAGCACTGGGGAGATAAATCAAATAATAGAGAGCTTACTAAAGGTAAAAGTCCAAAGAATAACCAAAACATATTAAATAGAAGCCTAAGAAGAAAAGAAATGTTTTTAGTATCTACTCAAGAGAACTCTCACCATAATAGGATCCCTAAGGCATGTGTTCATCTCGCGCCATGACACTACTGCCCTTACCTAGTCTAGTAGCCTGGCTCACCGTTGATGCAGTAGTACTACCTAGAACTCCCATGCTGTCATGTGGACTCTTCTTCAGCTGACCATACAACTAGAAGCCGGCTCTAATGACCCATAGTGAGTGATTAGCTCCTAGCATAGGCAAATGCCCAAGTCCGTTGAGCTTGAGTCTCTCTTCGAGGGAAGTTTTATAGAGTTTTCATAAAGCAAACACAAAAGAAATCCTTAAATTACTCAGATAGCCTTTCAGCTCTAGAGTAACAGAGGGAGAGATGATGGGGGAAAAGTGTCTTTTTCCTCTCTGTGCCCTAGAGTATTTTATTAAGATTACAAAGCAATGATACAACAAAAGAAAAGAAACAAAGAAAACTTCCAAATTCCCAAAGATAGTAAGAAGGAAATGATGAGATAGCACCTCTTCCAATCACTTGGCTACCACTCCCCACTCCTCTAATCCTACTCTGGGGGTTCTTCTCTAAACAATAGATGGCTCTCAAGCCTTTTGCTGGGCCATAGAGAGAGGCAGCAATCTTGAGTCGTCTTGCTTTCAAGCGCACTGTCTTCATCAAACACCTCTTCTTCTATCTCTCTATCTGACCTCTCCACCTGACCTCTCTAGTCCTTCTACTACTTCTCTATACCTCATCACATCTTTGAGCCTCAGTCTCCTTCTGTTAAGTTTGCAATGCAGTCCTCAAGAGGACTCATCTTGCTAGTTCTTGCTATAATTAGCCATCAGCAATGATAGCCCTGCTCTGATGGTAACCTAAATGTTATAAATAAGTGACTGCTGCTGAGATATGACATCATTCTGTTAGAAAACCATCTCCTAAGGTCCTTTCCACTCTCAAGAGCACTTTAGAGGGGAGTTCTGTTATAAATCTGTTATGAAATTCTCTAGATAATCTTTATGAGGTCTCTGTAGTGGTGGTCACAGCCACTACTCTGCTACTCAAGTGGTATACTTGAGTCCACAACTGGGCATCTAGGAAATATCTCTGGGGGGCCGAACTTGTCTCTTGAGCTGGTTATTCTCGTTATTATGGTGAAAAATATCACTTTTATTGCCTAAACGGCTGTCCAGTGTGACACCGTGACAAAAGCTCCTCTGGAAAATATAGTTAGTTGATCACTCATGGACCCTCCACACTCAGTTGCTCCCTTGTCTGCACCCCCAACACTGAACCTTACAGGTGTGATGCAATCTAAGTGTACACCTAGCCAAGCTTTCCAAGCCTGCTGTCCTCTCTGAAGCCTGCCCAAGTTGCATCTGTGTCTTCTCTCTAGATTGAGTTCTGGGTATATTTTGTGTTCTTCTCAAGACACCTCACTAGTTCCAGTCTTCTTACTCTCAATAAATTCACATTTACAATTCCAGAGGCAGTGTAGATGGAAGTAGAAGTCAAGAGGTTCTTCTCCAAACCAACTATGCTCCGGATACTATATTAAAATATTACAAAGCTCTGAAACTCAAGAAATAAAATATAAAAAGGAAACTATTGCTACTTTTGGATTTCCTTTGACTCCTTTCTGTCCTAAGTCCTCCCGGAATCCTACTGATGATGTGGCCCTCTCCTGTCTTTATGATGATGTGTTCACTCACCAAGTCCTTCCCATCAAAGATGACACATCTCCATCACTGCTTCCTTCTAGAATATTCTTTTGTCTTCCTCTATCATACTCTTGATGCTACTTTGTAATTTGGACTTCTTTAATTACCTGTTAAGCAGTTAGCAAGTTCCAATAAATATCTAGTATCTCCAAGTCATGTCCTAGAGGTCATTTATCTAAATATAATTGATATGATGCCATCAATGCTTATTTACAAATACAAAGTCTATTAGTCTAAGTTCGTTATCTGAGTAGTACTAGTTCTAGAGCACAAGTTTGCCATCTTTCTAAGTTAGTCTATTTAAAAGTGGATCTAGAGCGTAGTCCCTTAGTAACTTTCTTAGTAACTCAATGCTAGTTTATCCTAATTGCCTCTCAAGGTCTCAACCAGAGCTCTAGGTCGATTATCACCTGCTCAATGTCTTTATCTTATAGTATTATGTTCTGAGGATTATAAAAAGGGTTCTAGAGCAAATTCTAATTAAGAATCTGTTGGTATAAAGCATATCAAATGTTATCTTCTGTGGAAAATTCACTTGTAGCATAACAGCATAAAGATAGGAGTGGAGGTGAAGGCTTGCTTCAGGGTATTAAATGCCATCCTACATTTGTTGTCAAAATTCCACAGTGTGTTCTTTCTAGTAAGACAAGTGAGCAGAATGACTATGTCTGAATAGTTGAAAATGAAACACCTGTAGAAGTTGGTGAATTCTAGGAAGAATTGGATATCCTTTATTTTCTTTGGTTCTGGCCACTCCTGGATAGTTTTCACTTTAGCATTGGACATAGTCAAGCCAGATGGTGATAGAACATAGCCTAGATATTCCACAGAGTCTAAATGGAATTCACATTTTTCTGCCTTTGTGTACAATCCTGATTTGCGGAGTCATTTCAATACCTCTTTGATGTGGCTCCAGTGTTGGGTGATATCATTGGAGTAGATCAGGATATCATCTAAGTAGACTACCACATGCACATCAAGCAGGTCAGAGAAAATATCGTTCATGAAGTGTTGGAAGGTAGCTGGAGTGTTAGTTAGTGTAAGGGGACCATCATAGTACTGCTTAGATAACATAGTAGGGTTCGTGTACCTAACGTTCCCATAGATCTTCAGATGTCCGCGGTGCCTTGTTCCCTTCCCTCTAGTTCAGGTCTCCATCATAGGTACTACATAACTATATCTGGTAGTGTAGTTATCATTGTCCAGATGCACATGGCCATAGTGACTGGCGCACAGACCAGCTAGTCTAGTATAAATAGCTAGTGGTGTATGGTAGAATACCTTACCTCAACAATAGTTTGAGCTCCTAGGCTATCCATCGCTCTGACTTAAGAGGCCTGCTTTACTATACTGCGGTGTGTTCTGGGACGCCTTTGAGTGTCCCCTTACAGTTAGTCTGAATGGTATTACTGACCATTTGAAGGCTTCATAGCGAGTTCAGAAGGTGGTTTTCCATTTGTCCCCTTTGGCAATGTGGACCAAATGGTACGCATGTCAGAGGTCGATCTTGGTGTAAATACGAGCTTTGCAGGGGGAATTTAAAAGGTCAAAGATGAGAGGAAGTGGGTATCAGTCTTTTTTCGTGATTTTGTTGAGTCTGCAGAAATCTACACAGAGCTGGAAAGATCCATCTTTTTTCTTTACGAACAGGACCGGTGCTCCATGAGAAGACAATATAGAGCAGATAAATCCATTGGTAAGATTTTCATCAATGAATTCCTTTAGTATTTCCTGTTCGAATTTGGACAAGGAGTAGATGGTTCCAACTGGAGGATGGGAATCCTTTTCTAGTTCAATCTGAAGGTTGTAAGGACAGTAGGGAGTGAGTGTTTCTGCTTTGGACTTGCTAAAAACATCAGTGTACTCATGGTATTCCTCTGGAATAGAAGAGAGATCAATTTTTTTTGGAGATAGTGGTGAATTTGGCCTGTACTATAGGACAAAATTGGAGGAATAGGGCTGGCACATTGATAATTGCGGTATGAGGTTGCTTGGGGTTAGACAGGAACGTCTCAGATAGGGTGAACTACAGAGAAGTTTCTGCTAGAGAAAATAGAGGATTTACCAAGGTTTCAACAGGAGGAACGGAAGCCAGACTTTGAAGTAAAGATGGTGGTTGAAAAGATATTGACCTAGAAACCCAATCAATCAATGGATTGTAGTGGGTGAGCCAAGAGTGACCTAAGACCAGAGAACAATAAGAATTAAGTCAAGTGACATAGAAGTCAAAAGTCATGTATTCACCAGAGGGGAATTTTACAGGCAACAATACTACCTCAGAGATAATATTATTTGAGGTTCCATCAAACAGGCGTAGTTCCACAGGTAGAGTAGGAGTAGTAGGCAGAGAATGTCCACGAGCAAAAGCAGAGTCCAAGAAACAGTGTGTAGATCTAAAGTCTACCAGTATTTGGATGGGTATAGGCTGGAGATGGTCTGGAGCACACACCAGAGGAGAAACAAGGGATATACAAAGAGAATTGGGATCAGAAAGAGTGGACATGTTGAGATGCATTGGACTTGTAGTTGTATAAACAAGTTCAATGTGACCCCCAGTTTGTGCTGAGTCTTGGGGGCCATGCTCTAGTTTTCTGAGAGGTTCTCAGAAGGCGAAGTCTCTTGTTCCTCCAGAGTAGTCAGTCGTGCCCTTATCAGTTGTTTCCTAGGGCACCCATCTACCTTGTGGTCCTTCAATCCATAATACAGGCAGAGGTTATTGTCGATACGGTGCTTATGCTCATTTCTGTTCAATTTACCGTCTCTGCCTAGTTTGTTGGAGAGGTCAACACATGAAGTGGATAGAGATGGCAATTTAGTGATGGAAGATAGTGGTCTGTGAGGTTTCAGGGAATTCTGAGAGGGCATGGTCTATGGTGGATTTGTGGATGACTGGGGACGAGATGGAGCAGAGCTTTGTGAGGAGGCAGAGTACTGAGCCATTTTTCTCTGTTTTCAGTTGTAGCTGTCTACTGTCTCCCTCTCCGTATTCTGGAGACAATCTTGTTCATGGTTTCATTCCCAGTGGCAATTGTCAAAGGTAATTGCCAATTGGTACATGGCATAGAAGGAGATGGGTTTGCCCTGTTTCCAGTTTGCTATCAGGTCCTGAAGGCGATTTGGCAACCCCTGATAAAAACAATGGCAGAGGACTGAGTTATCCCAGTTCAACTGTGCTACGTACCACTGTCATATTCTGGAAATATGATAATTATGTAATTTATTTCTCCTAATAATTCTCCTAAATTAATAATAGTAGGATAGTATAGTAGACTACTCTCTTCCTATTCTGAACTTCCTATAAGTACTGTGTAGTTACAGTATAATTCCTCAGTCTGTAAATTAACATCATCTGGTCCTAACACTCTTTCTGTCCACTCTGGATTCCTAGTTCACTTCCTTAAGGACCTCTGCTCTGATGACTTCCCTCCACTCCAAAATACACGACCACCTCACAATCAGAGACCAGGACACAACACATAAGTTGAAGCCAAGGCCATTCATTAAGTTGTACTCTGCTCCGACATCTTTCACCTTTCGCTGGAGTCTTCCTTTGGGTTTTACACTATCACTAAGTAATATTCTCCTCCGACATAGTACATTACTCCATTCTGGAGTGTACTTTTATTTATTACTCTGCTCCTCTATCCACTGTAATTCCATCCTTGACAGAATTTACAGACTCACACCAGTTGCTGTTGTGCTTTAGTTCTGATGTCTCGCCAGTCTGCAGCTCTTTCTTCCAGGAGTAATTCCATCCCTCTTACTGACCAAACTATCAGTTGTTTTACTTCTAGCCTCCCAAGGAGGTTGAGACACCTCCAATCAGGGACACCTCGCACTCCGATGTACCCCCATTCATCCCCACCTCTGGTAGAACCTTTGGAATTCCACAGTGTAGATCCTGCCACTATTCCTCATGTTGACAATGACCCAGACTGGGTCAACACTCCTATTCCTACTCCTACTCCTATGTTTCAAACTTCACCTCCAGTTGCTGACTGTAACCCCGTTAACAATCAGTTAGCTGAGGCTCTCCAATAATTATCAAAAAACCTTAATAGAGGATCAGCACTAAAGCCTCACCAATCGAAGGCCTACATTCCAAACACCTTCGACAGTTCTGACCCTCACAAGCTTAACCACTTCCTATTTCAGTGCCAACCCTTCGCAATAACATACCTCTCCGGTGTAGTGCAAGATTGGTTTGAAGTTGCACTACAACAGAAAGACCTCAGCTATGCATAACCCTGGCTTTCCACTTGCCATTTTTTTGTGGATGAACTCCAGGTCCATTTTGGACTCTTAGACCTAGTAAGGGATGCTGCCAATCTCATCAACAACCTCCACATGAATCCAGAAGATAAGATTGCCATCTACAATGTGAAATTCATACAGTACGCAACACAGTTGAACTGGAATAATACAGTCCTATGCCATTGTTTCTACCAGGGATTGGCAAATCGCCTCCAGGATCTGATAGCAAACAGGGAACAGGGAAAACCCACCTCCTTCCATGCTATGTACCAACTGGCAATCACCTTTGACAATCGCTACTGGGAACGAAACCATGAATGAGATTGTCTTTAGAACATGGAGAAGGAAGTAGCAGACAGCCACCACTGAAAACAGGGAAAAATGGCTCAGTACTCTGCCTCCTCACAAAGCTCTGCTCCATCTCGTCCCTAGTCATCCACAAATTTGCCACAGACTATGTCCTTTCGGAATTCCCTGAGACCTCCCAGATCATCATCTTCTATTGCTAAGTTGCCATCTCTGTCCATTCCATGTGTTGACCTCTCTGACAAACTAGGCAGAGACGGTAAATTAAATGGTAATGAGTGCAAACACTGTATCAACAACAACCTCTGTCTTTATTGTGGATCAAAGGACCACAAGGTAGATGGGTGTCCTAGGAAACAACCAATAAGGGCATGACTGACTACTCTGGAGGAACAAGAGACTCCACTCTCCGAGAAACTCTCAGAAAACTAGAGTGCAGCTCCCAAGACTCAGCACAAACTAGAGGTTGTGTTGAACTCATTTGTGCAACTACGAGTTCAATACGTCTCAACACATCTGCTCTTTCTAATCCTAATTCTCTTTGTATACCCCTTGTCTCTCCTCTGGTGTGTGCTTTGGACCATCTCCAGTCTATACCCATCTGAATGCTGGTAGACTCTGGATCTACACACTGTTTCTTGGACTCTGCTTTTGCTCGTGAACATTCTCTGCCTACTACTTCTACTTCTCCTGTGGAACTGCACCTATTTGATGGAACCTCAAATAACATTATCTCTGAGGTAGTATTGTTATTATGCTGCAAGTGAATTTTATGCAACCTTTGATACATGTTATACCAACTGATTCTCAATTAGAATTTGCTCTAGAACCCTTTTTATATCCTCAGAATATAATACTATATGATGAGTACATTGAGCAGGTGATAATCAATCTAGCACTTGTGTTGAGACCTTGAGAAGCAATTAAGATGAACTAGCATTGGGTTACTAAGAGAGTTACTGAGGGACTATGCTCTAGATCTACTTTTGGATAGACCAACTTAGAAAGATGGTAAACTTGTATTCTAGAACCAGTACTACTCAGATGAAGAACTTAGACTGATAGACTTTGTGCTTGTAAATAACCATTGATGGCATCATGTCAATTATATTTAGATAAATGACCTCCAGGACATGACTTGGAGATACTAGATATTTATTGAGACTTGCTAACTGTTTAACAGGTATTTGAAGAAATCCAAATTACAAAGCAGCATCAAGAGTATGATAGGAGAAGCTGGACAAATATTCTAGAAGGAAGCGGCGATGAAGACATGTCATATTTGATGGGAAGGACTTGGTAAGGGAACATATCATCACAAAGAAAGGAGAGGGCTGCATCATCAGTGGGATTTTGGGAGGACTTAGGACAGAAAGGAGT
>Ga0153968_1000326_pt1 | contig 10190 bp, 10 predicted proteins | sample TSGA052MetaG_FD_104729 | JGI IMG/M metagenome (GOLD analysis project Ga0153968, IMG submission 104729) | Attine ant fungus gardens microbial communities from Georgia, USA - TSGA052 MetaG | ecosystem: Host-associated > Fungi > Mycelium > Unclassified | place: USA: Georgia, George L Smith State... | reverse complement strand
TGTCGTACTTAGGTACATGGTGTGCCTCGCAAATTGGCTTCCGTATGTATTAAATCCTGCTGGGTTTTAGCATTGGGTATAATTCTCAGCTCATTTTATCACCTGGGAAACGACAAGCTCAGCTGACATCTATCTTTAGCTAGCACCAGAAGACTTCGGTATGTCTTGTCTATATGACCCATACAAGCTATTGTCATTCGGCCCGTTCGGATCCTTATATCTCTCGATGCATTCTCTAATTGCGGAATCTTCATTGACTCAAACCTTCAATGCTAGCATCACATCCTTGGGGAAACTCATGACAGCACTGAGAGGATCATCCAATAAAATGTATTTTGCTCTCGCATAAACAGCCCTAGTAAGTATAACCCTGGCCTTTTGGCCTCCTAAAAAACTTACACCCCTAATCAAGTTGCAAAATAATCAAAGTAGAGCAAAGTTGACTATAAATGTGGCTTTGCTAAGCATATGGGTTATGCCAGCAAGAATACTGATTAGGAAAGACAGTGAGATGGTCATGTGATATTGAAAGAAACCAGACGATTACTTATGGAATAAAGGGGTGATCATGAAGCCTTGAATTTGGATCTACCTGTGCCAAAGCTTTTCTGTTGTCAGGACAGTGGCATAATAACAGGGGACAAATCTCAGTAGAGTCACAATTATGTTGCCGAAGGAGATCTTGAACAACTGCTCCTAATGAGAGCCTGACGAACTGTTGAATCCAATATGTTGTAAGGGTCTGAGCTCAGATTGATACCATGGAAATAGATCTATAGTAAAAGCAAGGTGCCCAGGAGAAGCTTGAGGTGTCGCCACTCGGAAAAGTATGCAGCAAATACCTTGAAATAGGCATTATTCTGAGTCAGCACTTCTGTTTGAGTGATAGAAGCCAGCAAGACTCTCTTTTTCTTTCAGTGAGTTGGAGCAAGTACTGGCCAGCACACCATCGAGTACTAACCTAATCAATGTAAGTGTTATAGTGATATAAGTAACCCTGATTATAAAATAAACACATACCCTGGCGATTCTAAGCAACTTTAACTCAATTTCAGTCAAAAAAGGCAGGACAGGACAATCCTCTTCTTCAACCTCTTCGAGCTCCGACCAGCATGTCTTATTTTCAGAATTGGTTAGGGTTAGGGCTGAAAAGCTCAGTTCAGATCCTGGGCCATATCAACAGGAAAGAAGGAGGTCAGAGTTCAAATAAATGAGATGTAAAGCGTTAGTGCTTGAAGTGCTTGAATATTTTGACATGTGATCTCAGAGACAGGTGATTAATCAGGTGATTAATTTGTGAGGTGCAGCCGGACCCTGTGAAAATTGAGTTAAAAAACCCTGGTATCCACTATTGCCAGGTGAGGCTTTAACAATCAGGACAAACGTGCGTCGGAAGGTGACATCTGACTGTAGTCACAAAATCTCACGTCATTCATCGTCGTCTGACACATCTGCTTTTTTTTTAATTTTGGCCTTATCAAGAGTAGAATTTTAATAGCTGGCATACATTGGGGATCAGGGGCTATAGCAACGAGAACCCTTGAACTCTTATCTATCATACAAGCTGACTATCAAGATGGTCTTCAAGTTTGCATAAACAGTAAGTGTGTCAGCATCTAAACCCCGATGACCGGAATTAAGCCAACTGTTTCTTTGTTCAGAGTTTGACAAAGAGAACTCGATGGAGTTCTTGCTCATTTCTCTACCTACTTATACACTTTACTACTGTGGCTATGCACTTACTCTCTCATGGTCCTCATGTTACTCTAGTCATGTAACACCCTGTGACTGTGACCTGTGACATGACCATCTGTGACCATCCATCACACCATTGTGACATTGTGACAAAGTCACGTGATACTTTCCCGTGCTCCACCTTGTAGTTGTAAGTCCAATGAAAAGAAAAGAATATAAATAATGACTTAGGTGTTTTCTCAAGTCATGACAGAGTGTGCACATCTTCTTAATTATTGTTTAACGACGAAATGTAAAGTCTCTATTCTCTATCAAGTGATTGAACAATTTTCAAACAGCTGAAGTTTTCATACCATGGTTCTGCATGAGTTGCGAGTTGCGAGTTCGTTGCTTTTTTGTATATATCCAATTATTATGCAATTTATTCCGCATTGATTCATTCCATACATGAACCCCCCCCTCCCACATGAAATAAATTTGCCCATGTGAAATAAATTATACATAAATCTATATAGATGCTCAGGCAATGCAGTACTAGTAAAATGATGACACAACCCAATGGAGACTCCATCCTGACTGCGAAGGCATGGCTGTAATAGTCCACTTCAATGAAACAGTTGAGGGAATGAAAATTACAGTAAATAGTATTAAGTTAAATATCTCAGGAGTCACCTATGAAGGTAGACAACTGAGGGAGTTGCAGGGCAAGAACAGGATTCTATAGAGAGGTATCCTAGTTCGGTTGTCCAGTTGCTACAGTAGTGGAATGGAAGGAAAATTTGCATTGATGTCCTTATATGCAGACAATACATAAATCATATAAAAGCACCTGGACTGGAAGATTGAGTGCCCAAGCAAATATGGTTGAAAGTAAACCTGTTCAAGTAGGGGCAGCGACTGTTGTTCATCTTGAATATGATGGCCCGTACGAAGGCTTAATCAGAATGAAAAAAGTAAGTTGTATCAAATAAAAATGAAAATAAATCAAGACCACTCACTGGGGAACAGAACAGTAACCAGTTTCAGTTACCAGAAGTCTTTGTTTACCATTTAGACTTGGTGGCTGAGCCTGAACTGCAAAGATATCTTCTCCACCACCAAACGAAATTAGACATGCTTTGTTGTTCAGATTGCAAAGTACTTCTCACCTCCCAGACTAGTCTCTCCCATGTCCATAACTGCCATGCAGAATGCTATGAGCCATACCCAAAGGCTGAATTTTCAGAAATATGTTCCAGGTTGGGCATCCAGGAGACTTATCCTTTGATAGAGGAACTCGAAGGGTTAGAGGCCATCAGTGGACTCTATTTGCACACTATGGCATTGGTTTGTGCATATGATGATTGTGGCATGCTCTTTTCTACCAAAGGGTTGATACGAAAGCATTACAGCATTGCACATGATATGAAGGAGAATAACCTACCAAAGGAATGGAACATCATCTTTGCTCAGCAGTTGGATCACAGCCACCACTGAACCTACTTCCGAGTCAATGGCCCCTCCTCACAACATTAGGCCATCCATCACTATAGACTGGATTAACAAATTGGAATCAGATATCAACCATTCGTTGACCTACCTCCCATTTGATGCTACCGACACCTGCAATATAAGTATATTCCTACTGAAAACAAGGTGGCCTGAGCATGTTAATGGCCTAGACCTTGACAATCTATGCACTTTGGTGAGCTCACCAGACCATGATGAGTTCCTGTATTTGAAGGCCACTGTGAACTGGATTGTGGATGTAGCTATGAACTGTCTTGATTATACTGCCCTGGACATCTTGCAACAACTAAATACAAAAGATTTTGCATCATGAGTTCTTATTTTCAAAAGAAGAAAAGATTACTTACTTCTTGGACAGTGGAGTCTCACACAACCCCTTCCACAAAGTATCGAAGTCGCAATCCAGCTATACGCAAATCCTCATTCACTTCATTGCATTTTTGCTTCGTGACAAGGGAGATTACCCACTTCTCCTCCCCCCTGATGTTGATGCCCTGATCGAAGCATTTGCTCAGACCCCTCTGCTATCTCAGCTTCTGCCTCCTCTCTTTGGAAATGGAGGAAACCTATACTGTATCAGACTTGTGGAGATTCTAATGAAAATCTGAACACAAATCTGGGAACCAACCCTGGGTAACTTTATGACAGATCCCACCATGTGTTTCGTCACCCTTTCTTGCATCAGAAGAGACTATGGCTAGGCAAGAGCCTACTCAGGTCACACCATTGTTGGCAAGAATGATATACAACATGCAAACAATCTTCTTATTTGATCTTCACTTTTACGACACAGGGCCTGTAGATGTTTGTGAGAGGTACATGATGTCAGAGGGCTGGCATTGTCAGGGCAGACCTTCAATGTTTGATGCACTATATTCACTCCAACACCTCGCCTCTTCCATTGCCTACCAAACTCCATCACTTCCTGCCTTCATATGGTATAATGATCAATGGACTGAATTCGTTTGGCATGGAGCAAAGATTATGCTTTCAATGTTCCATGAAATGGGACAAGAGTTAATGCAACTAACTTACAAGGCTTTCTTTGACAAAGTATTTCTCAGAATTGATTGGAGCGTCTCTGGGTACCTCGCAGATGATTTGTCCAACACTAGCCCTGGATATAGCTTCGTTACCAATGCTCAGAATAGCAAGTACTATGATAGGACGGCCTTCATGCGTGGAATTATAGAAACATCTCATTTGCGAGAGGAATTTGTCATTGCCCTAACACCTGAAGGAACACCTCTGTTGAACTTGGCATGAGCTAGGACTTGGTTGAACGACTACTCACATGCACTGGGATGGCTCATGACAAATACGGAGATAGAAGAAGGATCACCAAGCAGAGGAACTGAATTAACTTGTATCCAGCTATTGAATATACCCTATCGAACATGAGGACTTTATGCGATTGGACCTTGCATTGCTATACTTTGTCAGTACTCCAAGACATCTGCAAACATGGGAAGAGATACCTTGATCCCTCATGTTCTCGACGCCTTCAGCCAGGAAATTATTAAAATCGTTGCCTTCAAGGCCCATCCGTTCACCCAGCAGCTTATCAAGATATTGTATCCCAACAAACCCAACCTTTTGTCACTGTGGCATACCAACCTCTTCGTCAAATATGATCAGCTTTTTGATACTGACAATATTTCCAGTGCTCTTCATATGGTTAGCCTGAAATTGTTGGAGACCTCTCTTGGGATTAGAGACTATCAACAAATGTCTATCTTCATCCAAAGAATGCACTGTCCAACTCTGGAGTCGATGTTTGCGTTGAGTGAAGATGACAATAAGGCAGCACTACAGGCAAGGCACTCGATGGCAACGGAGGAACGTGTCTATGAGGTTTCAAGTGGATATCTGGGCCGGCTCCTGGAAAACCTAATTGAACCATATGTAAAGGCAAGTACTGAGTAGCAGGTACTTATGTGGGTACCTGAGGGCAGAAAGCAAGTCGCATTAACCAATTTTACTGATAAAGTGGCATGGGCTCGATATATCTCACCGGACAAGTCCCCCTATCTCCGTAATCCAACCCCCGAACCACCTATTGTTCAATATGGAACGAAACCCACCCCTACAAGTGTTTATTCCTTGTTATCTAAATTATCTTCATGACCCTTGAATCAAGAGGCATCACTCACTACGACAGAATTGGCCTTATCTGTTCAACCCATTGTGTAACCTCCCTTGCCTTTGAATGCGAATTCGAACCCACAGGATAAACACCCAGTTGAAAAAGATGGTCATGTTACTGAAACAAATGCTGGGAAGGTGATGGTGAGATAACCCTTTTTTCTAGTCAAAACCCACCTAACACTATTGCAAGAACGTCGTATCATACGAGGACTGGCTCGATGGTCAGGGAGCAAGTAAAACCCTCTCATCGGATGCTGATCTTTGGGGTCAACTTGGTGATAGGATTAGCAATGATGCTCTATGTCAGACAATAGCCCCCCGATCACAAAATGCTGGTCTAACAGACAACATGTGTAATATTTGTAAAAACCTGTTCTACCGTTAATGACTGCTTTTCCAGGATATGTTGAACATAGAGAATGCCGCTCTCAAGACAATGAGATCAATCTTGCAAATGCCCAACTGCAATTGGGTATCAGACGAGCAACGAAAGGCAGTTATTTGCGCAATTAAAGGAAAAACGGACGTACTTGTTGCACTCCCCACTGGAAGCAGAAAATCAATGGTCCCTATGATAGTCGCACATCAGTCATCTACCAAGACATTCGTCATTATTGTCCCCTTGATTTCGCTGCTTAAAGACTGGGAGCATCATCTCAAAAATGCAAGAATGCCATATGATGTCTTTAGGAGTGGCATCTCTGACTTCTTTGGCTCTTCGTTAATCCTGACAACAGTTGATCTTGCCATCGGAAGGGAGTTCTCTGAGGCAATAGGAAGATCGCATGCCTTGGATAGTTTTGGAGGGATATTCATTGATGAAGTGCATGACATGTTTGTATCAAGAGACTTTTGCGCGTGCATGCAGTCATTGTGGGAAATCCGCACCCTCCCTTTCCCTATAGTTGTCATGTCTGGTATGTTACCTGTCACAATGGAGAGGCCATTGATCGCTGAACTCAACCTACAAACCAATGCTGTCGTTGTTTGTCGATCGTCCAACTGCCCTGAGTTAAAGTATATCATTGAACCACCTCCGACATCACAAAAAGAACTGTACAAGCATGTACAAACAATTGTCAGATTGCACAGGCTAGGGGGAAATGAAAGAGGAATCATATTTGTCAATACCATCTATGATGGCGAAACATTGGCTGCGATACTGGGTTGTGAGTTTTACTGTTCGAAAAATGAGGTTTATGCACACATTATGAAAGACAAACAGAACGTTAACATGGACCGTTACAATCCTGAGATTGCAGCTTTTTGGAGGGGGATAATTGAGAGGTGAAGACGAGGGGTTGAAAAGATACAGAGACTTCTTGTGGCGACGACTGCCTTCTCGACAGGCAATGACTACCCTCAGGTTTGTCTTGTTGTCTTGGCAACAACTCCGTTTGACATGAGTACAGCTATACAGGAGATGGGGAGAGCGGGTCGAGATGGAGAACCTGCAACATGTTATATATTACCTTTTAAACCAGCTGTTTTTCGCCAACCAGTCAACAATCCATGGGACATTATAGATCGAAAAGCGATGGGACATATGATCTGGAATTCCACCGAGTGCCTGTGACTATGCATCACACGGCATGTTGATGAAGAGGGTAGTGTATCATGCCTTGAAGACATGCAGAACGAGGTCTGCAGCCGGTGTTGCCCTATTGTTGAGTCCTCTATTGTGCCTTCCTCTCGAGTGCTGAGCAAAATCCATGCAACTACTAATGACCAAAATGTGCCCAAACAATCTGGTAATATTCTTGAGGCCTTCAAAAAGGTTCTAGTGCCATCATCTTCTTCGATTGACCCCCTGTCGTCCCCTACCCCTATTCCAATCCTTCATCGAGAGAACCAAGAATTATCCCCTTAGTATACAAAATGTGGTGAAGAGAGCGAACCACCATTTGTGGAAGAATCGAGGGCTGTGAAAAAGAGGAAAATCGATGCCAAACTCACCACCCAAGAGTATGTTGTGAGACTCAAGCACATGGTCCAAGCGATGAATGGGAATTATATGGTCTGCATGGTAAACAATCCAGATCTCAGTGAAGAACATGATCATATAACTAATTACTGCTCTCACCTGGACTTTTGTGCGTTCCTCAAGTGGAAGAAGAATATCTGGTATAATTCGCAGACTCATGGACCTATTTGTACATGCTGCCACCTCCCTCAGATTGACGACAGCCTGCATAGATGGATCTCACAGGGCAAGTCTGCTTTTAATGAGTGTTCCTATCCAGATAGGACCTTACCTCTAGCATACGCTATCTATTGCCATACCCCAACTCGTCGCAGTGCAGAGTCTGCCTTCAAGATCCAATGGCCCATTGACATCCAGTATGTGAAATGGCTTTCCGCAAAGCCAGTTGTAGCATCAAAGACAAATACCATGCTCATTTTACTATGGTTTATTGAGACACGTTGGTTCCAGAAAAGCGAAGTTATGTGAGAGGTTGTGTGAGAGTTGTGTGAGTCAGTGTAGTGGGTCGTACTGTACCTGATATGGACTGTCAGTGATGCTTGATAAATGTTAAATATTGTTGTTAAATCTGTTATGCTCTGAGGTACAAATCCAGGCTGAAGCAGAGAAATGTCTCGTCGCAGTTGAATTCTTCATTTGTTAGACCCCTAACCCTACCAACTGGAGGACTTCAGTGAATTGATAAGTGTCATAGAGTTAACTAAATATTTTCCTCCCTCTAGGTTATCTATAGACGTACTTTGCCTCACAAGCCGACTACAAACTGCTGCTTGATCATGCAAGACAGTCAGATGTTGTTCTTTGGGAAAGCACCACAAAGCTTCCTTTTTTTGGTAGTCAAGATGGTCATGGCAGGATCAAGGAATTTATTGAGAAAAATTCATACTCATTAACACGAGTCTCAAATAGTTTAGTGCCTTCAGGTCATTTGGCATTGTACCACCTCATAATACATTAGGACACCTATAGTGTAAGATAGGTATTTACACACTCTAGACTGCTGGTCAGTGTTTTTTAATTTGTTAAGATTTTTCCAATAATCAAAAAGAATTCAAAGGCAGTAGTAACAACATTATTAGACTTACAAAGCATTGGAACTATAATCAGAAAGTCTTGCTAAGACATTGAAAACACCATACAGGTCGATTAGTCAACAGAATAGAAGCTCACTTTGTTGTACCAGTGTGAAGAATAAAGCTCGAGCATTCAAGACATACATTTTGAGACAAAAACAGTGCAATATTAGACAAGCTATTAAATTAACATGTCGAAAAGGACAGAATTGTGCAGTTGAAGAGACAATGTCGTCAACTCTCTAGGGATCTGGGCAACAAAATGCCTCAACCTACTCGTTAGAAGATGGAGCATAGAGAAAACCCCATCCAGACTTGAGTTGGACTTCTGAGATATGGGGATACTGTCAAGTCTGACACAACAGAGGGGGTAGCTTAGTTGGATGAGATAGGCATGACCTGATAGAAAGAACACATTGAGCTATTGAATACCATAAATGGTTAGAAATAAATTTCACTTTGACACTATGGACATACGAGAAAGAAAATCAAAATTAGGAAATGCACATCAGAGAAACCCAGAAAATACAGATAGAATGGCAAGACAATGCCAGGAATAATGCAGTGGTTGCTGAGCCTGCAATATAATATAATCAAATGTGAAATTAGATATGAGAGAAATTAACGCACCTTGGGCAGCAAAGCATTCTCTAGATAGCGAATAGGACTCGTATTTGGATACACATGCTAGTTGTAAGGGTTTCTGAGAGACAGAAGCGACTTGACTTAAAGATTTAATAAACAAGGGTAAAGAATAACCCTATAGAGAAGATAGCAGCCATTTAGGAGTTCGACGCGCTATACAGTAGATATTAGTCAACGGAGAACCAGGCTTAAGAAAAACATTAGAAACAGAATGCACCTTGTGAAGCTGAGTCCAGGGTGGATTTAGGGTTCACCTGCAAGGTTGCACAATAGTAAGCAAGAGCACAGATCATAAAATATGACACAGTGATGTACTTTGCTTCATAAAAGGACAAAAACGAGCTCGTTGCATCACCTATAATACTTCAGACTAGAATCGTGTGGATCAGAAAGTAATGTTATAACATAGAACGTTGTTGTTTGAGGACTAGGAGCCTCTTCGGTGGCTGAAAGGAACATCTGAAGAAAGCAGGACTGTGGTATCGGCAGAAGCCAGCAAGACCCTCTTTTTCTTTCAGCGAGTTGGAGCGAGAAGCATCTCGCCCTGGACATCGATGTTGACTTGCTTGCTCAGATCTCCAAGCGCAACAGTTTGGTGACCTCAGAAATGGAATGGACTTGGTTAGAGAGGTTGGAGGCCATTCTCTGTAGGAGTAGTAGGACGAGATGGGTGAGAAGGGTTAATAAGATGAGAAAATGTATGTTGACATTTCTGGTTAAATCTGCCCAAGTGCCCTGCACACCTTCAACTTTGGCCTGGCCACCAAGTATACCCTGGGCCCTGACTTCCAAGGCAACCTGGGTGACTTCTGAAGCGAAAGCGGAGAGCTGGTCAACCATGGAATTGACAGTATCTTTTGATAGAGGAGATAAAGAAAATATGAAGGAGAAGAGAGGGGGTACGTACTATTGAGAGTAAACATTTCACCCTCTACTTGTATTTCTATTTTCTGGGTCAGATCTCCTTGAGCGACGGCAGTGGTGACGATGGCAATGGAGCAAACTTGATCAGTGAGACTTGAACACATAAGGTTAACCTAGAAGAGGGAAAATGAGGATGAGAAAGGATCAGAGGGAGTCAGGACATGCATTTCGGACCAACTCGAACCAGACACCCTCTACGTCGGGAACATCGG
>Ga0153968_1000319_pt1 | contig 10251 bp, 6 predicted proteins | sample TSGA052MetaG_FD_104729 | JGI IMG/M metagenome (GOLD analysis project Ga0153968, IMG submission 104729) | Attine ant fungus gardens microbial communities from Georgia, USA - TSGA052 MetaG | ecosystem: Host-associated > Fungi > Mycelium > Unclassified | place: USA: Georgia, George L Smith State... | reverse complement strand
TGATCGCCTCGAGACGTGACTGGCATCGATCGAAAGGTCTTCTTAAGGGCTTTAAGCTGGCTTTGAGACAGTGGGAATCGTCGAAGATTTGGTGGAGATATGACTGAATGAAGTTTGTGACAGTCGTCACATAGTCTCCCTAAGATGTTAACCTTTACACACCATGACAAAAGCTCCTCTGGAAAATACAGTTAGTTAATCACTCATGGACCCTCCACACTCAGTTGTCCCCTTGTCTGCACCCCCAACACCAAACCTTACAGGTGTGATGCAATCTAAGTATGCACCTAGCCAAGCTTTCCTAGTCTGCTGTCCTCTCTGAAGCCTGCCCAAGTTGCATCTGCGTTTTCTCTCTAGATTGAGTTCTGGGTATATTTTGTGTTCTTCTCAAGACACCCTACTAGTCCCAGTCTTCTTACTCTCAATAGATCTGCATTCATGATTCCAGAGGCAATGTAGATGGGAGTAGGAGTCAAGAGGTTCTTTCCTGATCCAACTACACTCTAGATACTATATTAAAATATTACAAAGCCCTGAAACTCAAGAAATAAAATATAAAAGGGAAACTATTACTACTTTTAGGATTCCATCGCCTCCTTTTCTATCCTAAGGCCTCTCAAAATCTAACTGATGACGCAGCCCCCTCCTTTCTTTGTGATGACGCGTTCTCTTACCAAGTCCTTCCCATCAAAGATGACGCATTTTCATTGCTGCTTTCTTCTAGAATATTCTTCTGTCTTCTCCTATTATGCTCTTGATGCTGCTTTGTAATTTGGACTTCATTGATTACCTGTTAAGTAGTTAGCAAGTCTCAATCAATATCTAGTATCTCTAAGTCGCTTCCTAGAGATCATTTATCTAAATATAATTGATCTGATGCCATCAATGCTTATTTACAAGCACAAAGTCTATCAGTCTAAGTTCTTTATCTGAGTAGTACTGGTTCTAGAGTCCAAGTTTACCATCTTCCTAAGTTAGTCCATCTAAGAGTGAATCTAGAGCATAGTCCCTTAGTAACTCTCTTAGTAGCCTAATGCCAGTTCATCTTAATTGCTTCTTGAGGTCTCAACATGAGCTCTAGGTTGATTATCACCTGCTCAATGTACTCATCATATAATGTTATGTTCTGAGGATATAGAAAGGGTTCTAGAGTGAATTCCAATTAAGAATCCATTGTTATAAAGCTTATCAAATGTTATCTTCCATGGAAAATTTGCTTGTGGTATAACAGTGGGAAAGTGTCATATCACATGATGTCACAATGATGGGTCACATGATAGGCATGGGAAAGTAGTGCACAGACCATATAGTAGTTGTATAACTAGTATAGAAAATCTAACAGGAACTCTATTGAGTTCTCTTTGTCAATCACTAAACAAAGAGCAGTTAGTTGGCTTAATTCCAGCTTAGAGTTTAGCTTTCTTATATTACAGTTGAATATGTATTTCAACTTAAAGCCCATATCTAACACTTGTCATGACTTGGCAAATTGGCTAAGTCATTATTTATATTTCTTTTCTTTTTTTTTCTTTTCTTATTTACAACTACAAGATGGAGCGCGGGAAAGTATCACATGACTTTATCACAATGTCACAATAGTGTGACAAAGGGTCACAGATGGTCATGTTACAGGTCACAGTCACAGTATATCACATAACGAGAGTAACATGAGGACCATGGGAGAGCAAGTGCATAGCCACAGTAGTAAAGTGTATAAGTAGTAGAGAAATGAGTGAGAACTCCATCGAGTTCTCTTTGTCAAACTCTGAACAAAGAGACAGTTGGCTTAATTCCGGTCATCAGACTTTAGACGCTGACAACACTTGATATCTTCACACTCCTTGTTAAAGGATCTAGTTAAGGTTTTCAGTGAAGTTATATTAGAGGAGAGATGTTAACGAGACTTTGAGTAGCACCCTTGAGGTTGTTCTAAGACAAGTAAGAGTACTGGTTCCTCAGAGTAAGATTTTACAGAAGGAATACAAAAAGAGAGAACTTGTTGTTTCCTTCTCTTTCTAGTCTGTATTTATCCTAACTAGGTATTGTGACTATGTTACAATATGGTAACACTGGTTATAACTATGGGTGACTAGTTAAGTGACAGTCCAGTAACAGAAGCAATGAAGGTGACAAGTTGAGTTAATGTCTAATAATGGATTAGTCTAATGCTGTTCCATTTTAGCACAAGTCCAAAGATAGAAAGAGAATAGTCTGAGATTTCTCCAAAGAGTCCTGTCTGTTCTGTGAGTCTATTGTCTCTTAGAGTTCTCAGACATTCAATGCATTACTGCATAGTAATGTCCTCGTCTAACATTGCCAACATCTCATCTACTAGCTACTCATTATCAGACCATGGCTGGTAATAGTTGTAGTCCCACTCAATGTTCATAACATAATCCCCTTTGTTCAATTCAATGCCCTCATTGAATTTAATATCCAATGGGTTCTCCCAAGATGTTAGACTAGGTAATATCATCAATACCATTATAGTAGTCTCTGTCATTATCTTCCCAGTTTTGTTGTCTGTTTTGTCGAGGTCGTCTCATAGGAAGATGTCAAAGAATAGGTCTTTGAGAGTTAGAAGTGGGAGGGAACACAATGGTGTGACTGGTTGGGAGTCCATTTCTAAAGAGGACTTGTTTATTGCATTTTTAAGAAGTGGAACAACGTTGATCCTCTGGGGCCTCAGTGAGAAAATATTCCAAGAGTTGTTGTCTAGTTGGAGTAAGACCAATGATGAAAGTAGAAAGTAGTTTGTTATAGAACAAGTTTGGATAATTGATTCTGGCTTGTTGTTTTACCACAACAAATCATGGTTGGGGTCGTCATGGTTGGAGGAGGCAGAACTTTTCATAATGACCAGGGTTTCTTTGATTACATCTTTTGCAGACATAATCAGCGCATTGGTTGAGGAAATGGTCATGTTGACCATAGACAAAGTATTGTGTGTCATTTGTAATGAAGGAGAGTGTATCCCTAGAGTCTTTTAGTTCTTGATTTCCATAAAAATCATTCAGATTTCATCCAGTTCCTTCTGTGGTGTTGCTAGTTTCCAGTTGTTCAGTAATTTCATCATTGCTGGGGTTACTTTCTTGTGTGTTATCAGAACTGTTTCCAGAGTTAGATCCAGTTAGTAGGCTAGAGTCCTAATTGCTTGTGTTTAGTGAGTATTGTACTCTTTGTGCAGCAGTGTATAGGAGGTATTGATGGATTGTGGGGAGTGAAAACTCTTCAAGATTCTTGAGATTGTTTTGGAGTTGAAGGAATTATTGATCAGCTATGTGTTGGAGATGAAGGTAAAGAGCCCAATTTTCTCTGAAGAGGTTGAAATTGGCAATAGCCACTGAATTCCTGATGAGAGTAGTCTGCAGCTGGACCAAGGGATGGTCAAATAGCACAAATCATTGTATAGAAGAAGTTTGATCAGCAGCAATTTGTTAGTAAGGGACATAGTAAGATAGGGGTAAGTCATTGGTTTGTGCTCAGAGGAATTGTTTGATTGAGAGGAAGAAGTTATTGACTTGTTCATGATTGACTGGTGATGGTGTTGGTGGTGTAGTAATGAGAGTGGTTGTGTTAGAGGTAGAGGAAGAAGAAGATATAAACTATTATATTGCTTTGCTAGTTCTGTTTCTGTCTTCTTTTATAGGCTTTAAGGAGTTGTTTGGCATTGGTGATATTTGTTTCTGGTTCCCAGGTACATTCTGTTTCAGGATATCCTTTCTAGTGGACTAGAAATTCCTTTACCCTGTTTTTATTTCTAGAGTCAATTATGTCTTTGACTTCCCATTCTTTTTCTCCTGCAATAATCTTCAGAGAGGGTCTTTCTGAGAATTTCCCATGTTGGGTGTAGGCCAAAGAAGGTAGATGTGAAAAATGGGGTACATCTTCCAGTGTGGTAGTAATTTTAGCTGATAGTTGACAGGTTCAGTTCTTTCTAAAATTTCAAAGAGGTCTACATGTTTTGGTATGAGCTTCTTTGGGGTTCCTTTAATTTGGATATGTCAAGAGTCTAGCCAGACTTGTGTTCCTACTTTGAGGTTAGGGAGTTTGCTTTTGATTCTCTGATTAATGAGATTCTTAGTAACTTTATGTGCTTGTTTAGCATTTGTCTGGATATTCTTCATATGGTTAATCTTGTTGTTGGTGGTAATAGATGAGGTTTCTAGGGTGTTGATGTGGGTTTTTGTAGGGTGTCCAAATATGAGTTTGAATGGGATGTATGAATATCCTCCATAAAGTCTAGAGTTATGGGAGTATTTAGCCATAAATAGCTTGTTAGCCCATGTTTCAGGATTGTTAGCACAATAAATGGCGAGATAGAGTTCGATTTCTTGATTGAACCTTTCTATGGTACTATCTGTTTGGGAATAAAAAGCGGTGGATATAGCTTGTTTAATTTCTAGTCCCTGTAAGAAGGCTTTCATTGACTTGGCAATAAATCGAGAATTATAGTCAGAGATGACCTTGTTAGGAATACCAAACCTTTGGAAGAGATTGTCTGCTAGGAGTGTTGCAATTTCTTCTAAGGTTACTCCTTTTGTCATTAGTATTAGTATTATCCCCTTTGTTAGGCTATGGTCCACTATGAACAAAATAGAATCAAAGCCCTTTGACTTGGGTAAGTCAGTAATGAGATCCATAGCGATTTGAGCAAATGGTTGATTGGACTGTGGTACTGGGATTCCTTGAAGTGGCAGTTTTAGAAAGTGTTAGTTGATCTTGTATCTTTGACAATTTTCACAACCTTTAACATAGTTAGTGACAAATTGCTTGAGTCCAGGCCATGAGTGTTGTTTTGATACTTTGCATAGTGTCTCTTTGATGCCAGGATATCTAGTTGTTGGTGAGTCATGATATTGCCTAAGTATTTTTTGTTTTTCTTTTAGTGTTGGTTTGTTGAATAGTTCTTCTATGGAAAAGATTATTTTGTCAATAAGCTTGTCAGATATAGCTTGTTTTGGTTCATCTTCATCTTTGTCCTTGATGAATTTTCAAAAAAGGGCATCTACAGCGATGTTCTTGTTGCTGTAATGTGCTTGATTTTGATCTTATAAGCACTAAGTGTTATTGACTATCTTGTCATTCTTCATGACAGTTTAGCTAGGTTGGTCCAATGAATAATGTTGTTGTGATTAGTCCAGATGATAGTTTCTTCTGGTGCTCTATTGATATAGTGTTTCCATTCTTGAATAGCTTGGATAATTGCAAGGAATTCTTGTTTCAAGATATGATATTATTTTTCCACTGGTAATAGTAGCTTTGAGTAGAAGAAGCAGGGATATTGTATTCCATTGTCATCTCTTTGTGTGAGTACTACTCCTGTTGCATAATTCAATATGTTGGTGAATATTTCAAATGGTTTTGTTGGGTCGAAAGTGATAAGAATGGGTTTCTCTTCGAATTTCTTCTTTAGCTTGTCGAATGTTTTTTGTGTTTCCTCTGTCCAGATGAATTTCATATTCTTCTTTACCAATTGATTAATTGGTGAGGCAGTTTTGGCATAGTCTTTAATGAATTTTCTGTAGAAATTACAAAATCCAAGGAATTTTCTTGTTTCCTTGATTATTAAGGGTACAGGCTAGTCAGATATGCCTTTGAGCTTGATTGGATCCATTTGGACTTGGTTAGGAGAGATAATATATCCAAGATAAGAGAGTCATTGTTTGGAAAATTGGCATTTCTCAGGTTTGAGGCATAAGTCATACTTCTAAAGTATTTTGAGTACTTTTTTCATTGTCTTGTGTAGTTGTTTCTTTGTTGGAGTATAAATGAGAATATCATTTATATAAACCAATATAAGGTTTTTGGCAATGAGTGGCACAAATATTGTGTTCATCATCATTTAGAATGTTACTGGGCTATTACATATTCCAAAGAACATGACAGTTGGTTTGAATAATCCTTGATTTGTCCTAAATGCTCCTTTCCATCAATCTTGTTTTTGAATACAAATGTTATTGTATCTGAGTTATACATCCATTGCAGTGAAGTATTTTGATCCACATAGTTTGTCCAAAATACTTTGAACATTAGGTATTGGATAGGCATTCTTGATAGTGTGTTTATTGAGGTAGTGATAATCTTGACATAGTTGTAATTTTCTATTCTTTTTGGCCACAAAGAAGAAGGGTGAGGCCATTGGTGATTTTGGATGCTTGATGTATCCTTTTCATAGGTTTTCTTTAACAAATTTTTCTTGCTCCTTGATTTCTGCAAAGGAAAGCTTATATGGCTTGAAAGCTTTTAGTTCAAATATTAGTTTCATTTCAATCTTGTGGTCCTAAGTTCTTGCTAGTGGGAATCATTTACTTTTCTTCTTGTCAAATAGTGATAAGTATTCATAGTATTCTTCTAGAACTATTTGTTCAGTAGTTCAGTTATCCTTTTGCTTACCTTTCTGTGCTAGTACCTATGAAACAGAGATTTTAGTGTTTAATTTGTAAATCTCATGGTTCATTAGCCATGGATCTTCTCCTTGAGAGTCAAGTAATTTACTAAAATTCTTTGTCAGTTCAGCGTTTTTCCATTTCATCATATCTTTCTTCCAATCAATAATTGGATTATGTTTCTTGAGCAATAGAATTCCTAGTATAATTTGTGGTTGTCCTAGGTCTGCAATTGTGAGTTTGAGTTTGATTAGTTGTTAGTCAATAATTGCATCTAATTTGATATAGTCAGTTATTTTTTTGTTTTTGTTTATACTTTCGTCTCTATTTCATATTACAAGGGGTTTTTTGAGTTTTCTTCTTGGTAGGCTCTAGTCCTTGATGAGAGTTTTGTTGATTAGGTTAAGTCCTGCTCTTGAATCTATTAGTGATAAAGTGTCCATGGTTTTCCTTCCTAAAAGCACTTGTGTGGGAGAATAAAGGGTATTAGATTGATATAGCTTCAACTGCATTTCTACAATGTCTTTTGTGTGTAGTCCATTTACTTGCCTATTATTGTCCTTTGTGCTGGAAGCATTGAGCAAGTTAGGCATGGTTTCTAGTCACTTTGGGGAACATCCTCCTCTTTATTGTTAGAGTTAGAGTCGGTTTGTTACAAACTTTATTTGGCCATATCTCCATCAATTCTTCAACGATTCTCATGGTCTCAAGGGCTACAGAAAGCCCTCAAAAAGACCTTTCTATTGATGCCAGTCATGTCTTGAGGCAATCAATATTGGCCAAGATATTAAGCAGATTAACTAGTAACTGTTATGACTTGGCAAAATAGCTAAGTTAATATTTATATTTCTTTTTTTTTCTTTAGATTATTACTAAGGTGGAGTATGGGAAATATCACGTGACAGTCACAGAGTCATAAAGGTGTGACTGAAATCATAGAATAGTTATGTTACACAGAGTCACAAGTCACAGTCACAGCATGTGACAAAAAAGTCAATAGATGGACATGAGGACTGTGGGAGACAAGGTGCATAGCCACAATAGTAATTGTATATATAGTGTAGTAAATCTAATGGGGACTCTATCAAGTTCTCTTTGTCAAATGCTGAACAAAGAGATAGTTGGCTTAATTCCGGTCATTGGACTTTGGCTACTAACAGTAACCACCATGTTACTATTTATTAAATTGCTAATATCTCAGAAACCGCCATAATCAATGCTTTGGTTCTAGGCTCAGCAAAAGTCTTCTTCATAACACTTAGAATGAGCCTAGAACAACCTCAAGGCAATTAATATTAGTGGAGATATGAAGGCCTCAATGTTTGTACATGGACTTCATTAATTACCTATAGATAGTCATCTGTCCTTTTCTTAGAACAAAGGACAGCCTCCATATGGTTAGGTTATCATTATTTTAAATACAAAGGCACTACCATATGTAGAACAATAGGTAGTAGCATGTAATGATCTGTGCACTAGGACAGATTATCACAATTCTGTATATAAGGACTCATAGTCTAAGGATTAGATCTCAGACTTAACAATATCTTTTGTCACTTGTCTAACTTCGCATTTTTGAACTCTTTAAAGTATCAAAGCATCCATCACAAATAGTAAGTGACCATTTGTGATACTTACTGTGCTTTTCATGGCTTGGTCACATGCACTGCTTCTTCTTCCTCTGCCCTTTTTAACCTCCTTTCTCCTTTCTGTGCTTTTCCCTTTATAGAGCATGCTAGCTCCTTCTGTTGGTGTGCCTTTTGCAGCTTTGCTGCATATATCACCTCTTCCTTTCTCTTCCACAGCAAATACTCTCTATACTTATGCCTCATTTCTCCACACTTATAACATTTCACCTCTACTACTCCTACTCTTCTTATTATCCTCTCTTCTACTCCACACTGCATTACTCTACTTTTCAACACTTCAAACTTATTCTGGGGTATTGTTACCCCTCTCTTTACTTTCTTCTACTTCCTGCAATTTTGGGCCAGATACTCGAACCCTTTACAATTCCAACATTCTCTTTCTCTCTTTTTTTCTAACTTTGTCCTTAATGAAACAAAGGTATGCTTTTCTTTGAGCAAGTTGCTCATGAGTGAGTTGCATTGAATTTGAGACATTGTGCTGACATCTCAGAGTATGGATTTAATGACTGATCTTACTAATGTTACATCTGTTGGGATACAAGATCTTTACCCAACCAGATACCTACTGCCCTACTGACTATTGCCTTAATAATATGGTTAGACTATCACCTCATGGGGAGGATCTCTAATCTAGACAGCTCTCTAAGAAATAACTATCACTCCTCTGCATGTATCACTCACAATAGAGCACAGCACGAGGTTTATACTAAGAAGGCTATACTACTCAACATGACTCAATTGTAAGATTAGGTTTTAAATGCAATATCTGAGCTTGGTACTGTATCTCTACCTGCAATCTCTAACTGACTGCAAAGTCCTCTTAAGCTAAGGGCCCAGCTATGTATAGAGGTGGTGTCATAAGCCAAACTCCGATGACTGGAATTAAGCCAACTGTCTCTTTGTTCAGCGTTTGACAAAGAGAACTCGATAGAGTCCCCATTGGATTTTCTATCCTACTTATACAAGTTTCTAACCCTAACCTTACAGTATAGTCCCATGCTTCCTTATGAGTCACTTTTCTCCCACGCGTCCATCGATAACAAAACTAAAAGAAAAGAAAAGAAAAGAAATATAAATATTGACTTAGCCGATTTGCCAAGTCATGACACCATCCCCCTCTTAAGTTTCCTCGTCCCGAGGAATTTTCCTACAATTCATAGTATGGGTCGACCATGTCGCCCATTTTGTCTTCATCTTCCTCCGTCCATTCTTGGACTCCCAATTTTTCCTCAACTTCTTCTTCTTCTTCCAGGATCGTTTTCATCGTCCCTCTTCTTGGTGGCTTCTTTCCCTTCCATCGCCTCCAATTTCTTTCCATTCTTCCCCAATATTCCTGGTCGTATCTCTTGTCTGACCATCCATATAGCATCTTCGCCGTAAATCTTCCTGGAAGTTCTCTTTGTTGGAACGTTCCTTCTTCGTGCTCTTGTCGCGCCACATCTTCCATGTCCCATCGATATTCCCTCTTGAATTCTTCGACTGCCTCTTTTGCATTTTCTAAATTCTCCCTTCCTTCCCAAGTGTCGGACTCCACTATAAATCCTTTCCAGCGTACTAGGTACTTATCTTTCTCTCTTATCCGTTGCTTATTCAGGATTCTCTCTACCTCCCATTCCTCTTCCCCTTCGATTATTACTGGAGCTGGTTGCTCCTTTCTCTGTCCCTCTACCTGTCCTACATATCATCGTACCCTACTAATGTTTACTACCGGATGTATTTTTACTGTACTAGGTAGTTCTAATTTGACCGCGTTCGATGATATTATCTCCTTGACTTTATAAGGACCCACAAATCTTTCCGTCAACTTCTCTGTTCTCCTTCTGACCATCTGATATTTCAGATCTTTGGTACTGAGCATGATCAAATCTCCTACTTTATACTCCTCTACGTCCGATCTCTTCTTGTCGGCGTATTTCTTCATTTCTGCTTGCACTTTCCTTAGCATTGCTTTTGCCTCCTCCTGTATTTCTTTCATTTTCTCAATGAATTTTTCCGCCCCTGCGTATTTCCCCTTCTTCCTTCCCTTGAACCCCATCCTGGGATCTTGTCCGTAATTTGCCTTGAAGGGCAACGTCCTAGTACTTAAGTGTGCTTTATTGTTATATGCAAACTCTGCCGTTCCTAACCACTCTGGCCACTGTTCTTGCCTGTGATCGATGAACATCCTTAAGTACTGTTCTAACTCTTGGTTCACCCTCTCTGTTTGCCCATCT
>Ga0153968_1000317_pt1 | contig 10262 bp, 11 predicted proteins | sample TSGA052MetaG_FD_104729 | JGI IMG/M metagenome (GOLD analysis project Ga0153968, IMG submission 104729) | Attine ant fungus gardens microbial communities from Georgia, USA - TSGA052 MetaG | ecosystem: Host-associated > Fungi > Mycelium > Unclassified | place: USA: Georgia, George L Smith State... | reverse complement strand
TCTTCTCAAGACATTCCACTGGTCCTAGTCTTCTTACTCTCAGTAGATCTGCATTCACAATTCTGGAGGCAGTGTAGATGGAGATAGGAGTCAAGAGGTTCCTTTTTGATCTAACTGTACTCTGGATACTATATTAATGTTATTACAAAGCCCTAAAACTCAAGAAATAAAATATAAAAAAGAAACTATTACTACTTTTAGGATTCCATTAACTCCTTTCTGTCCTAAGGTCTCCCAAAATCCCACTAATGACATGGTCCTCTCCTTTCTTTATAATAATGCATTCCCTCACCAAGTCCTTTCCATCAAAGATGATGTGTCTTCATTACCACTTCCTTCTAGAATATTCTTCCATCTTCCCCCATCATGCTCTTGATGCTGCTTTGTAATTTGGACTTCATTGATTACTTATTAAACAGTTAGCAAGTTCCCGTAAATGTCTAGTATCTCCAAGTTATGTCCTAGAGGTCATTTATCTAAATATAATTGATCTGATGCCATCACTGCTTATTTACAAGCACAAAGTCTATCAGTCTAAGTTTGTTGTCTGAGTAGTACTGGTTCTAGAGTACAAGTCTGCCATCCTTTTAAGTCAGTCCATCCAAAGGTGGATCTAAAGCATAGTTCCTTAGTAACTTTCTTAGTAACCCAATGCCAGTTTATCCTAATTGCCTCTTGAGGTATCAGCACAAGCTTTAGGTCAATTATCACTGGCTCAATGTCTTTATCATATAGTATTATGTTCTGAGGATTATAGAAAGGGTTCTAGAGAAAATTCTAATTAAGAATCTATTGTTATAAAGCATATCAAATGTGTTCTTCCACAGAAAATTCATTTGTGACATAACAATGTGACCATTCTGTGATTGCTATCACACCTTTGTGACTCTGTGACTGTCACATGATATTTTTCTATGCTCTACCTTAGTAATAAAAGAAAAGAAATATTAAATAATAACTTAGCCATTTTGCCAAGTCATGACACAACAAGCCTATTCATAGATACAGCCTTTGCCAAGGAAAGAGAATTTAAAATGGAGAAGTTAAGAAATCCCCTCCTAGTAAGAAATGTAGATGAAATAGTAAACATGGGAGAAGCAATAACACACCAAGTAGAGTGCAACATGTTCTTCAAGGGGCATGTAGAGAGAGTGAGAATAGATGCATATAACTTGGGTAAAATAGAGGTGATACTGGGCATACCATGGCTAGTAGCACATAACCCAGAAATAGATTAGGAAAAAGAGAAGGTTAAGATAATGCAGTGTTCACCTATATGTGGAAAATAGAAGCAAGAAACAAGAAAAAGAGAGGTGAATAGAGTAAAGGAGGAAGAAGACTTAGAAACACCTAAAAGACTAGTACCCAAAAGGTTTTGGAAGTGGAAAAGAGTTTTTGGAAAGAAAGAGTCAGAAAGAATACTAGTACAAAAAGCCTAGGATCATACTATAGAGCTAAAAGAGGGGTTTGTGCTAAAAAAGAGAAAAGTATATTCACTGTTGAGAGAAGAAAGTGAGGAAGTGCAGGCATTTATAGAAGACCAGCTAAGAACAGAGTACATTTGACCCTCCAAATTACCCCAAACTTTGCCAGTACATTTTGTAGCAAAAAAGAATGGAAAATGGAGAATAGTGCAGGATTATCAACATATAAACAGTAGATGATAAAAAATGAGTATCCTTTACCCCTCATAGCAGATATATTAGATGGGGTAGGAAAGAGAAAAGTATTCATGAAGCTAGACCTAAGGTGGGGGTATAATAATGTTAGGATTAAAGAAGGAAATGAATAGAATACAGTGTTTACAATGCATATCTGAGCCTATAAACCTATAGTCATATACTTTGGGCTAACTAACTCCCTTGCTATCTTTCAAACAATGATGAATGATCTATTCTGAGATCTCATAAATCAAGGAGATACTGCAACATTTATTGATGACATCTTAGTGGCTATAGTGTCAAGGATGGAAATTACGGTGGGAACAAAGGAGTGGAGTAGTATATAAAGGTACTCTCCGGAATGGAATAATGTTCTATGCTGGAGGGGAATAGTACTTAGCGATAGTATAAAACTCCAAAGGAAAACTCTGACAGAAGGTACAAGACGTCAGAGTGGAATATGACTTTGATAAACGACCTTGGCTTCAACTTATGTATTGCGCCCCAGTCTCTAGTTGTGAAGTGGTCGTGTATTTCAGAATGGAGAGAAGTCGTCGAAGAAGGGGTCCTAAAGAAATGAACTAGAAATCCAGATTGGACAGGGAGAGGATTATAACCCAGATGATGTTAATTTATAGACTGAGCAAATATACTGTAACTACCCAGTACTTATAGGAAATCTGGAATAGGAGGAAAGTAGTCTACTATGCTATTCTACTAATTATAATACTTTTTTAGGAGAGTTATTAGGAGAATTAAATTACATAATTGTCAGATTTTCAGAATATGACATACAGACATAGAAGAGGGGCACAATGAGTTAGTAGAGAAAGTATTAAAGAGACTAGAGAAAATAACCTATTCATGAAACTAGAGAAGTGTAAATAGAAAGTAAGAGAAGTCAAATTCCTGGGAGTAGTAATTGGTCCAAGAGGAGTAGAAATGCAGAGAGAAAAGATGGAAGGAGTATTGAGCTAGCCAGTATCCAGAAATGTTAAAGAAGTACAAAAGTTCTTAGGCCTTGTCAACTATTACAGGAGGTTCATCAAGGACTTTGCAAAAATAGCAACTCCATTACATGTGCTTGTCAGGAAGAAACAAAAGTAGAAATGGGAAAGAAACAAGAGGAGGCATTCAAAAGGTTAAAAATAATATTTATCACAGAACCTATTTTAGCTATCCCAGACATAGACAAGAAAATGAGAGTAGAGACAGATACATCAGAATATGCAACAGGGGGAGTGTTATCAACAAAAGACAAGAATGGAAAGTGGAGGCCAGTAGCTTTTATCTCAAAATTATTAAATACCATAGAACAAAATTATGAAATTCATGATAAAGAGATATTAGCAGTTATTCAGTTTCTGGAAGCATGGAGGCACTACCTAGAAAGAGCAAAACTGGAATTTGAAATTTGGACAGACCACAAAAATCTCCAATATTTCATGACAAGTCAAAAGCTGAACTGAAGGCAAGCAAGATGGGCCTTATATCTATCCTGGTTCAACTTTATACTAAAATATGTTCTAGGAAAAAGCATAGGTAAAGCTGATGGACTAAGCAAGAGATCAGACTGACAGAAAGGAGTAGAGAAGAATAATGAAGACTAGACATTGATAAGGCCAGAATGGGTCAAAAGAGCAGAAACACTAGTAGAAGGAGGAGACTTAAGGGAGAGGATCAAAAGGGTGCAGAAAGGAGATAAAAGGATAGTAAAAGCAGTAGAAGAGTTAAAGAAAGCAAGAATAAAGTCATTAAAAGATGAGGAATAGGAAATAGAGGATGAGATAGTCATGAAAGAAGGACAAATATATATGCCAGAAGGGGAACTAAGGGGAGAGATGGTTTGACTGTGCTATAACACCCCAGTAGAAGGACGTGAGGAAAGATAGAAAACAATGGAAATGGTCACAAGAAACTATTAGTGACCAGAAGTAACAAAGGAAGTAAGGAGATATGTAAATAAATGTGATGCTTGTTAATGATACAAGAACAGAAGCAAAGTACCTATAGGGAAGCTGATATTCAAGGCAATCCTAGAAAAACCATGGAGCCATATTTTGGCAGATTTTATCACTAAACTGCCATTAGCCCAAGGATATGATGCTATCTTAGTAGTATGCAACTGATTTAGTAAAATGGTCCATTTTATAGCAACTATAGAAAAGACGTCAGCAGAAGGGCTTGCAAGATTATTTTGGGACCATGTATGGAAGTTACATGAACTTCCAAAAAGCATCATATCAGATAGGGGAGTACAGTTTGCAGTGGGAATGATGAAGGAGTTAAACAACTTATTAGGGATCTAAACAAAACTCTCAACAGACTACTACCCCCAAACAAATAGACAAACAGAGAGAGTGAATCAGGAGTTAAAGCAGTATCTAAGGGTCTTTATTAATCACAGGCAAGAATAGTGGCCAGATTGGTTAGAAATAACAGAATTTGCATATAACAACAAAATTCACTCAGCAACAAAAGTATCACCATTCAAAACAAACTATGGTCAAGACCCAAGGATAGGATTTGAGGAAAGAAGAAGAGGAAAGTATGAAGTGGTGGGAAAGTTTGTAAAAAGAATAAGGAAAATTCAGAAGGAAGCAAAAGCAGCACTAGGAAAAGCATAGGAGGAAATGAAGAAGTTTGCAGATAGGAAATGAGTAAAAGGAGAAGAGTAAAAAGTAAGGGACTTAGTACTACTAAGCACAAAGGACTTGAAATAGTAAATGAAAGGAAGAAGATCAGAAAAGCTGACCAAATATTTTGTAGGACCATACAAAGTTAAAGGGGTTGTCTCAAGCAACACAATAGAATTAGAATTACCTAAATCTATTAAAATTTACCCTGTAGTCAATGTTAGTCAAGTATGTTTGTATAAACTACAGATAGAAGGACAGAAGAAGACACTGCCAAAACCAGTCATCATTAAAGGAGAAGAGAAGTTTAAGGTGGAAAAGATACTAAATAAAAGGGTAGTAAAAGGGAAGGAGAAGTTCCTGGTTAGATAGAAAGAGTACACGACAGAAGAGAACACCTGGGAAAATAGAGAAAACTTGAAGAACACAAAAGAATTGGTAGATGAGTTTGAGAGGGAGTATGGAGAAGAGACCAAAGAACTTAGGCAACAGGAACAGGAAGAAGAAGAGAAGGAATTTTGTCAAGAACTACTTAGAAAATTTATGGCCAAATTACTTTATGGATAGGAACAAAAAAGGTATGAGAAGAAAAGGGAAAAAAGATGGGAAGGAAACTGGAGTCAATGGAAAAATTCCTCAGAATGAGGAATTTTGAAAGGGGGCCATGTTATGAGATCCCAAAAAGGAAATAACTTCCCACACTTTTGAACAGTTAATCTATAATCTCAAGATATACAATAGAATAAAACTATAAATAGTATGGAAAACTTAAGTTAGGTAATTATAGAACATTCTAGAAGAACATGTGATTGCAAGACTTTAGTGTACAGACCATGTAAAAGTAGTGTAAGTAGTGTACAGAATACAACAGGAAACTCTATCGAGTTCTACTTGAACATTCACCTAGGATAAACTCTAAGTCTTTATGACTTAACATTAATACTAGGGTACATTCCACCCCCTTTTGGACTAATTTTTTGACTACTTTGTTAGTTGGCTTCTGCAAGAGCAGTTATTGATTTCAGGCAATAAAAGGATGCTCTATAGGGATTACTGTGGATTCTCTGGGGATAATAGACTAGACACCATCTCTTCTCAGGCAACATTCCAGTCAAGGGTCTGGGTTTGGAGTTTGGGACATGACTAGGTATTCTTGGAGGACAGAAATAGGGTTATGTCACAAACTTCATTTGGCTATATCTCTATCAATTCTTCAACTATTCTCATAGTCTCAAATGCTACGGAAGGTCCTCCAAAAAGACCTTTTGATCAATGCTAGTCACATCTCAAGGCAATCAATATTGGCTGAGATATTAAGCAGATCAACAGGTAACCACTATGGTACTGTTTATTAAATTACTAATATCTCAGAAACCACCACAATTAATGCTTCAGTTCTAAGCTCAGCAGAAGCCTTCTTCATAACACTTAGAATGAGCCTAGAACAATCTCAAGGCAATTTATATTAGTGGAGATATAAAGGCCTTAATGTTTGTACATGGACTTTATTAATTACCCATAAATAGTTATCTGTCCTTTTCTTAGAACAAAGGACAGCCTCCATATGGTTAAGTTATCACTATTTCTAGCACAAAGGAACTACCATATGTAGAACAATAGGTAGTAGCATATAATGATCTGTCCTAGTGCACAGACTATCACAATTCTGTATATAAGGACTCATAGTCTGAGGATTAGACCTCAGACTTAACAACATCTCTTGTCATTGTCTAAACTTTGCTTTTTTGAACTATTCAAGCATCAAATCACTAATCACAAATTAGTAAGTGACCTTTTGTGATAAGAAGACTGAGGCTCAAAGATGTGATGAGGTATAGAGAAGTAGTAAAAGGACTGGAGAACTCAGGTAGAGAGGTTAGGTAAAGAGATAGAAGAAAAGGTGTTTAATGAAAACAATGTGCTTGAGAGCAAGACAACTCGAGATTGCTGCCTCTCTCTCTATGGCTCAGAAGAAGACTCAAGAGCCACTTATTGTTTAGAAAAAAACCCTAGGAGTATGATTAGAGGAGTAGGGAGTGGTAGTCAAGTAATTAGGAGAGGTGCCTATTACAAACTTCATTTGGCCATATTTCCATCAATCCTTTGGTGATTCTCACAGTTTTAATAGCTACAGAAAGCCCTTGAAAAGACCTTTTGAGCAATACTAGTCATGTCAGAGAGCCAAACTTTATGCCAGAATTAAGCCAACTGCTCTTTGTTCAGTATTTGACAAAAAAAACTCGATAGAGTTTCCATTAGATTCTGTACACTATTTATACATGAAGAGTAACCCTAACCCTTCCTTTTATCCCATGCTTCCTTATGAGTTACTTTCCTCTTGCATGCCCATCAATGAGAAAATAAAAGAAATGAAAAGAAATATTAAGTAATGACTTAGCCATTTTGCCAAGTTATGACACCACCCCCCTCTTAAGTTTCCTCATCCTGAGGAATTTTCCAATAGCTCATAGTATGGGTCAATCATGTTGTTCATCTCATCTTCCTCTGTCTATTCTCTAACTCCTAAATTTTCTTCCTCAGTTTCTTCTTTCTCTGTGATTGTTTCTATTTTTCTTTCCCCTGATCATTTTCCTTTCCACCATCTCCAATTTCTCTCTAGTCTTCCCCAGTATTCTTGGTCATATCTCTTGTCTGACCATCTGAATAGTTTTCTTGCTGTAAATCTTCCTGGCAATTCTCCTCTTCTAAATGTTCCTTCCTCGTGTTCTTGTCTTGCCACATCTTCTATATCTCACCAATATTCCTTCTTGAATTCTTTGATTGCTTCTTTTGTATTCTCCAAATTCTCCTTTCCTTCCCAAATATCTGACTCCGCTGTAAATCTCTTCCAGCATACTAAGTATTTGTCCTTTTCTCTTACTCGTCACTTGTTCAAGATTCTTTTTACCTCCCATTCTTCTTCCCCTTTGATTATTACCAGAGCTAGTTGCTCTCTTTTTTGTTCTTCTACCTACCCTACATATCTATGTATTCTACTAATGTTGACTACCAGATGTATTTTTATCATACTAGGTAGTTCTAATTTGACCATGTTTGTTGATATAATTTTCTTTACTTTGTAGGGCCCCATAAATCTTTCTGTTAGTTTTTCTGTCCTCTTCCCAACCATTTGATATATCAGGTCTTTAGTGCTGAGCATTACTGAATCCCCTACTTTGTACTCCTCAACTTCTGCCCTTTTTCTATCTGCATACTTCTTCATACCTTCTTGTGCTTTTCCTAGTGCTGCTTTTGCTTTTTCCTGTATTTCTCTCATTTTCTTCACAAATTTTTCCACCCCCACATATTTTCCTTTCTTTCTTCCTTTAAACCCCATCCTTAGGTTCTGTCTGTAATTTGCTTTAAACAGCAACGTTCTAGTACTCAAGTGCACTTTGTTGTTATAGGTGAATTCCGCTGTTCTTATCCATTCTGGCCATTGTTCCTGCCTGTAGTTAATAAACATCCTCAAGTATTGCTCTAGTTCCTGATTTACCCTCTCTGTTTGTCCATTTGTCTAAGGGTGGAACACCGTTGACAATTTACTTTTGATTCCTAACATCCTATTTAACTCTTGTATTAACCCTGCTGTGAATTGAGGTCCTCTGTCTGAAATAATGCTCTCCAGTAGACTATGCAATTTCCACACATTGTCCCTGAACAACCTCACCAATCCTTTTGCCAATATTTTCTCCATAGTAGGTATGAAATGTACCATTTTAGTTAATCTATCAACTACTACCAAGATTGAGTTGTATCCCTAAGCTAGTGGCAATTTGGTGATAAAATCTGCTGATATATGAGTCCAGGGTTTTTCTGAGATTGAATTGGGCATAAGTTTTCCTGCCAGTTGTTCTGTGTAATTTTTGTTTCGCTGGCAAGTGTTGTACCCCTCCATATATATTTTCACCTCTTTGGTTACTCCTGGCCACCAGAAGTTCTGGGTAACCAATTCTATTGTTTTCTACTGTCCTTTATGACCTCCTACTGGCGTGTTGTAATGTAGCCTGATTATTTCTGCTCTAAGCTTATCATCCCTTGGTACATAGACCTTTCCTTCTTTGTACATGACACCATTAATTTCTCTCCATTCTTCATCTCTCAACATTTTTACCCTTACCCACTTTATTTCTTCCACTGCTTTCACTACTTTGTCATCTTTTACTTTTGACTTCCTTATTTCTTCTAGTAGATCTACCCTGTCTACTATTATTTCTACCACCTCTGTTCTTCTTGCTTCTAGCTACTCTGGTTTCACCAATGTCTCATCCTTATTGTTCTTTTCTACTCCAACCTCCTAGTCTGGTCTCCTGCTCAGACTGTCCACTTTCCTTATCTTACTTCCTGGAACATGTTTTAACGTAAAGTCAAATCTGGATAGGTATAAAGCCCATTGTGCTTGCCTTCAATTCAACTTCTGCACTTTCATGAAGTATTTGAGATTTTTGTGGTCTGTCCAAATTTTGAATTTAATTGCTACTCTCTCTAGGAAGTGTCTCCATGCCTCTAAGCACCTAACAACCGCTAGCATTTCCTTGTTGTGTATCTCATAGTTTCTTTCTGTATTACTTAGAGATTTAGAAATAAAAGCTACTGGTCTCCACTTTTCGTTTGAGTACTTCATTGAGAGTACTCCCCCAGTAGCATAATTTGAAGTATCAGCTTCTACCCTAAATTCTTTGTCTAAATCTGGGGCTGCTAATACTAGTTTACTAATGAAGATTCTTTTCAGCTCGTCGAAGGCTTTTTGTTGCGCTTCCTCCCACCACTTCTCATCCTTTCATGTGAGCACATTCATTGGCCTAGCTACTCAAGCGAAGTCTTTAATGAACCTCCTGTAATAGTTTGTGAGGCCCAAGAATTTTCTGATATCTTTCACATTTCTTGGCTGTGGCCAACTAAGCACTCCATTTACCTTTTCTACCTTTATCTCTATTCCATTTGGTCCTATGATAACCCCTAGGAATCCTATCTTTCTTGCCTTCTACATGCATTTTTCTAGCTTGATATACAAGTCGTTCTCCTCCAACCTCTGTCAGTGTCTAAAGTCCAATGACTGGAATTAAGCCAACTGTCTCTTTGTTCAGAGTTTGACAAAGAGAACTTGATGGGGTTCTGTTATAACTTGGCAAAATGGCTAAGTCAATATTTAATATTCTTTTCTTTTTCTTTTCTTTTATTTTTCTTATCGATGGACACGCAAGATAAAAGTGACTCATAAGGAAGCGTGGGACTTTGGTACAGGGTTAGGGTCAGACATTTGTATAAGTAGTGTAGAAAATCCAACGGGAGCTCTATCGAGTTCTCTTTGTCAAATGCTGAACAAAGAGACAGTTGGCTTAATTCCGGTCATCGGAGTTTAGCTGCTGATACTAGAACTCGATTCCATACTCTGAGCACTATCCACCTTGGATCCTGCTCAATCTTATTCTCATCTTTATCAACCCTCGGCTGGTGGTCATCGCGACTACTAACCACCTCCATACATAGCTGGGCCCTTGGCTTAAGGGGACTTTGCAGTCAGTTAGGGACTGTAGGTAGAGATACAGTACCAAGCTCAGGTATTGCGTTCAAGACCTGACCTCGCAATTGAGTGGTGCTCAGTAGAATACTTGTATCTCTTTTCTCAATATAAACCTTGTGCTGCAACTCCATTGTGAGTTGGTACACGCAGAGGATTGACGGTCATCTCTTAAGGAGCCGTCTAGATTAGGGATCCTATCCATTGGGTGATAAACAAAGTACTATTAGGGCAGTAGCTAGTAGGGCAGTAGATGTCTGGTTGGGTGAAGATCTTGCGCCCCAACAGACATAGTATAAGTGAGATCAATCATTAACTCCATTGATGGGGATCAAAAGGTTTGATCACGAAACAAAGGTGAAAGCAAGGTCAGAGAGGCGAAATCTCCAAACTGCTTCACAATTGTGCACTAAACAAGTAGGCACTGGGGAGATAAATCAAATA
>Ga0153968_1000315_pt1 | contig 10316 bp, 10 predicted proteins | sample TSGA052MetaG_FD_104729 | JGI IMG/M metagenome (GOLD analysis project Ga0153968, IMG submission 104729) | Attine ant fungus gardens microbial communities from Georgia, USA - TSGA052 MetaG | ecosystem: Host-associated > Fungi > Mycelium > Unclassified | place: USA: Georgia, George L Smith State... | reverse complement strand
TATCCTAAAAAAAATAAATTTAAGGAACTTCTTGTAATTAACCCTATTTTCTAAAAAATTATATAGTTATTAAAAATATTTCACCGTGCGAGATAAAAACACCACCTATTCAATTGCAATTGACACTTGCATGCCAACTATCTTTGTATAAAAATGTTAGGGCTTTAATATAAGCCATTCAAGAAAACCCCTGGTTACTTACCTAAATTAAGAATATACAGAAAAAATAAATTTATAATTTTTATATTTCTCTCCAGTTAATAAACTGTTCTTAATTTTAGCTCTGTTTAATGGCGGTTAAAACTCTACTCTACTACACTCTAAAATACTAGGAAAATTAATTTTTTATTATTACTAAGTCTACTATCAATATAAATTATTGTTTAGACCTTATGAAACTATTTTATTGGTTCATATAATATATCTTATACCTTATTGAAGCATATGGAGACGGGATTCAAAAAGATTATTTTTTATATTATCTAGTTTTTGATTTCGCGATTCCATTTTAAGGCTGACTTTATTTCCAATTCCTTGCCTTGTATTCTGTTAAGTGCAATTGGAGATTTTCTAAAATTATTCCAACCTTTTTTAATTTCACTTATAAATAGTTTACCTTATGGAATTAAATGATAACCTAAATAATAAGTATCTATAACTATAGACCAATCTTTAAAATCCTTTAATTTTTAAATAACTTGACTTAGTTGATTTTTAATTCGAAGAAAAAAGAGGTAAAACTTTAAATTTTAAAGATGCTATATAATTTATATCTAAGACAACAGTAACAGTAACAGTAACATTAGCATTCGGTCTACTATTTCGAGGTTTTGTTATAATTATATTAGATTCAATATTTAAAATTTCTTTAATTCTATTAAATAATTCTTTAATATGATTTTCATATTTTAATCGAGGGTTTATAATTTCCATTTGAAAAACTTCCGCCTCCTAAATAAAGCCACCTAACCAATATTTTGTTAAATGAAGATTATTAAAGAAAAAATTTTCAGGGCTAAATAATAATTATCCTTTTTTATTTCCTTATGTAAATTCATCATTTCTAATTTACCTTCAGGTGATAAATGTTTATTCTCTTTAAATAAATTAACCGCTTTTTCGAAAACAATAAACTGGTAATATTTAGAACTATTTAATTAAACAGAATTAAATATAGTTATTATCACTTTTATAAGTGAATTTTTATCGTTTACAAAATAATGACAATTAAAACCTGAAATAGATATATGACCGCATTTTAATTTGTTTTTAATATACTCTAATACACATAAATCATTAATATGTAAAAATATTTGAAAAGTTAACATTGATGTAGTATAATTATTATTATTTAATTTTTGTAAGGTTATATTGAAATTGAAATTGAAATTGAAATTGAAATTTCCTTCAGCATCTGTAAAACCAGTAAACCATTTTTAAAAACTAAGTGCTTATGTAATCAAGGAATATAGTTTTTATTTTATTTATTGGCGTTTGCAACTCTAGACTTGAGTAAATTTTATTTAAAAGTGAATTTAAAGGAGTCGTATTAAGTTTTAGATAGGCAGGAGTTGGTAAAATCGAATTTTTTGTTTTTAAGGTTTAGTAATATAACTAGTGCTAAAATTAAAGTAATTTATTATTTTAATAATGTTTGTTTTTAATATATTAAATTTTTAGGGACTACTAAGATTAATCCATGTAAACCTGTACTAGCATAAAAGGCTGATCCATATACACCATCTGAGATTGTAAATCCAGCTTCAGAATATTCAAAGTATTGTAATCCAGTGAATATTAATGCTAATAGTATTGTAAAGATTCCTCCATCTATTGCTCCTTTTCTATTTCCTGCTATTAAAGCGTGGTGTCCATAAGTAACAAATGCCAAATCTCCAACTATAATAAATTTAAGAAAGTATTAAAACCTTTTTAAACATTTGAATATTATAGTCCTTGTACTTTACATTAAATTGTTTATTCAAAAAACAAAAAAAATTTGCTGTACCTTTTGAAATTAATATAAAGCCTTTGAAAAGAATTTGAGCCTGCGGTATTTAAATAACTCTTATTTTACTTAACATATAAAATATATACTTAAAATAAATTATAATTCTTATTGAGATTCCGACTGTACATTAAGCATTTGTATATTATATTTTAATAATAACAAACACCCACCAATGAACCAGTCTGTAGCGATCTATAAAAAAAAAAGCTAATTTAACTTCTTTAAGAATTAAACCGACGGTCTTATAATTCAAATGTATTACGTTGACCGTTTTCATTAGTGTCGCCAAAATTTAATATTTAAATTGTATTTATTACAAAAATTTGACTATATAAAATATTGATTTAATTTTGTTTTCTTTTTTATATTTTTACTTGTTATTAATTATCCTCATCTGTCTTGACGGTACTCTGCTTAAGGTTAGAACTGTTTTTAAACCACTCAAATTTTAGCTTATTATTATACAATTTGTTGCGTAAGCACGGAGCTATTTTTTAAAAAAATAAGAAGGGCAAATATTTATAATTAAAATATAAAAGGCTAAAAATATAAAAACACACTCGCAGTTGCTCAAGTCAGCTAGCAACAGTGTGATGACCTTTGTACTTACAAATTAGTTACTGAATATAATATTTATAATTTAGCTATAAAGAAACATTTCCTCCCCTTTTCCGCCTAATTGTTTAAATTTTATAAATTAGGTACTAAAGGATCAAAATTACTAATTTTATAATACATAGTAGGATGAAAATGTGGACCTACTATTTTTATTAATTCTTTAAAACTAGATTTAGGTATATAAATACTATATTGATTGATTATTCCTGTTTTATATATTGAAGATTCAAGATTATATTTATTTTTTAAAACTAAAGCTAAATATTGTATTTCTTTAAGTGTAAAACCATTAGTACAAAACTTAAATCCTTTATTTTTAAAAGATGTTCCATCATCCATCATTCATACAGCTAAAGCTAATGGAGTTAAATAACTGTCTATATATTTAGGTACTACTTTTCTAGTTCCATTTGGATAAAAAGATTCATATATTCAATCAAATGAAGAAAAGGTAAAAGTTCTAAATCTATAATAATATCTAATTTCATCACTTTTTACTAAAGGCCTTGAATATATTTGGGGTATTTCCGGGTGTGCATATCCTAATTTACTTATGAAACTGTGTAACCATAATAAATATTCACCATTAACTTTAGCTTGATAATAAACAAAACGGGACCCATTGACAGATTTTTCCATAGATCCATCACCCAATAATGAACCTACTAAAAGACTCAGTATATCTATATTGTGAGGACCTATACGATATAAAGGATTAATCCGGGGATTACTAAAAGGCAATGTACTAGCCATACAAAAAGATCCAATTAAATCAGATATTTCACATTTGTGGCAAACACCACTACTCAATAATAAGATTGTATTTAATAAGTTGGGTCGATTCCCCGCACCGTTAGTAATTCTTAAAAAGAATAATGAACTGGCAACGAAAAGCCTCCCTCCGAACCGTACGTGCAAGTTTCCCCGCATACGGCTCTCCAGAAATTTCCTAGTCATTTATAATTCTATTTTTTTCAAAGGTTTGATCTTTTCTTTTCTATTAAACTTAAGCCATCAGACTTTCCGGAGTGAACAGGCTGGCACATTTGACACAAAGGTATTACTTTTCTACGTATTTTACTCATAAATTTTATTAGAGTTCCTTTGTCCTTAGTATCCTTTAATTGTCTAAGTTGATGCATTTCTACTGAATCAGTAGACTTACATATAAAACAAGGTTGATCTAATAAGTTTTGAGCTCTAACGTCGAAATTAAGAGTGTTAAATAGATCGATATTTTCTGCCCAACTTTTGTGCGCAGCTGGTGTTAACATTTTCGGTTTTCTTTCTAATCTTAAATATTTTTTAGGTATTTAGCCGTCATTGACAGTGATTCATTGAAATCAAAAATTTTATCTTTATTTACAAATTTTTATTCGAGTACCATATTTTTTATATACTTTTCTAATAGAAAGTCTATGTTTACCCTGTGACCTAGGCTTAATTTATATTTCCTATGTGATGTTCTGGCTTCAGCCATGTTATATAAGTTATATAAGGCCTCTTAATACTCCATTAAATCTTTGTATAATATCTTGGTCAGGTAGGAAAATTCAGTTATTAAAATTTTTTGGCATACCCTTTGATAGAGTGTTTATAATTTTCTCTTTAACATTATTCTTGACGACCATTTTGGTTTTCCCACTAGCTTTCCTACTGTTAAGGATTTCTCATGTTTTGCTGTCCCTTCTTCTAGAGGAAATATTTTGCGAGTTTGTTTGTAACTGAATCTTCCATTAGATCTTTAACACGACTTGGACAATTTTATCCCTTGTACTAGCTATTCCTAGAGCTCTCTTTTTTACCTTTAGGTCTTCTAGTAGGCTTAAAATCAAAAGATCAATCTATTATACTGTCTCTTAACTTAGTAAGTTTTGCTATAAACAATCCTTATAATGTTTATCCGTCCACACCTTCTTTCCAGGTATAAATTTCATTTTGTTGTCTGAGTCTTTATATAGATTTAGCTCTTGAAGAGGTTTACTTGATATATATCTTTTGTATTTAAAATGTTAGGAGTATAACAAAAATCCCTTTCTAGTTATCGATAGAGGAGTTTCGCGTGAATTTACACCTGCAAGTTTCATATCAATGAAATTTCCTGTGACCCTTCATTTAGTTAATTTTTGTTTTAACTTTTCGTAATACGATCACTCCGTCGCCACTCCCTGTGTTTATTTGGGATAGTTATTGGCTTTTATATCCAATATAGGAATTGCTTCCCTTAGGCGATCCCCAGTTCTTATAATAATGTCTGATATTCTATCTGTAGGTCTCATCTTTACATATGTTATGTCTGTCCTATTCAATAAACTCTCTACTACATATACCTTTTCTATAGTAGAATTGAATAAATTTGTGTCAGTTACTTTCAAACTCAGTTTTGCGTTATGGGACGGATGTATTATTAGACCGTGGATAAAATTTATCTCGCCGATTACATTCTTGTAACTAGTTTGTTTTTCGACTTTACAAACATGCTCTGGTCCCCTCCTCATTTCGATTGTAGGTAAGTCTGTTGATTTACATAACGTTAGTTTAGTTAAGGTCGTTAGTGCGACGGGCATTATAGTAATTAAAGGGCGCACAGGTATAGCAAAAGGATCCAAGGGTGTTATTCCTAAAGGAGGCCATGTACCTCCTATTTCTATTGCAGGTGATAAACTTGAGTGGAAGAATGCCCAACTAGAGATAGAACAAGTCTCACGACTATACCCTCTCAAAGAACCGTACGTGCACCTCGCAATGCATACGGCTCACCAAAACAAGACAGTAGATTGTATTGTGCTCAGGCATATGAGTAGAGCTGGAACCTTCATACTGTCTGCTTACAGTTATATGGTAATTAGTTCTTTAAATAAATTAATAGACTAATGTTTGTGTTTTCGGTGACACCAAATGTGGCTTAAAGTAAGATTTTTAATTGCGTATTTGCTTCCTCCTTCATTTTTCGGGTTTATATGATGAGTATGTACCGAATTATGTATTAGAAAATCTGGATTGATTTCTTTCGTTCAAAGTGAACATAGTCCCTTTTGTTTTTAATAATTCTTCATTAAGGCTAGATAATCTAGAACTTGAGGCCTTTTAGTTTGAAATCTTTCAGTTTTGCTATATCAACGTGGAACGCATTTACCTTCCTTATATCCGTAGGAATTACGTTTATAGTGGTGGTTACAATATTAGCAGCATTTTTATGATCCAGTAAGTAGATATTTCTATAAGAGTTATCCATATAAATTTTTTTTAAAAGAAAGGCCTCTAAATTTTCAACTTCTATTTAGATTTTTGAAAAAGGTTACTCTTTTGATTTTTCCTTTGGATTTTTATGGATCTTCTTGTAAGCTCTTTCCTAAACTAGGTTGTTTTCTTATCATCCAGCTTCAGCAGCTCAAATATAGTGCACGCGCAACGATTGTTCTATATTGAGAGGAATTTTCCAAATTATAATATTTCCCCCAACCTCTTATGTTGGGATTTAATTTACTAATTAATTACGCAGCTGACTTGTTATTTGAAGCCATAAATATGCTTGTTAATTTTGTATGAAATTTCTTACTTTTTCTTTATTAGGATATAGAGCTTTCCCCTCTAGCATATCCTTGTGGCTAAAAATCGGTGTCGACCATTTTATATTTGAAAGTATAACCAAGGAAGTCCATATGTGCATTCTTGTCCCTTAATGTGAACATTTTAGTTTTCTGAGGCACAGTTGATAAAAATAACCCCTTTCCGCTAGAAATTTGTCATTTGCAGGCTTAGTTAGAATATTTTTTATATTTGCAAATACAATGAAATCGTCAGCATAACGCACAATCGCAACTCCTTTTTATACCGCTTGGAGAATTATACCGTTTTTCAGGCTTCTAAATTTAGATGTTGTTATAGGATGGATAAATTTATATACCGTATCCTCTAGACCATTTAATGTAAAATTAGACAGGCTAGGATAATTGATACCTCATTGCGGAGTACCACTTGTTGGACCGCTAAAGCTTAATGCATCTAATATCTTACCTTTAAGCCATAATCTTACGAACTCTTTAAGAATAGGGTGTATAAATAGATTCGATAACAACCATTCGTGACTAATATTATCGAAGAAACCTTTAATATAGGCATCAAGGATGTATTTGTATTCGTTCAACTGGATATATTCTCATAATTTATATTAACCCTTTGTGAGACCCTGTTTTTACTGAGAGTTATCTCATTTGCATTCGTGATGCTGAAATCGCCATTTTGCAATCTATATACGGTCTTAACCCCTTGACGCTTGTAAGTTCTAATAGAGGTAGTAGGACCAGATTGACAAGTGTTTGAAGAGCTCTATCTTTGATAGCTGGAATTTTAATACCTATAGGTCTTGGATAAGTTTTTCCGGATTTAGGTACCCATACTATTTTTAAAGGTTTAGGCATATATCTCGAGAGTGGTACACCATATCTTATAACCATTGTGCTAATTGGTTTTCGGATAAGGTGATATCAGATTTTTAAAAAATATCATTATCCACTCCGTGTGTTTGTGACCCTGCTTTTGACCAATTAGATTAACTGCTTGTATTCTAAACAGGAGAGATCTTACCATAAGATTTTGAGCATGCTGAACTTTGGTGTGGAAAATACCATATCTGTAAGCAAGTTTCACCAATTCCTTATGTTTTTAATTCTACTTTTTAATTGCTGTAATTAATTTGTTGTTTTTTCAGTAGATTTGAAAGTGAAGAAGGTTCCGACCTATTCAAACGATTAGATTTGAGTTCCTGGGTGGAATATCTTATTCCAGAAGAAAGAGACTGTGAAACCATGTTAAGGCACACTGAATTCAGCGGACTACGACCACTTTTTAGTCCCTGGCTTTTTAGTTGCTCTAATAAAATACCCAGTATTCTTAGCATTACCTAAGACGTTTGCTTTTTCAGATATCTTGCCCCCGCCTAGTCCGATATGAACTGACCATAAAGGATTTGTTACATACCAGGTCAGAAATATGACTCCTGCTCTTTATGTGATTCTAACTGTGAGAGATGGGCTAGTATTAAGATTACTTGATCTTAACTTTTTCGGGGTTCCCATGTTTAGGCTTTGAGGAGTTCCTGAGTTTTTGTTCTTTATACAGATCAGTAACTCAGTTAAATATTTTCAGTAATCTTCTTTGATGGTGTGTCTATTAATACTGATCAGAATCTTTACGTCTTCAGATAACGACTCCATTAATTTATTTGTGACCCCCGTTCATGATAGATGTTCGGCCCTATGTTAACCATTTTTATTATGAAGCTTAGCTTTCGCTTTACTGAAATTATTAAAAGAACTAGGTAGGGGACTCGAGTACATATTCTTAATGAATCTACCAATACTTTTTACCCGTTTAACAATTCCTTATACCAGAGCTTCGTTGAACTCTAGCACATTGCTTAACCTTTTTACGTTAATGATCAGTGCGTAAATGAGATGAGTTACCTCTATCTCCCTCGAAGATTGTCCATGTCGAAAGAAGACAGATAGGAAAGCAAATATTTCACTTATTATAAATAATACTATACCTAACATTAATCCACTTTTTACTTCTTTGGTGTGGTTACCTAAATATGTCAATTATCCATTATATTTCAGTAATGGCTGGACTATATCTTAATCAATAGGTTTACTATTTATAACGTATTAATTTTTGACGTATAGTCTCTGAGGAACCTACTATAATAAGTATTTTGGTTTCCTGCTGATTATTCATATAATTATCTTTAAAATTTTTACTTCCATATTATTATAATGAGGAGTATTTAAAGCTTTAGAATTTTCCAGCATATAGTCAAATTTATAGAAGGCACTATAGGTTTTCTTTATGACATACTTTTGTATGTACTTGCTTTTGTAAGAAATAATGGAAGGTTATTTATAATTTAAGATGCTATCGCTCTAATTTTTAGTTTACCCGCCTCAGTAAGTTGTTGTTTATAAACTATATAAAATACTACTACTTCCCAGTGTTGATAAATCTTTTCACATATCAAAGGTTTTTATTAAAATAGTTTAAATTATTTATACCGGTTACACTAAGTGACATTACTTATATAGAATTTGACTGTTAATTTATTTTATAAACTAGTAACTTTTAAATTGTGGCTATACTAGCCTTAATAGGATACATGTAATTAGGTTTTTCATATGATCCTTGATCTATTCTAAATTTAATATTAATACCAGACGACTAAACGAGTAGGGATTTGTTGTTTCCTTTATTCATAGGCCTTGTCTGTTTATATATTCCTTTGGTTGTTAGTTGGCCTTTATATTTCATATTATCTACATTTTTAAAGTATTCATTAAACTCGTTCCTTTGTATCCCGTTTTTGTAATAATTTTATAAGTTAAATATGTAAATTTTAACACCGCTTGTTTCTTACTACATAATAACCTCAATTGAAATAATCAAATAAACTTATCATTAATTGAGCATCCCGAGAATGCTTATATAAACTTAATTGAATATGAGCTTTTAAACGTGGCTTAACATTAACAAATAAGCAACCTTAATCAGTTGTAAATCCTGCAACCCAGTTACATATTTTTAACTATAGGACTATAGAGGTATTGGATCAGGAAGAATATCTGGAAATGCCTTTTTTATATTGACTTCATTAGATACCCTTAGATTAATTGATGCTCTAACTTTTTATTCCTTCTTCACTAAGCTTGTAAGAATTAGTTAAATCCCTTTGTAAAATACAGAATCAGTTAATTTTGGCGTAATTATTGGATATTTGTCAAATTGATCAACAATTACTATTAAAGGAACTAACTCGTGTATGAATTTTCTCCTTGTTATGCTAGAGTAACTCATAAAGATGCTCTAATTGTTTATAACAATGCTCGATCCTTTTCAGCTTGTCCTTTTGAAATAACGCTTGAGGTTGTTAACATATTTTACAATTATTGTTTTGTATAATAAAAACCCTCACTGTCAATAAATATGATAAGAAACAAGGGTGGATACTGACATTTTCAAGAACATATCTTTTAGGATTTAGGTTTATTTTGTTTATGGCCATCACCTTCAGTAATTATTGTAAACCATATATTATATATAAAGTATGTAAGCCGTATCCTTATTGTTTGGTGGTATTTTTATATTTAATATTCATAAACTTAATTAATTCATTTAATATTTGTTAGAACTTTTCCTTGTATCTACTAAAAAAAGAGAATACCTTGAACATCTTAATTATTATACCTAGGTGTATTATGCCCTTTATGTGTATTTTATACCCTATTATTAATAGTTAATATTGAATATATTACCCAAATTTATTTATGTGTGAAGTAAATATTATTATTGGATTTAGTATTCGATTCAAAGTAGTAATACATAAAAAGGCTAATGTTGTCAATCTCCTTCCACTAAACCAGCTAATTAAAAAGAATTGTTAAAAATATCCTTTATTTTAGATGTTTTATTTCTTATGGGGAGATAGTTTGTTTATATAAACATGATTAAATAGTATGATTTTTGATGTAATTAAGCTTAACGCTATACCTTCTATTACTACATCTCTAAGCCATAATCCCATTCCCAAAATAGTTAAAATAAAACCTGAAGTTAAAATATAACCACCATAAGGATAACCATGCATATAGCTAACAGCTCCTATAGTTAAATTTAATAAAGAAAAACTAGTTAAAAT
>Ga0153968_1000311_pt1 | contig 10351 bp, 9 predicted proteins | sample TSGA052MetaG_FD_104729 | JGI IMG/M metagenome (GOLD analysis project Ga0153968, IMG submission 104729) | Attine ant fungus gardens microbial communities from Georgia, USA - TSGA052 MetaG | ecosystem: Host-associated > Fungi > Mycelium > Unclassified | place: USA: Georgia, George L Smith State... | reverse complement strand
GGGCAACTGAGCATGGAGGGTCCATGAGTGATCAACTAACTGTATTTTCCAGAGGAGCTTTTGTCACGGTGTGTAAAGGTTGACACCTTAGGAAGGCTATGTGACGACAATCTAGAGAGATCCTACAATTCTTTTTACAACCATCAACTTATATTTTACTGGAGCTGCATATAATTCTCATTTCTCTAATTATTTATAAACCTTCAAATTTTGATAATCTCTCCTCAGACCTTTAGCACGCAATTGGGAGCTGGCACATCCTTGTTTTGTTTGTCCCAGTGTGCAATTCCCTTTTGCACCCTTTCATCTGGAGCCCACTATGAGAGGAGTTTTAGATTTGAGAGTTTTCTTATTCTTTCTGCTCCTCTTTAACTTTATCATTTTGAGCATCACAAACTCTATTTTCTAAAAAGATACCTAATTCTTTAAACCTTTCTAGAGTGGAAAAACAACCAGAAACTAGAACTAGGAGTCGTCAAACTTCTACAGCGCAGCGAGCCAGATTGGTATGTCCGGTAGATAACCTAGAACATATACTACAGAAGAAAGTGAGATTTGTAGTGAAGAGATGACATGTCAGCTCCAAGATGTCAGAACTATCAGAATGGCCTACTCTGAGCCTTGGATCTCCTTCAGATGTCGAGCTGAACCCCTTCTTAGATACTTCAGCAGAACAGACTGGACCTATTTACCTAGGAAAGTTTAGTCTCTCAAGTGTATACATAATCCCCAAAGAATCACCAGAAGAACTCATATCAGAGGTGACGCAAGCGCTTTCTGATAACCTTACTTCATTACTACCATCTCGATCACCGACGCTGTCTATTAATCCAACTACTACTTCACAAACTAAATCAGATATGACTGCTAAACTGAATATGCTGATGTCCCTTAGCCTGAGCGCCCCTAAGTGGGATGGACAGTCAAGGACACTCAGAAATTTCCTTAGAATAATGAAACAACTGTTCCGAACTGTAGAAATTACAGATGATCAAAAGAAACTAGATTGGATTACAGGATATGTGGATGCCGATATACATGACCAGTGGACCAGCTTCGAAGAATACAAAGCTGGGTCTTGGAATTGGTTTCTAGAGAGACTTAAGACTGGATATCCAGAACTAACTACTGAAGAACAAGGTAGTATGAATCACTTAAGAAAATTATGTAGAGAGAATGCTGGGATCAATTTATTAGAGAAGGAGCGACTCATAAGCTTTAAGAGAAGGTTCGTATATATTGCTTAGAAGTGTCTTAGACCGCCTGCAGTAACAGAAAACAGGGAGCTTGTAGAGCTCTTTGTTAAGACATTAGATAGCACCTTTCAAGATGCGCTTAATTCTAGATTAAGTATACAGGGGATTCTCAAGGTAGATGTGCAAGGAAAAAGTCGCATTGAGGATCCCTACAATCTAGATCACATAGTACAGAAGGCTGTAGAGTTAGTTAGTGGAAAGACGATAGCACAGGCATTGAAACATATGCCAGTAATACTATCTAAGAATGGAAAAGTGAACCCAGACACCAGAGGACCAGTGTATTATAGTAAAGAAGAGTTAGTAAGGAAAGTCGAGGCATATCCAGATGTAGAGGCCTTGCAACAGGATATAAATATATTAAAGACATTATATGAGAAACAAGAGAGATCGTGAGAGCACCATGAGAAGAGTGTACAGGGAGCTCTAGACAGCATAAAAACACTAATACACTCACAAGGACAAATGTTGGCACCACCAACAAAAGAAATAGAAGGATTCCCAATGAGGTATGGACAGGGACCACCACAAATGGGGCCACCTAAGCCTCCAAGGAAGTGCTTCTATTGCTTTGAGATAGACCACTTGTTCTTGTTTTGCCCTAAGAAGACAGAAGATGAAAAGAAAGGACTAATATTGGTAGATAAATTTACAGTGAGGTTCGCAAATGGAGAACCAATACCAATAGAGCATAACATGTCCATCAAGGACCGTGTAAGGAAACACCTGCCATCATTAATAGCAGTGATGATATGGGGAGATCCAGAATTAGAAACTTGCAGTGTATGGGATCAAGAGCCGGATACAGAAGGGGTCATGATGTCATCCTAACCAGTAAGGAAACAGATGGAAACTCTATTTAGAGAGAATGGATAGTTAAAAGAACTGTCCTACTTAAAAAAGAAAGTCAGTAGCCTAGATATCATGTTGCAGAAAATGAATCTAGAAAGAGAGCTGACACTGGAATTAGAAAAAGAGGGCATAGAGTTCTTTTTGAGAAGAATGGCAGCAGAATATGTTCAGACAAGATAGAATGTAAGGGCAACTGGGGCACAAGACTCCAGGAGAATCCTCAGTTAATATTACAGTTTGTAGTTATGATACAACTCACCTCCAGGAGAATCCTCAGAGATTAAGATGAGGCTCCTGAAGGGATGTTTTACATTATATATTAAGTTTATATTCCTTGTGTCAGGGTCAGCGTGATCAGAGCTATACTAGTGTGTTTAAGTATTACTTTAGTAATACTTGAACAAGCTTAGGTCGCTCTGGAGCATCGTTATGCAGTTCTAGGGTAGAAATAGAGCTATCCCCTTACACAGGACTCAGCTCCTAGAAAGAAGTCAGGTTTTTAGAGACACCGATGAAGAGGCCACCATTCAAAAGACAGGTTCACTTTTGGAATGAGAAGGCTTCAGAGGTAAATAGCTGGAATTGAAATGAGGAGGAATCCTCACCAGAAGGAGCAGAAAATGGGACTCATAGTAGATCTAGAACGTCGACTACAAGTCAAAACCATGAGTTCTCTTATCAAAAGATGCCTGCACAGGTGCCGGTAGTCGATGTTCCACCACTCCCAGCTAAGTATTTCAGACAGTTTCCTCAGAGGGACATGCTAGTAAAGAATAGAGCACCAATTGAGGAAGGAGTTAAGGCTGAGGAGATATTAGATAGGATGTTGGAAGGAGAAATGAAAATGACTCCTAAAGAATTATGAGCTGTGGCACTATCACGCCGTACAACAATTTAGGCAACATAAGTGACATTTTTCACAGTAATAACCAGGATCACTGGCTGGAGAGAAGAGTTCAGCCTCTCAGAAGTGTTCCCTAGACATCTTGTTGTGGACTCGAGCCTCTCACTCGAGTAGCAGAGTAGTGGCTGTGACCACCACTACACATACCTCATAGATGCTTGCCCAGGTACCCCATATCAGATTATCAACAGTTCTCTCTTCTAGAAGTGCTCTCTCGAACGGAAGCGAACTTAGTAGAATTACCACTACCTGAGTGATGTCATACTGTAGCCGCCAATGGTCCTATTTAAAGAAGAGTTACAATCAGATCCGGGCCATCATCACTGATGGCTAATTATAGCAAGATCAAGAGAGTCAAACCATCGTGAAGTCGCCTCACAACGACAGTAGAAGGAAACTGGAAGTCAGAGAAGTGAGAGTACATAGAAGAGGTAAAGAGAAGAACAGGGAAGCTGAGAAGAGAAGTAATAGGAAGGCTAGATGAAGAAAACACACTCAAGAGCAAGACGGGTCAAGACCACTGTCTCTGCCTATGGCCCATCAAGAGGCTTGAGGTCTGACCATCATACAAGGGAGGGTTCCTGGGGTAGGACTAGGATAGTGGGGAGCAGTTAGCCAGTGTTTGGAAGGGGCACTGTATCATCATTGCGGCCTTGCTAGATTTGGGAATTCAGAGGTTTTCTTTGTCTCACTTTCTTTGTTGTCTCTTTGCTTTGTAATCATAATAAAATACTCTAGGGCATAGCAGGGAACTCAATCATCATACCCCTATCATTATCCCTCTCTGTTGCTCTAGGGCTTAACGGCTATTTTGAGTAACTAAGTTTCTAGTTTTTCTGAGTGTTCTACCTTACTTTCTAAAAACCCACCAAAACTCTCTCTTGACGGAAATTCAAGCCCCAACAGACTTGGGCATTCACTTGTGCTAGGAGTTAATAGCTTGCTATGTGTTATTGGAGTTGGCTTCCAGTTGTACAGTCAGCTGAAGAAGAGCCTACACGACAGCACAGGAGTTCTAGGTAGTTTTGCTGTATCGACGGCAAGCCAGACTACTAGACTAGGTAAGGGCAGTAGTGTCACGACGTGAGACGAACACGTGTCTTGGAGATCCTATTATGGTGAGATCTACCTCGAGTGGATTCTTAAATATGTTATTATCATTTCTTTCAGTTCTTTTGGATTGTACCCTATTATTTCCCCCTATTCCCAAGCTCTCCTTTGTTATTTGATTATCTCTCCAGTGCCTACTTGTTTAGTGCACAACTGTGAAACATCTTGGGGATTATTATATTTTCATTTGTTATCACCCTTGTCTCGAGATTGAATTCCCTTTGATCCTCATCACCAGAATTACTGTTCAAAGTCCCCCCAGGTTTGCATGGGGAAAACACCAGTGTCCATTTCCTGATGGAAGATGTTCTCGGACTACTTGGTGGCACGACCACCCTTGAAAAACATGAGAGCCCAGAGAATTTTTTCCTGTTCATTGCAGAACTGTTCTGGAGCTAGGCATATGTAGAGGGAGCAGGAGTTTAAGAACGCATGGCCATTGTGACATTCTTCGCTGAAGTCTGGAGGAGAGGAGAGTTTAGGACATGTTTGTTGTGCCATTAGAGCAGGGGACAGAGACGTTGGAGGAGATGGTACAGGCGGGGGAGATGTGTTTGGTACTGCCAGAAGGGTGAGGTTAGCCACTAACTGTGTAAGTTGTTGTAGCTGTGTGGTCAGGGCTGCCAGGGTGGTATTGATGTTATTTTCAGAGACATGTTGTCTCTCCATGAGCTCCTAAAGATGGTGCTGTAGGTATCCTAAGGCATTGGCTATGCCTTGAGAGGTGTCTAGAGGCAATGACATCTGGAGAGCAGAATTTTCAGAGGGCTAGGTATGACAGGGGAGGGCTACCTATCAGGTAGCTGTCTATTGGGATAGTCCAAAGCTCTGTTTTTAAAGATCCTAATCTACTGTAAGGGCGACTGGGCACAAGACTCCAGGTGAATCCTCAGTTGATATTACAGATTGTAATTATGATACAACTCACCTTCAGGAGAATTCTCAGAGATTAGAATGAGGCTCCTGGAGGGATCTTTTACATTATATACTAGTTTTACATCCCTTAGTGTCAGGATCAGCGGGATTGGAGCTAAACTAGTGTGTTTAAGTATTACTAGTTAAACAGGCTAAGATAGCTCCGGAGTGTCATCATGCTGTTCAGGGGTGGAAATGGAGGTGTTCCCTTACAGTATATGTTCATTAATTGGTTTGGCTTTAATTCTGCCTTAGTTTATTTCAAGTCCTGGTTCAGTCATATTCTTGTTAGGTATTTGTCTTTGAGTCTAGCATTAGGTCTTTAGTCATAGTGGTTTCTTTTAGTTTCCTGATATTTGATCAGGTAGTTGGTTGACTGGGTTGACATATCTTAACAACTATCCTATGTGGTTTTGTCAAGAACATGCAGAGCAGAAACAGAATGACCCAGAGTAGAGCAGAGCTACTCCAGAGTGGAAAAGAGTTAACAACAAAAGTGGGGAACAACCTTGGCCTCAGCTCATGTGCTGTGCCTTGATCTGCTGTCACATGTGTGGTTGTGTATTTCAGAAGAACTGAATTGTTGCCAGGAGTTCAGGAGAGGAGAGGTATATTGATAAGAGTGAGGATAAAACACATAAAAGATGTTAATCTATGAACTAAGAAACTAGGATATAACTAATGGAGTACTCATACTAAGTCCGGAATAGGAGGAGTACAAGTAACTAGTCTAAATCATGATCCTATAGGAGTAGACAACAGGAGTTTAGGAGCAGAATTTAGTAATAATATAGAATATAAAAGAAATTATTTTATTTAAATGATTATTTTTCATCATATGACAGGTTTGTCTTATGTTTGTCTTATGATAGTAGTGTAGTTTAGTTGTCATCTTATGGTTTATTGAAGTGGGGCTTAGTATATGTTTAGCTTGCTCTCTCTTGGGTTGCTTTGTTTGTAGTCTTACTATGATTCATTTGTCTACTGTCTGGCATTTATTTGGGGATTTGGTATAGTCTTTTAAGCTTGGTGTATTGTTGCTTATCTTTGGCTTATCTTTGTCTAGTTTATTTGCAGTTTCAGTTGTCAAGTTCCTAGTCTAGTTTGTTTTACCAAGGCTTCCATTGGTTCACTCAATTTTGTCTTCTTTTAATTTACTCTCAGGCTAACTATTACTTCAAAAGAAATTTCATTTGGCCATAATGGCTGCTAAATATCTATTCAATCAATCTGTCATACCCATGTTATTACTAGAAGCTCCTGCTTGTCTTCCTGCATTTATAGTCTCTCCAAGGCTGATGTTCCAAACAGGTCATATGCCTTTGAAAGGGCATTTGGGAAGAGTGTGGTCATGCCCATGACATATTTTACAATCGGATGCATACTATAAGGTCAGTTCCGTTATTTGGTTTATTTTATACTTTGTAGGGAAGGTTTTCCTATAGTTGGGCTTGAATATGATCTTGGCCGTGAATATGAAATTGGCATTGGCAGTTGGCAATACTTCTATTTCAGCCCCATCTTCCCAGATGTTTTTGAGGATATTGGCTATTTCCACTTTAGTTGCAAGGGGACCAGTACATCTTATAGTCCTTGGTGCTGTTGTTACTATTTGGATATAGATATAGTCAGGGGATCTTATTTGTCTTTAGTTTTTTTCTTTTGGGGGGGCTTTTACTATCACTTACCTGTTAGTAATAGACTAGAAAGTTACTGGGTCTCTTCTTTTCATTGTTATTATGGCTCCATAACTTATTAATGCCTTGGCTCTTTTCAGGTCTTTAACATCCATAGCGATCCAGGGACTCACTGGGTTCAGCTCTTCAATATCCTTTTCTTTAATAACGCTGCCTACTGAGAATTCAATGGCTTCTACAATGCAGCTGATTTTGACCATATTTGTCGATTGTCCACAGTAGGCAGCCAGGATTTTGTTCTCGCCATTAGCTTCTTTGTACTACTTTCTAATCACGTTGCTCAACCCTTTCCTCAGTCATCTGGGTAAATGTTACCAGTGATGATGTGGTGGGACTTTAATTTCTGAGTAGTAACGGTCCAGGTAAAGGCTTTATCTAGGACGTTTTTGACAAAGAAGTCCTTGTCTGAGGACAAGGACTCTTCTATCTCACTGTTGGCTACTATTGTCATAGGCATCAGGATAGCAACTTTTTGGAGTAGGGGTAGAGTTACTGCTGTCTTTGTCGTCATGGCTATCGATTTATGAGGCTTGCAGGTAACAGGAGGGGACTGTTCCAGGGTTTCAGCTTTGTGCTTGTGCGTCTTGGGTTCATTTGGAGGAACAGTGGTTGTAGGGGGGAGTTGGCTCATTAGGGTGAGTTACTACATTTTCACTACTATCTTAAGTAACAGCAGACGTTTTGACCTTTGGTCATGTTTGTCCAGCTATCTTATTTTTAACTAGTCTATAAATAACTAGTTTATATTGCCAACATCTTTCATATGCATCAATTACCCTGGTCTTGTCATTTATTTATGAATATATTCTCTGTAGTCTATCTATTCTGATGGTGTCTTATTTGTTTGGTATCATAATTACAGCAAAGCAAGTCATGGTGAATATTTCTTAAGGCAGAATATTTTAGAGATCAGCTTTGTGGGAAATTGGCTATGAATAGTCTGGCTATCAAATTCTGCAGGTAATTTCAAGCACAGGTATTGACACATTTAGCAGAAGAGGGTATTATCCTTGTTCTCTGAGCCCTGGGCCCATGACAAGGGAGTGTTCTGGGCAAGGCAACATATTTTCTTATCTGCTTTTACAGCAACAAGTACTTTGGCCCCATTATCCTTCCCCCTGGGGACAATGGATCTATTTTGTTATCAAAATAGTATTCTTCATGAGATAACAAATCCCTATCTACTAGATATTAGGAACGTGTGGCGCAGGAACAGAGTGACCCAGAATGGAGCAAAGTTACTCTGGAGTAGAAAGGAGTTGACAACAAAAATGGAGAACAACCTTGGCCTCAGCTCGTGCGCTATGCCTCGATCTGCTGTCATGTGTGTGGTTGCATATTTCAGAAGGACTGAATTGTTGTCAGAAGTTCAGGAGAGGAGTGGTATAGGTTGATAGGAGTGAGGATAGATGTCATATGACAGAAAATAACCATTAAATAATATAATTTCTTTTATATTTTATATTATTACTAAATTTTCGCTCCTAAACTCCTGTTGTCTACTCCTATAGAATCACAATGTAAACTAGTTACTAGTACTCCTTCTATTCTGGACTTAGTATAAGTACTCCAGTAGTTACATTCTAGTTTCTTAGTTCATAGATTAAAGTCATTTACGTCTTTAATATCCATCTCCACTCCTATCAATCTATATACCACTCCTCTCCTGCACTCCTGACAACAATTCCATCCTCCTGAAATATGCAACCACACACGCGACAGCAGATTGAGGCACAGCACATGAGCTGAGGCCAAGGTTGTTCCCTCACTTTTGTTGTCAAATCCCTTCTACTCTGGGTCACTCCACTCCTGCTCTGCACATCCTTGACAATAGAACACGTAAAAGACATTAAAGATATTAATCTACAAACTAAGGAACTAGGATGTAACTAATAGAGTACTTATACTAAGTCCAGAATAGGAGGAGTACAAGTAACTAGTCTACATCATGATCCTATAGGAGTAGACAACAGGAGTTCAGGAGCAAAATTTAGTAATAATATAAAATATAAAAGAAATTATATTATTAAATTATCATTTTCCATCATATGACACCAGAACAAAATAGGATTGCAGAGTAAACAATTGCTATTTTCTTTGAGATGGTCCAGTGTATATTGCATACTATAGGTATCAAGCTGTGTGTTAATGTTAGACCATGAAAATCTTAGAGTTCATTCTAGGTAGATATTCAGAAAAAACTCAATAGAGTTTCTTGTTAGATTTGACTACTACTTATACAAATATCTATTAGTCTATGTATATATCTCCTGCTGAAAGGGGCAAAAGAGAATTTAACTGTGACAAGCAAGAAGTAAAGAATGGTGACAGTTCTCAATTGTATGCTAAAGGGTTGGTGGGGAGAAGGAAGAAGTGGGGGTATTGTAAGGGCGACTGGGGCACAAGACTCCAGGAAAATCCTTAGTTATATTACAGTCTGTGGTTATAATACAACTCACCTCCAGGAGAATCCTCAGAGATTAGGATGAGGCTCCTGGAGGGATGTTCTACACTATATACTGGTTCTGCATTCAGGGTCTCTGTGATTGGAGCTAAACTAGTATGTTTAAGTATCACTAGTGAACAGGCTAGGGTAGCTCCGGAGTATTGTCATGCCGCTTAGGGGTTGAGATGGAGGTGTCCCCTTACATTTACCCCCCCTTCAAGATTGCTATGTCTCAGAGCAATGGACTCGGAATGAAAAATGTTGTTGAACTCCGTGTGTCAGATGTGTCTTGGAGCCCCAGGGTGTTTGCGATGGAACTCCACTGTGAGTTCTGGAGCGGAGACTTCAGAGGCGGACTCCCAGGAATTGTGTTCACAGCCATATCCCTTCCACTTGATGAGGTACTGGAATCTTCTCCGGTGCCAACGACTGTCAAGTATCTCTTCTACTTCCCACTCTGGTTCTCTGTCGATGACTATGGGCGGCGGGTGGTCTTCTGTTTTCCGGCCTGTAATCAGGTCATCTGGAGCCAGAGTGAGCTTTACTACGTTGAACACTAGATGGAGTTGCTTCATCTGGTGTGGCAGCCTTAAGCGATAGGCCATGGGTCTGATTTGTCTTTCCACTACAAAGGGGCCCAGTCGTTGATGTGAGAGTTTCTGCGAAGGGCGCATAGTCTGGATGTCTGATGCGTCGAGGAAGACTTTGTTGCTGGGTTTGAACACCGGAGCTGGAGTTCTTTGTCGGTCGTAGTATTTTTTCATGTCATCCTGTGCTTTGCAGATCGCGGACTTTGCTTCTTCAATTGCCGTCCTCATTCTCTCCGTGAACTTGTTGACTGTCTCTAGACTGGAAGGGTTCTGTTGGGGTTCAAAGCCCATGCGAGGAAGCCGTCTAGTGTTGAGGAGGAATGGAGGTTGTTGAGTAGTGGAGTAGACGTGATTGTTGTACTGGAACTCTGCCATGGGTAAGAGGTCGTACCAGTCGTCTTGCCTCTCGTTCACAAAGAGCCGGAGGTACTGATCCAACTCTTGGTTCATGTGCTCCATCTGTCCATCGGTTTGAGGATGCCAGGCTATGGAAGATGCCAACTTAATTCCTAGCAGGTGGTAAAGTTCCTTGGTGAAGCGAGCTACAAATTGAGGTCCGCGGTCTGAGATTACACACTTCG
>Ga0153968_1000309_pt1 | contig 10382 bp, 7 predicted proteins | sample TSGA052MetaG_FD_104729 | JGI IMG/M metagenome (GOLD analysis project Ga0153968, IMG submission 104729) | Attine ant fungus gardens microbial communities from Georgia, USA - TSGA052 MetaG | ecosystem: Host-associated > Fungi > Mycelium > Unclassified | place: USA: Georgia, George L Smith State... | reverse complement strand
TGCCGAGAGCCTCTGCATTAGATCGAGAAGCTGAAGCTAGGGTAATGAGGAATTCTATAGCCGCCGGCTCTGGTTGACGCTCGTTTTGACTTGTTGGAATTCGGAGAAATGTATGAAAGATAGTGGCCAAGAGATTGGGAGTGCGAAGAACAGTCTCGGCAATCTTATTATTTTGTTTTGCCAAGCGATCCAAAATGGCAAGCAACTGATTGGCGGACTCTAATGGAATGTCTCCTTGCGAAAATGCATGCACAATCTGAGGCAGGAAGAAGTCGAGTTGAAGGGATGAGATAGAAACATCGGATTCCTTCTGCAATTCTACGCCCTTGATCTGTATTTGTTCCTCATCCCAACCGACTATAGACGCCCACACAACTTCAATGGCTCGGATACCGACACTACCTCTTTCGTTCATGGCCTCGACACCGGCAGCCATGATGCGTTTTCTAAAATCCTCTGCTCTAGTTAAAAGTTCCTCTAAACCGGGATACTCGCCTTTGACAGCCTTTCCCAAGTTCAAAACTATAGACGCTAGGACGCCCAGCATGGCTGCACGCTGAGCCGGTACCGTTGATCTTGATAACAAGAATATGTCATCCAAAGTATATCCTGCTATCGAACCTTCGGAATGATGGTGAAGACCTAGATGTGTTGGAAGCTGAGTCGCCACGCAGGTTGGAACAATTTTCCCATACAGATCGAATCGAAGAGAAGTAGAGGTTTGATCAGCTGGCGTAGAGAGAGGACTTCCCTGTATCCAAGCGAGGTTAGGATCATTGGCAGATGCATTAGGGAAGTAGCGTCGACGTATGGATTCTGGAGTTCCCTCTTCCGGCTCTGTAGGACTATTTACTCCTACTGAATTAGGAATTTCAGCTGGCAATGATTGCGGTATTGATTGTGGAGAAGGCATCACTGTCAGTGGCATCCTTCCACGCCATTGGCCGAGGGATATAGCTGTTCCGTCCTCCTTTGCAGGGGGAAGAGCCAGTGGTTGCCTCTTGGGTGACGAGGGAGCGGACTCGTACACATATACGTCATTAGGACCAAGTTCAGCAAAACGAAGCTTGCGATCAACCCGGCTAGATGGTCGCGAATCAGGTCGCGAAAGTACTGGTGGTGGAGAAAATCCTACAAATAGTCAGCCGAACCCGGACAAAAAGGAGCTCTTCAATAAATCATCCTTCAGTGCAAAATTCGCTTACCTCGTCCACTAGCACGAGAGGAAGCAGGCTCTTCATCAGATATTGGAACTAGTTCAGATCCAACAACGTGAGCTTGCAATTATAATAAAATGTCCCATGACACGGCACCTTCAGTCATTTTCCGAAAGGCTTCTTTGTCAGCTTCAGACGAAGATGGGGGTGATCTATGTTTATGACACAGCCGGCCTTTGGTGGTAGTCATCTCCCGAGCTTGACGAGCACGCTTCAAGACATCCCCGACTCCTATCCCAAATCGTTCTATAACCTCTCGTTTCGCTGCTTCCCGTTCCTCGTCTGTCATGCTAGCCACGCGCGTCGCATTGTCTGCACTCACTTGGGCTCTCCAGTCATTTGAACTCGACTGTTGTGACTTAGCGTCCTCTGCTAAAAGTTTTGGAATCGATTCCACTATTGGAGGTGCCTGTGATCGTAGCTCTGTTCTTTGCGCCTGCCGGCTCCGAGCAAAAGCACTCTGAGAACGATGTTGGACTGCCGGAAATCCATGGACACTTGAACTGATCTGTCGGAGTGGGGTAGCAGATTTACTAGGTATTCTTTCATGAACTGAGCCCAAAAGAAACTGGCCACTCTGTGACATTGTAACCAGATAGATGGCGGAGACGCAAGGCAGATCTCGATTATGTCATCATGGGGCCTAAATTGGGTCCATGTGACAAGGTTTTCATCTGGGCCTCTGGCCCATCTAGAACCCTCTACTAATTAAGTTTGTATCACAAAAGGCCACTTACTGATTTGGTTGATGATAAACTCAAAAGATGCTTATAAGTGAAGTTTAGACAGTGACAAGAGATGTTGTTAAGTCTGAGGCCTAATTCTCAGACTATGAGTCCTTATATACAGAATTGTGATGGTCTGTGCACTAGAACAGGCCATCACATGCTACTACCTATTGTTCTATATATAGTAGTGCCTTTGTACTCTAAAATGCAATAACTTAAGCATATAGAGGCTGTCCTTTGTTCTAATAAAAGGCAGATGGCTATCTATAGGTAATTAATTCATGTCCATGTGCAAACATTGAGGTCTTCATATCTCCACTAATCTTAATCATCTCAGGATTGTTCTAGGCTCATTCTAAGTGTTATGAAGAGGGCTTCTTCTAAGCCTAGAAGCAAAGCATCAATCATGGCAGTTTCCAAGATATCAGTGATTTAATAAATGGTACTATAGTAGTTATCTATTGATTTTCCTGATATCTTGACCAATACTGATTTCCTCAAGATGTGACTGATATTGATTGAAAGGTCTTTTTAAGGGCTTTCCATAGCTGTTGAGACTATGAGTGTAGCGACTTAGTCTAAGATGACTTAATCATCCTCCAAGTCTGAGTTAACAAGAAGAACTCAATGGAGTTCCTGTTATTTTCTGTATACTACTTATATAACTACTACATGGTCTGTGCACTACTTTTCCACACTCATCATATGATCTATTCATATAACATCATACAATATAATGCTATGACTTCTTGTTATGTGACTGTGACTATGTGATGTGACACTTTCCTGCACTCCTTCCTGTGTAGTAAGTCCAAAAGAAAAAGAAAATAAAAGAAAATATAAATAATAACTTAGCTGTTATGACAATAAGAATTATTAAAGAATTGGTGGAAATAGGTCTGAATAAAGTTTATAACAGTTTGTGTTGAAGTCAGTCCACTATGTTAGAAGAATGGAGAGCAGCAATTATAGTGGAGACAAATGATAGCCCACTCACCAGGTTATTCAACAAATATTGATAGACAGCCTGATAGGAAAGAGAGATCTTAAGAGAAGCAAAGAGGTTCTATGACATGACAGTTGAGATAAAGAAGCAAGCACACTTATGTAAGCATGGCTTGTATATTAAACTACAGTAATATATAGTACAAGGTTTTTATCTGGGTCTCTAGCCCATCTAGAACCCTCTACTAATTCTGTGTTATTAAGTTTATGCTGAAGTCAGTCTACTATGCTCCCTTCCTACAATAGTCTGTGTGGCAGTAAGTAGTATTGTCTATCAGGTCGCTTTGCTCCCTTCTAATAACAGTCTACGACACAGTGAGCAATATTATATGTTAGGTTGCTCTGCTCTCTTTCTACAATGGTCTGTGCAGCTGCAAATAGTGTTATTGATCAGGTCACTTTGCTCCCTTCCAACAATGGTCTGCAACACAGTGAGCAATATTGTATATCAGGTTATTGTGCTCTCTTCCTATACTAGTAGTTTGCACTGTTGTAAGTCAGGTTGCTCTGCTCCCTTTCTACAACAGTAAGGCCACAGTCAGCTCGCTTTGCTCACTGCCTATTTTAATTTATTCCAATTTTTCCCAATTTATTTGAATTTTTACTGAATTTATTTGAAATTATTTGAATTTTACAGAATTTTTCAAGAAAGTATGTGAAAAAAGCTGCTTGGTCAGTTCTGAGTCAGCTGCATCATCCCATGTTTGGTCTCATGTACATAGTAGATAATAAATATTTAATTTAACACTCCCTCTCACTCAAAGTAGTAGTCATTGAGTAACAATATAAATTAAAAGAAAAGTCTAGAGAATCTCCAAACTAAGGAGTGGATAGAATTGATGAAACAGTACTTGTCCAAGATTCTTAGTCAAGATATCAGCAGGGTTCCTGGCTCTATCAATGTGATATGGTTTGATTTTGTTATCCTCTATTGCATCCCTAACATAGTAATACTGGATATCAATATGTTTGGACCTTTTTTCTTGCACTGGGTTGGTGCTCCAGAAAAGTAATCCAAGATTTAATGTCTAGACAAGTTGGCAACTATAATCAGAGAGTGTTATATACTTGGCCTCAGTAAAGGAGAGGGCTGCTGATTTCTGTTTGCAACTTAACCAGAAAGTGATTTCTTGAGCCAGTATAGTAAAATAGCTAGTAGTTGACTTGCGATGCTTATGGTCTTGGCCCCAATCAGAAACAGAGTATGCTATAAGTGATTTATTGCTTAATCTATTATAGACAAGCTGATATCTATAAGTGGCAAGCAAGTATCTACAGAGGTGTAACCCAACTCAATAATAATTGTTGGAAGAGTTTGCCATCTATTAAGCTAACTTGACAACTATAAAGCCAATATCTGTAAGGGAACACCTCCATCTCCAACCCTGAATGGCATGACAACACTCCAGAGCTACCTTAGCCTGTTTACTAGTGAACACTTAAACACACTAGTTTAGCTCTGACCCTGTTAACCCTGACACTAAGGGATGTATATAATGTAAAGTATTCCTCCAGGAACCTCATTCTATTCCCTGAGGATTCTCCTGGAGGTGAGTTGTATCATAAACACTAACTGTAATATTAACTGAGGATTCTCCTGGAGTCTTGTGCCCAGTCGCCCTAACAGAAGAATAGAATCTTAAAGCGGAGCCTTGGACTATCCCAGTAGATAGCCACCCAATAGGTCGCCCTTCCCTGCCATACCCAACCCTCCGAAAATTTTGCTCTTCAGATGTCGTTGCCCTCGGACACCCCTCAAGGTGTAGCCAATGCCTTAGGATACCTGCAATACCATCTGCAGGAGCTCATGGAGAGACAACATGTTTCCAAAAGTAACATTAACTCCACCTTGGCAACCCTGACTGTGCAGTTACAGCAGCTCACACAGTTAGTAGCTAACCCCTTCTCTCTCTTCCGGCCACACCGAACACACCTCCCCCACCCATACCATCCCCTCCAGCGTCTCCGTCTCCCGCTCCGCCGACATGACGAACATGCCCCAAGCTCTCCTGCCCTTCGGACTTTAATGGAGAACGCCACAATGGTTGCACATTCCTGAACTCTTGCTCCCTCTATATACGCCTAGCCCCGGAGCAGTTCCAAGACGAACAGGAAAGGATTCTCTGGGCCCTCACGTTCTTCAAGGGAGGTCATGCTGCCAAGTAGTCCAAAAACGTATTTCGTCAGGAAGCAGACACCGGCGTTTTTCCCATCCAAACCTGGGGAAAATTTGAACAACAATTCTGGCTGCATTTCTTTCCTGCAAACACGAAAACGGACGTAATCAATGCCTTGGAAGGAACTTCCTACCACCAAGGAAATCAGATGGTAGACGACTATTTAGATAGCTTCTAAGCCCTGGTCTCTGACACAGGTTACATGGACCCCCAGACATTGGTGGTGAAATTTCGACGAGGTCTCAGAGTAGGCATACAAAGCCAGATCACCACCATGCCTTACGGATGGCCAGCCAACACCGACCCCGATGCGTGGTACAAAGCAGCACGGAGGATTGACCAAGCGCACCTCACAAATAAAGCCTTCCAGTCCGTGTCATGCTCCGTCCCTTCCGCAACACTCAGAACCATCTCCGCCTGACCTCCACCATTGTCCATGGCAAGGTTGCCTCTCACTCCGCCCCCTCCGGTCACTCCGAAGCCTCCCCCGACCACTCCATCTATGGGGGTCCCCATGGACATGGACGTCACTAGAAAAGCAAGGTCCTTGCCTCTGAGAGGATGCTACCAATACGGAGATGCAAACCATGTAGTCCGAGATTGTCCCTATCGCCTGGACGTCCGCCAGCTCACCATGGGGCAGCAGGAGGAGTTAATCAAAGAGTTATTAGTGTTGAAAGATGCAGTTCCAATAGAAGAGTCTTGTCCCTCGGAGGAAAAGGATTTTGCATAGTGTGGCTGGCAATAAGTGCACCCCGGTCGCTAGCAAATAAGTTCACTGTATTGACTATAGAGGACCCCAATACAATTGATAGTGAACTAGTAGACGCACTGTCCCTTGTCCCTCTTGTCTCGGCTCCGCTCCGTAAACCCAAGTGGGAGAGGAGACTACCCAAACTCTTTTTGATCAGCGCTCTAGATGCGCGAGGGACCTCCCTACTCTTACCAGTGGAAATCGGAACTACAGACATGAGCAAACTCCACTCCGTCGAAGCCCTCCTAGACTCCGGAGCGACTAGAAGCCTCATCAACAGGGATTTTGTCCGTTCAAAAGGGATAAACACCTGGACTCTCTTGCATAACATCCCGGTCTTCAATGTTGATGGTTCCCCTAACGAAGCTGGATAAATCTCTGAGGTTGTAGACATAGTTCTTCGCTACAAGACTCACTCTGAGAGGATGCTCCTGGCCGTCTCCGGACTTGGGAAACAGAGTCTGATCCTGGGCTACAACTGGCTCAAGGACCACAACCCCAAGATCGACTGGGAAAAAGGAGAAGTCGAGATGACCTGTTGTTCCCTCCAGTGTGAAGGAGGACGAGCCCTATGGAAGGAACAGACTCACCAGAGGAGAATTGAACTCCAAGCCCTCCAATCTTGTTGTGACAGACCTACACCCCTGCTCCAAGAAGAATCAGAGTCTGAAGAGAAGTCTCCACAAACACATCATCCGAGTTGGGAGCTTGGAGATTGACTGTTCCTCACACGTCTTCTCCCAGAGCCCAACCGAGTCGACCTCCGAGCCACGGCCATAACATCTCAACGTCTCGCAGAAGGAGCCAGACGCAGTGTGGAAGCACAGGCCGCCGCTACTCTATTGCCCGCCTACGTTGCAGAGTTCCGATCTGTGTTTACTAAGGAGGACTTTGACATATTACCAGAGCACCGTAAATGGAATCATGTGATCGAACTAATCCCTAGAGCAGAACCTAAGTCGTCAAAAGTCTATCCCCTGTCCCTATTGGAACAAGCGGAGTTAGACGCTTTCCTGGAGGAAAACCTCCACACTGGACGAATCTGACCCTCCAAATCCCCTATCGCAGCCCCTGTGTTCTTTATTAAGAAGAAAGATAGTTCGCTCCGATTAGTCCAAGACTATCGCACACTGAACACCGTAACCGTCAAAAATCAATACCCTTTCTCTCTCATCTCTGAACTCGTCTCTCAACTCCATGGAGCCAAGTACTTCACAAAACTCGACATCCGTTGGGACTTCAATAATGTACGCATCAAGCCTGGAGATGAGTGGAAGACAGCTTTCCACACCAACTGGGGTCTCTTCGAACCCCTCGTAATGTTCTTCGGAATGACCAACAGCCCTGCTACCTTCCAGACTATGATAAATAACGTCTTCAGAACCGTCATAGCAGAAGGGATTGTCATAGTGTACTTAGACGACATCTTGATCTTTACAAGGATAAAAGAGGAGCATGAACAGGCAGTCTGGAGAGTTTTAGAGATACTGGTGGAACACAAATTATTCCTCTGTCCAGAGAAGTGTGAGTTCCACCAGCAACAGATTGAATACCTTGGACTGGTCATTTCGGAGAACAAGGTCGCAATAGACCCTGTTAAAGTCACTGGAGTCCATGAGTGGCCCATCCCAGAGAACCGGACTGACGTGCAGGCATTCGTAGGCTTTGTTAACTTCTATTGTCGCTTCATCCAAGACTTCTCGACCATAGCTCGACCCCTCTTCAACCTCACTCACTCCGATCAGGCCTGGAACTGGGGTACTAAGAAACAGAAAGCCTTTGAACGTCTCAAGATGGCGGTGACCACTGCTCCGATCCTAGTGTCACCCCAGGACTTGGAGCCCTTCCATATTGAGGCTGACAGTTCAAACTTCACCTCCGGAGCCGTCTTCTCTCAACAGCTACCTGGAGAAGACAAGTGGTACCCAGTAGCTTTCTACAGCAAATCCCTGTCTCTAGTTGAATGGAACTACAAGATCCATGACAAGGAGATGCTCGCTATCATCCGTGCGCTGGAAGAATGGAGGCACTTTTTAGAAGGAGCTCGACACCCAGTAGAAATCTGGACGGACCACAAGAACCTGGAGTACTTCATGACGGCTAAGAAACTCAACCGTCACCAAGCCCGTTGGTCTCTGTACTTGGCTCGCTTCGACTTCAAGTTGGTTCATTGCCTAGGACACTCTATGGAGAAGCCAGACGCTCTATCGCGGAGACCGGACCATGGCAAAGGAACCTCTGACAACAAAGACATAGTCCTCCTATGACCAGAGCTCATAGTGGTCCGAGCCCTTGAAGGACTTCACCTGGAAGGACTGGAGCGAGACATGCTTAGAGAAATCCGCCAAGGGAACCAGAAGGGTGACCAGAAAGAGCCCATAGCAAAGGCAGCAAGAGAACTCCGACAAACATCGAGTAAGACAGTTCGCTCCGCGGAATGGTCGGAAGACGATGGAGTACTCCAGTTCAGAGGCAAGATCTACATCCCCTGGAATTCAGACTTACAAAGGCGGATAGTCTCGCTGTGTCATGATACAAAGGTCGCTGGGCATCCCGGACACTGGAAAACGTTAGAGTTGATATCCAGAAACTACTGGTGGCCTTAAATGTCTAGGTATATCAGACAATATGTCAGTACCTGTGACCTCTGCCTTAGAACGAAACCAATAAGGCAGGCCCTGGTAGGCGAACTGCACCCTCTTTGCATCCCGGACTCGCGATGGGATACGCTTAGTGTGGATTTTGTAGTAGAACTCCCCCTCTCCTCCGGACACGACACAGTAATGACAGTGGTAGACTCGGTGTCGAAACAGGCACACTTCATTCCGACACACACAACAGTGACAGCAGAAGGAACAGCCCAGCTTTTCTTACATCAAGTCTGGAAACTCCACGGCCTCCCGAAGCATGTAGTCTCAGACCGCAGACCTCAGTTCGTCGCTCGTTTCACCCAAGAGCTTTACTGACTCCTAGGAATAAAGTTGGCATCTTCTACAGCTTGGCACCCTCAAACCGACGGGCAAATGGAGTGCGTCAACCAGGAGTTGGACCAGTATCTCCGGCTATTTGTAAACGAGCAGCAAGATGATTGGTATGACCTCTTACCCATGGCGGAGTTCCAGCACAACAACCACGTCCACTCCGCTACCCAGCAGTCTCCATTCCTACTTGACACCGGACGCGTTCCTCGCATGGGCTTTGAACCCCGACAGAACCACTCTGATTTAGAGACGGTCAACGAGTTCATGAAGAGAATGAGGGCGGTAATCGATGAAGCCAAATCCACGATCCACAAGGCACAGGACGACATGAAGAGGTATTACGACCAACAAAGAACTCCGGCTCCAGTGTTCGAACCTAGCGACAAAGTCTTCCTCAACGCATCAGACATCCAGACTACATGCCCTTCGCAGAAACTCTCTTATTGACGACTCGGCCCCTTCGTAGTAGAACAGCGGATCGGACCTATGGTCTATCACTTGAGACTGCCACACGGGATGAAGCAACTCCATCCAGTGTTCAACGTAGTGAAGCTTACTCCGGCCCCGGATGACCCAATTACAGGACGCAAGACGGAGGACCACCCACCACCCGTAGTCATCGATAGAGAACCGGAGTGGGAAGTAGAGGAAATACTTGACAGTTGTTGGCACTGGAGAAGATTCCAGTACCTCATTAAGTGGAAGGGATATGGCCGCGAACACAATTCCTGGAAATCTGCTTCCGAAGTTTCTGCACCAGAACTCACAGCAGAGTTCCGTCACAAACACCCCGGAGCTCCGAGACATGTTTGACGTGCAGAGTTCAACAACATTTTTCATTCCAAGTTCATTGCTCTGAGACATAGCAATCTTGAAGGGGGGGTGAATATAAGGGGATACCTCTATCTCCAACCCTGAACGGCATGACAATACTCCAGAGCTACCTTAGCCTGTTTACTAGTGAATACTTAAACACACTAGTTTAGCTCTGACCCTGCTAACCCTGACACTAAGGGATGTATATAATGTAGAGTATCCCTTCAGGAGCCTCATCCTATTCTCTGAGGATTCTCCTGGAGATGAGTTATATCATAAACACTAACTGTAATATTAACTGAGGATTCTCCTGGAGTCTTGTGCCCAGTCACCCTGACAATAATCTGGTCTTGAGCCAATTATTAAGTATATTTATCACAAATGGTCACTTACTATTTGTGATGGGTACTTTGATACTTTAAAGAGTTCAAAAATGCGAAGTTAGACAAGTGACAAAAGATGATATTAAGTCTGAGGTCTAATCCTCAGACTATGAGTCCTTATATACAGGAAAGTGATGGTCTGTGCACTAGTACAGATCATTACCTGACTACTACCTATTGTTCTACATATGGTAGTGCCTTTGTGCTAAAATAATGATAACCTAACCATATAGAGGCTGTCCTTTGTTCTAAGAAAAGGACAGATGACTATCTATGGGTAATTAATGAAGTCCATGTGCAAACATTGAGGTCTTCATATCT
>Ga0153968_1000308_pt1 | contig 10384 bp, 9 predicted proteins | sample TSGA052MetaG_FD_104729 | JGI IMG/M metagenome (GOLD analysis project Ga0153968, IMG submission 104729) | Attine ant fungus gardens microbial communities from Georgia, USA - TSGA052 MetaG | ecosystem: Host-associated > Fungi > Mycelium > Unclassified | place: USA: Georgia, George L Smith State... | reverse complement strand
CAGTTGAGTTTCCTCTGCTCATAATTTGTCTATGTATCAACAACAAACTGCTGAAATAACTTTCCACCATAAAAGAGAGGTGGCTAAGGACCATCCCTGATATAAAGACAATAGGCATAGTAGCATGTACCAGACACTACCTGTGAGCAAGCTCATTCTTCTCTATCTTTTTGCCTTACATTCTCCCCTTGTTCTCTAAGTTAAGCACTACAGATTGGAATTCTCAGATGCTACCCATTCTCTCCCTTTGGAAACAATAGAATATAGTGAAGAGCAGCATAAGAAGGACTATTCTGGCTGATTTGTTCAAGTTGTCCTCCTCTTGCCCATAATACCACATCTTTATTATCTAATACATGATGGACACCTTTCTTAGAAATGATGACTGCAATCTCTTTAGCAGTAAGCAAATTATAAGTTCTTTGATCCTGCTATAAATTAATATGTAACCTAATTGTGACCTCCTGCTATTCATCTGCTGGTTTCTCCTTGATAAGCTCATAAGCATATTGATATTGACCAATATAAGAATGACTGTCTAAGAGCATTGTCTGAAGATTGTCTATTACTATAAAATTTAGGTTATTGTTGGCCCTCCTGATATTAAGCTGCTCTGCTGTATCAAGGATATAGATTTGTGCATATATTGGAGTTTGATTGCCATGAGAAAGAAGAGTACCAGTGAGATAATGAAGCTCTTCTTGGATTTTGAAACAGTAAGGACCTGATTGCCTAGTAACTGAGTTATCAATTTTGACTCCTACTAAAGTCATAGCAAATGCTGCATTATACTATCATATATTGTTGTGAAATTCTCTTGAGGGATAATTGTCTCCAGTGAAGTAGTTATAAAGGATTCCAGTGAGTAGTTGAAGAGGAGTTAAATTTGTTCTTGCAAATAGCATATGCTAAACTTGGGAAGATTTACCCTTGAAGATGCAAGCTTTTCACAATCAAAGTAAAGAGCATGACAATGAGGACAGATAACAGTTAATATGCCCAAGTTGAGATAGTGAATGTTGTTCTCTAAGAATGGCTGTCCAGCTAGTGGATAAGATATAGGCTAAAGAACAGGTGGTAGGATATCATCTGGAATAATGGCATCTTGATTCTAGTTCAACTATTAATAATGTAGAGTTTTGGTATTCAAAAATTATCATACCTGAATTATAACATCTTCCACATCTAACTCTTGAATATTTTCTTCCCCAACATTCTGTTATACCTGGTTAATATTCATCTACTGACAATGAGTAAAATATGTTACTCACAACTCTCAAAATGTTTTCTTGCATATTTCTATCCACATGTAGGTCTCCATTATCTCCTCTATTCTATTGCGCTTCATAATCAAGATTCTCATTCCTCCAGTTCTCTATTATTTAATTAATTTCCACTTGTCTTTGTCTTTCTACTTCTATTTCTCTATGCCCCTGAGTTGTTCTTTGACTCTAAGAAAAAAGATATACTATTGCCCCTAAGAAGAAGACCCCTACTCTAGACCCCTCTCTTAATGAGCAGTTGTCAATCCTGTGCATATACAGATCACAATGAACCCCTAGCACTAGGTTTATAATAAAAGAGTGTATAAGTATACTACTACAGCACTACTCAAGAAAAGAGTCCTTCTGGGAGAGAAAACCTGAGCTTAGTCACATACTCCAAGCTCTACACCACAGTTGTAGAGTACTGTCCTCTTTATACCTAGGACCTAGCTTCTAGTCAAGGTATATAGAAAGTAGAGAGGTATAAGAGAGCAAAGAGAAAAGTAGGGGAGGGTGGGAAATAGTGAGTATAATTTGAGAGAGTGAACTCAATGATGAGCTGGCATTGTTTGTACATGTTATATTCCTCTGACACATCCATTTGGGTTGAATTATGCAATGAGAAGGGTTGTAATAATTGAATATTCTATCCAAATTCACTAAAATAAGAAGATAAAAGCAAAAGTCAATTACAATTTTATTTTAGATTCTACTGAATTTATTTGAATTTTATAGAGTTTTTGAGTGAAAAGAGAGAGTATGTAAAAAGTTGAATTATGTGTCAGCGCCATCACTCCCACGTTCCTTCTTGCATACATAGTAAACAAGGTTTTCATCTGGGCCTCTAGCCCTTCTTGAACTCTCTACTAATTCTGTGTTATTATGTTTGTACTGAAGTCAGTCCACTATGCTCTCTTCCTATAACATTCTGTGTAACAGTAAGTAGTGTTATTGATCAGGTCACTTTGCTCCCTTCCAACAACGGTCTGTAACACAGTAAGCAATATTATGTGTTAGGTCGCTCTACTCCCTTTCTACACTAGTAGATTATACTGTTGTAATAGTAAGTAATGTTGTCTATCAGGTCGCTTTGCTCCCTTCTAACAATGGACTATGTAGTTGCAGATAGTGTCGTTGATCAGGTTACTTTGCTCCCTTCTAACAATAGTCTACAATATAGTGAGCAATATTGTATGTCAGGTCGCTTTGCTCCCTTCCTATACTGATAGTTTGCACTGTTGTAAGTCAGGTCACTTTGCTCCCTTCCTACACTGGTAGTTTGTACTGTTGTAAGTCAGGTTGCTCTGCTCTTTTCCTGCACTAGTAGTTTGCACTGTTATAAGTTAGGTTGCTCTGCTCCCTTTCTACAACAGTAAGGCCACAGTCAGCTCGCTTTGCTCACTGCCTATTCTAATTTATTTGAATTTATTTGAATTTTACAGAATTTTTCAAGAGAGTGTGTGAAGAAAGCTACTTGGTCAGTTCTGAGTTAGCAGCCATCATCCCATATGCGACGCAGCATATATACTAGATGGGCATATAAGCCATTTTGGAGAATTGATTTACTATCACCAATATCCCATTATAATCTGCCAACTCCAGTAATGGTCCTATTAAATTAATACTAATAACTTCCCAAGGGTTTTGTGGTATCTTGTTAGGGTATAGGTAATTCCTTTTGGGTTGTCAATTGGGTTTGTTGGCTTGACACTTCTCATAACCTATAACATATTGTTTGATGTCTTTTAACATTTAAGACTACCAGTAGTTTCTTGTTATCAGTTCATATGTCTTGGTATAGCCTAGATGTCCAGCTAATTCAGAATTATGATGTTTAGTGACAATTTCCTCTTGAAGTGTAGTTGAGTTGGGAATATAAATCCTCCCTTTCCAAGATAACACCTTCTCATCTCATTTCTAATCTTTTTCTCGTCTTTTTACTGCTCCCTTTATCTCTTTCTCTATAAATTCCTTTACTTTTTCTATTTTTTTCCAAAATTTGTCTTCTTTAGTTGCAATACTTCTAAACTATTCTTTTTTCTACAATGTTTGATTCTTATTGTCATTTTTCCCCTGAATATAATCTAGTCTTAGATAATGCATCTACTTTCTTTCGAGAACTACTAGGTTTGTGTACTAGCTGAAAGTTGTATTCCTATAGTTCCATTATTTACTAAGCTTGATAGCAATTGAGTTTTTGTGGTTTCTTGAAGTATCCTAAATTTTTGTGATTAGTCCATATTTCAAACTGATCATTTTTTATAAAATACTATTACCATTGCTTGAGTTCTTCTATAATTGCTAATAACTCTTGATTGTAGATCTCATAGTTCCTCTTTGTTTTATTCATTGCTTTAGACAGATAGGCAATGGATCTTCAAGACTCGTTTTCTTATTGTTAAGACAATACTCTTCCTATAGCATATCCTGAGATATTGGTTTCTAATTGCATTTTCCATTTGAGGTCTAGAATTGCTAATATAGAAGAATTCATCATCTTATTCTTGAGTTTATTAAAGGTGTTCTTCTCTTCTTCTTTCTACTTCTACTCTCTCTTTCCAGTTAGTTCTGTTAATGGTTTAGCAATCTTTACAAACCTAGGAATGAATCTGTGATAGAAGTTGCAGAATTCTAGAAATTGTTGTACTTCTCTCTTGTCTTGAGGTTCTTGCCATTCTACTACTCCTTTGGTTTTGGTGGAATCAACTTCTACACTATCTTGTGATATGATGACTCTGAGATACTTGATCTTTGTCTGGTGGAACTTGCACTTTTTGGGATAAAGCAATAGTTTGTTATTGGCTAGTATTTGTAAAACCTGTCTTACTATACTCCTGTGTTCCTCTATTGTTTGCATGAAGATTAAGATATCATCTATGTAGATTACAATCTTTTCTCTCATGATTAGTTTGCAAAACAGGGTATCTATCATAAGTTGAAAGGTTGCAGATAAATTACACATGCCAAAGTATATCACCAGGGGTTTGAATAGACCTCAGTTTATTTAGAAAGCTGGTTTCCACTTATCTCCTTCTCTTATCCTCATGTTGTTATATTCCCAACAGATGTTGAGTTTGGTAAAGTATTGGGCTCCTTATACTTTATTAATTAACTCTTGAATTAGCAGTAAAGGATATTTATTTTTTATTATTGCTTTGTTGAGTCATTGGTAATCTTGTACTGGTCAAAGAGATCTATCCTTTTTTTTTACAAAGAAAAAGGGGACTACATAGGGTAATTTAGAGGATCTGATTCTTTCCAACTTTAGATGCTCTTTAAGGAATTCATTGAGTCTTTCCTGTTCTTGGACATTTAATGGGTATACCTTGCAGTCTTTTAACATTGCATTGGGTATTAATTAAATAGCATGGTCCCACTTAGATTGGTCTGGTAGTTGGTCAAATACTGCTTTGTTAAAAACTTGATCTTTGAAGTCTTCATACTTCTCAGGTATATCTTTCTCTAATTCTTCTTTGTTCTTGTCTCTATTTCTAAGGTTCAACTCTTCTCTCCTCCATGCTTCTTCTTCCAGGTTAACAAATATTATTTTCTCTCTTTCTTTTATTGTTTCTTCCTCTTTTTCTATATCTTTCTCTAGTTCTTTCAGTATATAGATCTTTCTACACCATTGTCAACAATTCTTTAGATTGATCAAAGAGTTTCTCCAGTCAATAGATGGGTTGTATTTTTGTAGCTAGTCATATCCTAAGAACAGGTTATGGTTGCTGAGATTTGTTACCAACAGTTGAATTAATTCTTGGTAATCACTAATAGTCATATTCATTTCGACAACTTCTATAATACTTTTATCTTTGTTTGCAGAGCCATTAGTGTTATAGTAGTTTGTAGGTATCAAGGTTGTTTTCTTTTACAAACTTCTGGCTTATACACAAGCTCAAACTTCCTGAGTTGATCAGTATTTGTTTATAAAATATCTTGTGAATATCTATTGTTGACAGTTTGACTCAAACATTCAATTGTTTATTTCCTAATTTCCTGAGTATTGATGGTTCTTCCAAGGTCTTTAAGGCCATTAAAACTTTATTGTTTATCATTCTGTTCAGCTCTCTTAGTTTCTTCTTTGTATATTTTCTTGCTCTTGAGCTATGGGCCCATACTTTTAGTATACCAATTGCTTTCTCTTTACTACTCTATCAAAATTTTCTTGTTACCCATTCCACTGAGTAACCTTTATTCAACTCATATTTTCTTGTAACCAAAATAATCCAAAAAGTCTTTCATTGATTCATTTGGTAATCAAATTTTTGAATCTATGAGAATAGGTAGGTTGGTGCTTACTTCTTGTTTAGGAAAAAATCCTTTCTTGTTTTTTCTATAATCCTTGCTTCTTCTCTTCTCTTCTTCCTTGGTTTGGAGCATCTTGTAGCAAGATGACCTATTTCTCCATAGTTGTAATATCTCCTTATCTCTTTGCATTTGTCCACTTCTATTGCATTAGGGTCTCATCTCGGAACATCTAAAACTAGTTTCTTTCTCACATCTTCCAAATTCTCTGAGCTTTTTCTTCCTCCAAATTTGTTAACAACTGACTTAAGACCTTGATCTAGGGTTTAGACCAAGAAGCTCTTCAGGGTTAGAAGAGAACTCAATAGAGTCCTTGCTTGATTCTGCCAATACTATATATACAAATGTTCCCTATTTATCTTGATTTATTTTACAAGTCCCTACTAGTCCAGGGTTCAATTCCAGTCCATGTCCAATTCTTTGGTCATGGTCAAAGTAACTCATGACAAAATTCCTCAATTGCTTCTCTTCTTGATCTCTTGAAGTTTAGTACCTTTTCATACTAATCCTCTAGCAAATCTGAATTCCTTAATTGACCAATCTTGACCAGTTTTCATGCTAATGCTAGATGAATTCCTTTTTTGAACAGACTCACTAGTGCTACTTTATTATACCTAGAAAGCTCCTTCCAGGTGATAAATTCTGACCAGAAGTCTTTAAGTAGTCAGTTTCCTTGCTTCAATTTGGTTAGTTTTTTGATTGCATAGGTCTAGGTTTCTGTTGATATGAAAAACTAGGCTATTTTATTGGTCATTTGTTCCTAGGTCTCGAATGGAGGTTTGTTGGTTATAATTAACACATCTAGGTCTCTGTTAGTCTCCTTCTACTCTTTTTGAAAGGGCAGAAATTTCTTAATTTGCATATCTGCCTATCATTGAGCCTAGCTGTTCTTTTCTCCTTTAATCTTTCCTAATGCTATTTTAATCCTTTTCCATTTCTTTGAGATACTGTTGCTTTGGAAAAATAACATTATTCTTTTGTACCAAGCTTTTACTTTGTCTGGGTTTCCTTCAAAGTCATTAGGTTCTTTCATTTTTCGTTTGACCAGTTTATCTGAGAAGTCCTTCTTGACTTCCTCTATGAATTCCTATATGCTGGTGGCATGAGCTTCCTTGGTTTCAGTCCTCAAGTCTTTCTAAGCATCAGATAGAGAGTTGAAGAATCTACTATGTATACGAGACTGAACGTGGGAGTAATGGCGCTGACACATAGTTTAAATTTTCACATGCCCTCTCTTTTCACTCAAAAACTCTATAAAATTCAATAAAATTCAGAATAAATTCAGTGGAATCTAAAATAAAATTGTAATTGACTTTTGCTTTTATCTTTTTATTTTAGTGAATTTGGATAGAATATTCAATTATTACAACTCTCCTTATTACATAATTCAACCCAAATAGATGTGTTAGAGGAATATAACATATATAAACAATGCCAGCTCATCATTGAGTTCACTCTCTCAAATCATAATCACTATTCCCTACCCTTTCTTACCCTTCTCTTTGCTCTCTTATACCTCTCTATTCTCTCTATACCTTGACTGGAAACTAGGCCCTAGGTGTAAAGGGGACAGTACTCTACAACTGTGGTGTAGAGCTTGGAGTATGTAACTAAGCTCAGGTCTTCTCTCCCAGAAGGACTCTTTTCTTGAGCAGTGCTGTAGTAGTATACCTGTATACTCTTCTATTATAAACCTGATGCTAGGGGTCCATTGCAATCTGTATATACACAGGATTGACAACAACTACTCATTAAGAAAGGGGTCTAGAGTAGGGGTCTCCTTCTTAGGGGCAATAGTATACCTTTTTTCTTAGAGTAGCTGTAAGTGAGTAATAAGACAATTGTGAGAGATGGATCCTGTTAAAGAAGAACATTAAGCTAGGAGAGCTAAGGAGCAAGCATAACGAGATCTCCCAAATATTACTCCAGCTTCTGTTTTGAATAGAGGAAGAGGAAGAGGAAGAGGAAGACGATAATCAAAATTCTACTTGACTTCTGCAAATGTTCTACAAAATCTTAAGAATACTATACTTGATTTGCATAGATGTCAGCTTGCTTAACAACAATAGAGAACAACTCAGGGATATAGAGAAGTAGAAGTAGAAAGACAGAGACAAGTAGAAATCAATCAAATAATGGAGGAATAGAGAAATGAGAATGCAGATGCTCTTTATTATGAAGGACAGCAAAATAGGGGAGATAATGGTGACCTAAATGTGAATAGGAATATGCAGGAAAATATTCTGAGAGTTGTAAGTAACATATTTTACTTATTATTAGTAGATAAATATTGATCAAGTTTAACAGGATACTGAGGAAGGCAATGTTCAAAAGTTAGATGTGCAAAATGATATGATTCAGATATGATAATTTTTGAATACCAAAACTCTAAATTGTTAACAATTGAACTAGATTCAAGATGCTATTATTCCAGATGATATTCCATCACCTGTTCTTCAGCCTATATCTTATCTACCAGCTGGACAGCCATTCTTAGAGAACAATATTCACTATCTCAACTTGGGCATGTTGACTATTATCTGTTCTCACTGTCATGCTCTTCACTTTGACTGTGAAAAGCTCACTTCCTCAAGGGTTAATCATCCAAAGTTTGGCATGTACTGTCTACAAGGACAGATCCAACTACCTCCCCTTCAACCACTTACTGGAATTCTTTATAACTACTTGACTGGAGACAATTATCTCTCAAGAGAATTTTGCAATAATATCTGGCAGTATAATATAGCATTTGCTATGACTTCAGTAAGAGTCAAAATCGACAACTCGGTCATTAAACAGTCTGGCCCTTACTGTTTCAAAATTTAGGAAAAGTTTCATTATCTCACTGGTGCTCTTCTTCCTCATGGTGATCAAACTCCAATATATGCACAAATCTATATTCTTGATACAGCAGAGTAACTCAATGTCAGGAAACTCAATAATAGAAACCTGGATCCTGTGGTGATGGATAATCCTCAAACAATGCTTTTGGATAGCCACCTATATATTGATCATTATTGTCATGCCTATAAACTTATTAGGGAAAAGCCAGTAGAGGAGCAGAAGGAGATCTCAATTAGGCTACATGTGAATTTGCAACAGGATCAAAGAACTCATAACCTGACAACTGCTGAGGAGATTGCAGTTATTATTCCAGGGGAAGGAGTATATTATGCAATAAACAATAGAGATGTGGTATTATGGACAAGAGGAGAACAACTTGAACAGATTAGCTAGAATAGTCCTTCATATGCTGCTCTTCATTATGTTCTGTTGTTTCCAAAGGGGAAGAATGAGTAGCATCCAAGAATCCCAATCCATGGAGCTCAACTAAGAGAACAAGGGGAGAATACAAGACAAAGAGATGGAGAGGAACGGGCTCGCTCACAGGTGGTTTCTGATAGATGCTACTATGCCTATTGTCTTTATGCCAGAGATGGTCCTTAGCTACCTCTCTTCTATGGTGAAAAGCTGTTTTAGCAGTTTGTTGTTGATGCATGGGCAAATTGTGAGCAGAGGAGACTTAACTAGGCTAGGATACATCAACATACTCTTAGATCTGAGCTTTACCAGGAACTACAGGATGCTGCTGTGCATAATAGACATGATGGAGAAGATATTAGAATTTTGGAGCGTAAACTCATTCTTCCCTCTTCTCATATGGGAAGTCCTAGGTTTATGACCTAGCTGTTCTAGAATACTATGGCCATTTGCAGATACTTTCATAAACTAGACCTCTTTCTTACATGATTGCTAATCCCAAGTGGCCAGAAATTCTCTATAGTCTTTTCCCTAGTCAAACAGCTACTGATTGTCCTGATATTGTATCACAGGTCTTTGAGCAGAAGAAGAAAACACTTCTTAAACTCATTGACAATGGCTTCTTTGGTACTACTATTGCTCATATTCATACTATTGAGTTTCAGAAAAGAGGTCTTCCACATATTCACTTGCTTATCTTTCTACACTCTCAAGATCGCATTCGAGACTCTCATCATATAAATTCTATGATCTCAGCACAACTACCTGATCCTCAACTATAACCACTCCTTTATGCAAAAGTTACCAAATATATGCTACATGGTCCATGTGGTGTTGACAATCCCCAAGCCAAGTGTATGGTCAATGGAAAATGTAGTAAACACTTTTCTAAGGAGCATAGAGAGAGAACAGATTGGGCTGAGGACAGTTATCTACTTTATGCTAGGCCTGACAATGGCTTGGTTTTTGAGTGCAATAGGGCCAGATTCACTAATCAATATGTGGTCCTCTACTGTCCTCAACTTCTCCTTCTCTTTGATTACCATATTAATGTTGAGATCTCTGCTAGATTGGGAACTGTCAAGTATCTGAGCAAGTACATCTACAAGGGTTCTAATAGAGCAACTATGGAGATTAGTGGTGGAATGCAGAATGAAATCAAGGCTTATTTAGATGGTCACTTTATTGATCCAACAAAAGCTTGCTGGAAGATCTTTGAATTCAATATGCATAGAGAGTCACTAGTAGTTCAACATCTTCCTATCCATCTTCCCAATGAACACTATGTCAACTTCCATGTACACCAGACTGTCAATAAAGTATTAGCTAGGCAAAATGTAGAGAAGACTCAACTTACTACTTGGTTTGACTACAACTCTGCATATGATAATGGTTTGGGCCTTACTTATTGGCAGTTTCCTCAACACTATACCTAGAATACCAAAGACAAGTCATGGCATCCAAGACGACGTGCTAGGGTAATTGGAAGAATGTACTTTATGTCACCATCAAAGGGAGAGCAGTTCTTTTTACAACTTCTTTTGACTATATTT
>Ga0153968_1000305_pt1 | contig 10430 bp, 9 predicted proteins | sample TSGA052MetaG_FD_104729 | JGI IMG/M metagenome (GOLD analysis project Ga0153968, IMG submission 104729) | Attine ant fungus gardens microbial communities from Georgia, USA - TSGA052 MetaG | ecosystem: Host-associated > Fungi > Mycelium > Unclassified | place: USA: Georgia, George L Smith State... | reverse complement strand
TTTGGTGGATGAGCAAAGGGCAATCTTCAATCCTGACCAAGCTGCTGCTTTTAATGCTGTCCTGGAGTCTGTTACCAACAATCAGGGTCATCTTTTCTTTATTCATGCTGCTGGTGGTTGTGGAAAGACATTTTTGTGTAACACTATTGCTGTTGAGGTTAGAAGAAGAGGTCAGGTAGCACTATGTGTGGCATCATCTAGGATTGCTGCTCTTTTGTTGGATGGAGGAAAAACATCTCACTCATACTTTAAAATTCCTCTTTCAATCCATGAAGACTCTGTGGCTGGGCTCAAACACAATAGTTACATGTTCCCAGTCCTTCAACAAACCAAGGTTATCATTTGGGATGAAGTTCCTATGCAGCACAAGTCTGATATTGATGCTGTTGATTAATGTCTCAGAGACTTGCTTGAAGTAAGTAATCATTTGCACTTGATAGCTCTTGAATTGACATATTATCTAGAATGACCATCCATTTGGTGGAATTACAATGGTATTTGGAGGGGATTTTCGTCAGACTTTGCCTGTAGTGCCCAAAGGAACACGTCAACAAGTAGTGGCAGCATCTCTTTGCAGAGGAAATTTATGGGGACATATTAAGTTCTTGCATCTCAGACAGAATATGTGCTTGGGTCATGAAGCTGACAATCAACATGCTCAGTGGTTGCTAGAGATTGGTGCTGGGTCAATTATGGATGACAATGAGATGATTCAAGTTCCTCAGTCCATGGTTTGTACTAATTTCAATGGTCTTATTAACAGAATCTATCCAGGAATTGACAACTCAAGGACTCAAGATGACCAGTACTTCTTGGATCACATTATTCTCTGTCCTAGAAATGATCAAGTCCATGATATCAATGAGGCTATTCTTCAATAGTTCAACCCAACTGCAGAGGTCCATATGCTGAGAAGTGTAGACTCTGTGTCTAAAGAAGATGGAATGCACCATGCTTATCCTATAGAGTTTCTTCAACAACTTAATGCTGGTGGATTGCCTCCTGCTTTACTCTGTCTCAAGGTTGGCTCTCCAGTTATCTTATTGAGAAACTTGGATCCAGGAGAAGGACTTTGTAATGGGACAAGAATAGTGGTGTTGAATGTGAGAAGAAAGGTACTCCAGTGCAGGATTATCAGCAAGGACAGGAGATTTAGAGGCAAGGTAGTGTTGATTCCAAGGATCAGGTTATCACCTAATGCAGAGACATTGCCTATGCTACTTAAGAGACTTCAATTCCCAGTCAGGCTGGCCTTTGCTATGACCATCAACAAGTCTCAAGAACAGTCAGTGGAGCATGTAGGGATTAATTTGCAGACATCAGTGTTCTCCCATGGACAACTTTATGTGGCCTTTTCAAGATGTACTTCACCTCTTAACATCTCAGTACTTCTTCCAGAGCAGAGCCAAAAGAGTAGAAGAACACTCAATGTAGTTTATAAAGAAGTATTTAATAGTATTAGACTATAGATTATATATGTATCTAACAATGGACTTGAGATTGATTTTTCTTATAATTTGAGAGATAAAGACATAAGTCAGAATGGTAGACTGTTGTTGAAAGGAAACATAGTAACCTTTCAAACAATACTATTTGCTATTTTATGGACTATTGTAGAAAGGAAATATAATAGATTGACTATAATACAAACTTAAAATAACACAATATTAAAAAAAGTAAACAAACTTTAACCTTACAGACTGTTAAAGGAAGGGAGCATAGCGATGTAGAGATCAGGTGCTTGCCAACATCACAAATTCCCTCGACAAGCACTCTCCTCCACTACTCCTCTGACAATAATACCCCCTCTATTGTCTTTATCTCCATTTATTCTTTGATTAAACTTTTTTCTTTTGTTATTTGATTTGACTTTTTTGTTTATTGTTTGTTGGATGTTTTATTGTACTACTAGTAGCGGCCTAACTAATAGTAGCTAGAGAGTATTTAAGAAGTCTTTCGTAACAGAAAGGGAGTAGCAAAATACAGGAGCAGTTTACTACCTAATCTCTTTCAACTTTGCAATAGGTCAGTAGCCAACGACAGACAGACGCTGTCATGCTTGCAAACAACCTACCTCTCTTGGAACATCTTCAACTGGAGCCCACTACGAGGGGCTTCTGATCTTTTCCAAATTCCTCCTGATTGCACTCTTGCAGAAGAGGTCTTTCTTGCACTGAATAACCCTCTCTCCCTCACTGATAACTCCTTTACTACAAATACTAAATTCTTCTCTTTCAACCTTCGATCACCAATTATACCCAACTCGACTCCTTCATTACTCCATTCCTCTCTTGATCTACTCACCATGTCTGATCAATAACCCTAGACCTATACTACCCATCCAAGATTTGTTCCTGCTCAGTAGCTAGATCAATCTGGTTATGAAGACACTGGTCATAGTCATCCTACTCATCCCCAAACTACATTCAATCTACTATAAGCCCAATCTCCATATATTCCATCTCCATCTTCATTTGCTACTCTAACTCCTCATCTATCTTTTGTTCCGCCAGTTGCTCCATCTATTATGCTATCTACCATGTCTCATATACCTTCCTTTCAGTACAATGGAACAATGCCTAGCCCTGGTGATCAGAGTGCTCTAAGGTTTGATGGATACCCCCCCTCTTTGAAGCACTTTTTTGATGAAATAGACTATCTTGGAAATGCTTGCAGACTCTCACCTACAAAAAAAATACAGTACACACTTCGCTACCTGGATTTCTGCAAATATAAAACATGGAGAACTCGTTGCTTTGTCCAAGGATTTGACTAGGATGCCTTCAAAGCTGAAATCACAGCTTTATACCCTGGAGCTGATGAAGATTGCAAATATACTGTTGTTGACCTAGAAATTCTCATTGATAAACAGGCACGTAAACCTATGTAATTACGCTACCAGTTTGGTGACTACTACTACCAATTTGTGACTATTTCTGATTGGCTCCTTGCTCAACATGAGATATCTATGCAAGACTGGAATAAAATGTTCATTAATGGCTTTGACCAAACATTCCGGGACCGACTTACCTCAAGACTCTATATGAAAAACCCTGATCATCCTCTCTACCGCCCATGGCCCATGGATGATGTTGCTGAGTCAGCCCAGTTGTTTCTTGCTTCTAACTCTGCCACCAATGAACTTAACCACCACTCCTATCCATCATACAATTCTCAGTTACAATTTGACACTTTTACATCTGTATCTCCTGCTCCTGCTCACAAGACATTTGATATGTTATCGCTTGAACAGTTTATGGTATCTGATGTTTTTATATCAAAGTTAGCAGACAAGCTAGGGCTTGGAAACACAGGAGGTCGCCCACCTAATAACACCACATTACCCACTGTCTCTTATTCTCATCCACCTCGTCCTGAGGGCTGTGTTGGATACCTTGATCGCTCCCACTACCATCAGTCCTGCCCCATCATTGCTGACTATATCTCCTGAGGTCTTTGTAAATAAGATGACATGAGGCATGTGGTTCTTATGGATGGGACCCTGGTCACAACTCGTTTAACACCTGGAAAATGCATCAAAGAGCATTGAAAGGGTGCAAAAGGGAATTGCACACTGGAACAAACAAAACTATGCTGTGCTAGCTCCCAATTGCATGCTAAAGGTCCGAGGGGAGATAATCAAAGATGAAGGTTTATAAATAATTAGAAAATAGGAATTATACACAGCTCCAATAAAATATACATTGGTGGTTGTGAAATGATTGTAAGATCTCTCTAGATTGTCGTCACATAGCCTCCCTAAGGTGTTAACCTTTACACACCATGACAAAAGCTCCTCTGGAAAATACAGTTAGTTGATCACTCATGGACCCTCCACACTCAGTTTCCCCTTGTCTACACCCCCAACACTGAACCTTATGGGTGTGATGCAATCCAAGTGTGCACCTAGCCAAGCTTTCCCAGCCTACTGTCCTCTCCGAAGCCTACCCAAGTTGCATCTGCATCTTCTTCCTAGATTGAGTTCTGGGTATATTCTGTACTCTTCTCAAGACACCCTACTAGTCCTAGTCTTCTTACTATCAATAGATTTACATTTACAATTCCAGAAGCAGTATAGATGGAGGTAGGAGTCAAGAGGTTCCTCTCCTATCCAACTGCACACTGGATACTATATTAAAATGATTACAAAGCCCTGAAACTCAAGTAATAAAATATAAAAAGGAAACTATTACTACTTTTGATGTTCCTTCAACCTCTTCTCACACTAAGTCTATCCCAATTCCCAGCAATGACACATCCATAGGGTGATGTGTTCCCTTCATCAAATCCTTCCCATCAAAGATAACGCATCTTCATCGTTGCTTCTCTCTAGAATATTCTTCCTGATCTCCTATTGCTCCCTTCAATACTGCTTTGTAAGAAGGTCTTCTTTGCTTACCTTTTAAGTAGTCAGTAAACCTTGCTCAATATCTATTATCTCCAAGTCACACCCTAGGGCTCATTTATCTAAATATAATTGATCTGATGCCATCAATGCTTAATTGCAACCAGAGTCTATTTATCTAACTCCATTACCCAGACACTACTGGTTCTAGAGTCCTGATCCACCATATCTCTAAGTCGGTTCTATCCTATAATGGATCTAGAGTGTAGCCCTTCCATGACTTTCTTCCTAGACCAGATGCCAGCTCATCCTGTTTGCTTCTCGAGGTATTAACATGAGCTCTGAGTTGGTTCTCCCTTGCTCCATGTCTTTATTATATGGTGGTACATTCTGAGGGTATAGAAAGGGCTCTAGAGTGAACTCTAATTACGAATTTGTTGGTATAAAGCATATCAAATATTATTTTCTATGGAAAATTCACTTGCGGTGTAACAGCGTATTGATAACTGGTTAAAATCTTGTACTCAACCTACTGTTTCAACTAACATAGTTGAGGCTCTTCAGACTGCCTTTACATCTCAGGCCCCAGATACCCCTATTAATGAAGTCTATGTTAGCAAGGTCTCAACTGCAGATCTTGAAGAACTTCGTATGCTAGATTCAGTTGCAGTCTTGACACTGAAGCAAGTAAACTCTATCAGAAAGCGTATCAGCAATACAGCTAAGGAAAAACCTATGCCAACCCCAGCTACCTGATCTGCTATGAAGGCAGGAAAAGCCTCACTTATCCCAACATTCTCACATACTCCAGCCAATACTTAGTCATCCTCTACCTCTTCTCAGTCTCTACCCTTTGTACCAGTATTTTCCTTTAGTACTCATACTCGCTGGCGTTCTAATATTGAAGACCTAGATGTTATCCAATGTGTTATCGACAAAAGTTTGGGGAGTACAGTCACACTTACCTATCACGAGCTCTATGCTATCTCTTCTGATACTCGCTAGTACCTGAAGGATAATGTTACCACCTGGAAAGTTCCTATCCTAGTAACTGCATCAACTAATGCCTTTGAAGAAGTTGAGGAAGACAATGTACCTGTTGAGACATTTCTGCAGAGCATCTCTTTGTCCTCCAAGCTCATAGTTGGAAAGTCTATTGTTGAACTATGTGTGATACTCTTAAGACTAGAAGATCACATCAGTGTTGAGGCTGTTCTTGATGAGAGATCTCAAGTAATTGGTCTTCGTCATGATATCTGGGAAAAACTTGGTCTTCCAATCCATCTAGAGTAGACTATGGTAATGCAATCAGCAAATAAGTCCTGCAATACTACAATGGGCCTCTTACCAAATCTTTGAGTTACCATTGGAAACTGTGACTTTTACCTTCAGGTACAGGTTATTGACAACACTTCCTATGAAATGCTACTTGGACAACCCTTCCTCACCCTTGTTCAGGCCAATACTCGCCACTTCTCAAATGGGGACTCACACATCACACTGGTTGATCCAAACTCACAGGCAGTTATTACCATTCCAACTCAGTCTCGTAATTGCTCCTCTTCTAATGTATCTGCTGCCTTGGGTTTTCAATAATCAAGGATTCAACTACTTGTCGAGGAAATGAAATCATTAGCTCATATCAGTATGTCCCTCATGAAATTTCCAAACCAGACAATGCACTGCAAATTTCTATCAAGCCTCTTTCCTGTTTTATACTATTGCCAATTGCTTTCACTTCAGCCCTATTTAAATCACTTATACACCCAAAAGAAATTTATGAAATCTCCATTTAAAACTTAGTATCTTTCTCAGATCAAGTCTCGTCGTTTGCTTATAAGAAAGTTGCTCACTGAGTCAAACCCATTGCCACTACCCTACCAGAAGACTTCTAAATCATCTGCCGCATTCCCTCAAACCCCCTCGAAACTCTTCCCTTACTTTCTTTCCATCCACCTAACTTCACCCCTGGGTTACAATATACCCTTGAACATAAGTTGGCTATGAACGTAAATTGAGATCAGTTTCTGTGGCCAGAGGAAGAGAAACTGGCACATCATCTTATTAAACTCCAGGAGTTTGCATTTGCCTGGACAGAGAATGAAAAAGGGAAGTTTTCATCAGATTACTTTGATCCAGCAGTAATACCCACAGTCAAGCACATACTGTGGAGTCTCAAAAACATACCAATACCCCCAGGGATCTTTCCTCGCATTGTAGAAATCATCAAGTCAAAGATTGCAGCTGGTATTTATGAACTATCCAATTCTTCTTATCACTCTTGCTGGTTCTGTGTCTTGAAGAAAGATGGAAAATCACTTTGCCTTGTGCATGACCTCCAACCTCTAAATGTAGTTGTCATTAAGGATATAGGCCTCTCTCCTATGGTAGAACAATATACTGAGTTATTTGGAGCTTGAGAGTGCTATGGTATTTTCAATCTAATAGTTGGGTTTGATCAGCATGCATTAGCTCCACAGTCCCGGGATCTTACCACCTTCCAATCTCCTCTTAGCACCCTCTGTCTAACATCTATTCCTATGGGTTACACCAACTCAATGCAGATCCAGTACGGAGATCTTACATTTTTACTCCAGGATGAAATTCCTGATGTTGCTGTTCTATTTGTCGATGATGTTCCAGTCAAAGGGCCCCCCATACAATATGAAATAGGCCCTAACTTGTTTGAAACTCTTCCTGAAAATCCTGGCATTTGTTGTTTTACCTGGGAACACTTCCAAAATATCAACCAAATTCTCTAATGAGTTTGACATGCAGGAGGTACCTTTTCAGTAGCAAAATCCCATATTTGTGTGCCTTCTGCTGTTGTTGTTAGTCACCTCTGTACTTATGAAGAACGCCTTCCAGATACAGTCCATATTCAGAAAATAGTAGACTGGCTAATTTGTAAATTACTTACAGAAGTTTGAGGTTTTCTCAGGACAGTTGGGACTATCTAGATATTCATCAAAGACTATGCTACAATTGCCCACCCACTGGTTCATCTCACTCAAAAGAATATAGAGTTTACCTTTGGAAAACAAGAGTTAGAGGCTATGAAGAAGCTTAAAACATTGGCAAAAAACTTACCTGCAATTCGTGCAATCAACTATGCAAGTGGACACAAAGTCATACTTGCTGTGGATACATCCTCCATTGCTGTCGGATATATTCTTTCTCAAATTGGAGTTAATGCCAAGCGATATCCCTCACAATTTGGGTCAATGACATTATCGGAGAGAGAGAGCAGGTACTCACAGGCAAAACTCGAGCTTTTTGGTCTTTTTTGTGCATTGAAGGACTATCGGATCTGGATAATTGGGGTCAAAAATTTAGTAGTTGAAGTTGATGCAAAATATATCAAGGGAATGATCAACAATCTAGATATTCAACCTAATGCAATGATTAATTGCTAGATATCTGCTATTCTCCTCTTTAATTTCCAACTTCATCATGTTCCTAGGCATGCTCATGGCCCAGATGACCTATCTCAATGCCCCCGAGCTTCTAAGGACCCTGCTGTTGAGGAGGACTATGAAGAGTGGATTGATCTTGCAAATTCATTTCTCTACAAAAACACCATGGTATTAACAACACTATGCACAAACTCAAGCTATCCAGACATACCTCAATGGATGGTATATACCAGCACATACGCAATTGAGTTCCTGAATAAAGAGCTTAACATGTCACATCTGAAAAACACTCTATCTACCCACCACAAACCAGCAGCAACTGTCTATCTATCATCTACTTCTCACCCAAATACACCAATCCCTCGATCTGACAGAGCAAAAGTGAAGGATACCGAGTTAAAGAAGATAATGGATTTCTTAATGAATCCATTATAAAGAGATGGGATGAAGGCTAAAGAACTGAAAGTGTTGATCAGGAAAGTATCAGGTTTCTTTGTTGCTGATGGACAGTTGTGGAAGAAGGATTCTAGAGCGAAGCATAAACTAGTAATTGATAAAGAAAAGCAGTTAGACTTACTAAGGCAAGCCCATGACAATCTCAGCCACAAGGGCATATTCACCACTCGTACCTAGATCCTTGAACGATTTTGGTGACCTTGCTTTGACGACAATATCTGCTGGTACCTGAAAACATGTCATGAGTGTTAAGTTTGGTCAATGCAACACTTATACATATCTCCTACGGTCCCAGTTCCCCTTTTTCTCTTTCAAAAAGTGTACATTGACACAATGTTTATGCCAAAGTCCAATAGGTATTGCTACATTATTCATGCACATTGCTTACTTTCCTCATATCCAGAATGGTGTATGTTGTGTCACGAAAATGGTCATATAATTGGCTCATTTGTTTTTGAAGACATTCTATGCCGATGGGGAGCCATTAAGGAAATTGTTACTGGTAATGGTCCAGCATTTGTTCAGGCTATGGAGTATCTGTCAAAGCAATATTACATTAATCACATCTGGATCTCACCTTATAATTCTCAAGCCAATGGTCCTGTTGAATGATAACATTTTGATGTTTGTGAATCACTTGTTAAAGCTGCAGAGGGAATAGAACATCGCTGGACAACAGTAGTACCTTCATTATTTTGGGCTGAGCATGTCTCTATCCAAAAATCAATAGGATATTCACCATACTTCCTTGCTTATGGGGTCAAATTACTATTTCCTTTTGACCTCTTTGAAGCCACTTATTTGGCCCCAGCTCTCACTAATCCTATTTCCTCCACCAATCTCATTGCTTACTATGCTATACAGCTTCAAAAATGCCTGGATGACCTTGTTGAAGCAAAACGGCGTCTTCTTAAGGCACAATAGGAGTCTGTTTGCCAATTTGAAGAGGCACATAAGAACCTGATTAAAGACCTCAATTTCAGTAATGGTGAACTAGTACTGGTCAGAAACTCACAACAAGATAGAGATATTGGCGGTAAAACAAAGCCACGATACTTTGGACCTATGGTAGTAGTGCGATAGTTGAAGAGAGGCTCCTATGTATTAGTAGAAATGGATGGGTCATAGTCAAAGTTAAGGTTTGCAACATTCTGATTGTTCCCTTACTATGCATGTGACCACTGATTAATACCCCTCACCCGACTTATCAATGAAAATATTGAAGAACTCATTGACAAGACTCACGAGCCTGACAAATTCCCAGAACAAGTGCATGATAATTCTCGTAGGTCTAACTAATGGAGACATCAGTACCAAAACTACCCCCTAGTTATAGAGATCAGGTGCTCGCCAACATCACAAATTCCCTTGACAAGCACCCTCTTCTACTACTTTGACAATAATATCCTCTCTATTGTCTTCATCTCCATTTATTCTTTGATCAAACTTTTTTCTTTTGTTATTTGATTTGACTTTTTTGTTTATTGTTTGTTGGATGTTTTATTGTACTACTAGTAGCGGCCTGACTAATAGTAGCTAGAGAGTATTTAAGAAGTCTTCCGTAATAGAAAGGGAGCAGTGAAATACAGGAGCAGTTTACTACCTAATCTCTTTCAACTTTGCAATAGGTCAGTAGCCAATGACAGACAGACACCGTTGTGCTTGCAAACAACCTATCCCTCTTGGAACATCTTCAGCGACCTGATAGACAACACTATTTGGTATTTTACAGACTGTTATAGAAAGGGAGTGCAACAGACTGACTTCAACACAAACTTTACAAGCCAGGCCAGAGGCCTAGATGAAAACCTTGTCTAATATGTATGCCGCACTGAATGTGGGATGATGCCACTGATAAATCATGTATCTAAGCATTTCCACATCCTCTCTTTCCACTCAAAAATGCAAATAAATTCAGGGAAAATTCAAATAAATTGGAACAGGCAGTGAGCAAAGCGAGCTAACTATGGCCTTACTGTTGTAGGAAGGGAGCAGAGTGACCTGACTTACAACAGTGCAAACTATTAGTGTAGGAAGGGAGCAGAGCAACCTGACGTACAATAAATATTGCTCACTGTGTCACAGACCATCTATCACAAAAGGTCACTTACTAATTTGTGATTGATGATTTGATACTTGAGAAGTTCAAAAAAGCGAAGTTTAGACAATGACAAAAGATGTTGTTAAGTCTGAGGTCTAATCCTTAGACTATG
>Ga0153968_1000303_pt1 | contig 10504 bp, 12 predicted proteins | sample TSGA052MetaG_FD_104729 | JGI IMG/M metagenome (GOLD analysis project Ga0153968, IMG submission 104729) | Attine ant fungus gardens microbial communities from Georgia, USA - TSGA052 MetaG | ecosystem: Host-associated > Fungi > Mycelium > Unclassified | place: USA: Georgia, George L Smith State... | reverse complement strand
TCTTAGAACAAAGGACAGCCTCCATAAGGTTAAGTTATCGCTATTTCAAGTACAAAGGCACTACTATATGTAGAACAATAGGTAGTAGCATGTGATGATCTGTCCTAGTGCACAGACCATCACTTTTCTGTATATAAGGACTCCCTGTCTAAGGATTAGACCTCAGACTTAACAACATCTCTTGTTATTATCTAAACCTTGCTTGAACTCTCTTGAAGAACTCTTTTCTCAAATCACAAATCAAGTAAGTAACCATTTGTGATAAATATATACCTGAAGTCCAAATGAAATGAGTTAAACTTCAGCAAAATATGAGTATTATAGTGACTTAGCCTAGTGTCATATTCTGGAAATATGATAATTATGTAATTTCTTTCTCCTAATAATTCTCCTAGAAAATAATAATAGTAGGATAGTGTAGTAGACTATTCTTCTCCTATTCTGCACTTTCTATAAATACTGAGTAGTTACAGTGTATTTCCTCAGTCTGTAAATTAACGTCATCTGGTCCTAATCTCATCTTGTTCACCCCGACTCCTTTAGTTATCTCTTTAGGACCTCTATCTTGACGACTTCCATCACTCCGAAATACACGACCAACCCACAACCAGAGACCGGGGTGCAATACATAAGTTGAAGCCAAGGTTGTTCAATAAGTTGTTCTCTGCTCCAATATACTTGACTGTCCACCGGAACCTTCCTTATACTATTGCTAAGTAATACCCTCTCCGACGTAGTACTTTACTCTGCTCCGGATTGTAGTTTCTGTCTATTGTCCTATCCTTCCATCTCCCAAAATTCTGTCCTTAACACCTAGACAACTTAATTACCCTCCAAGTCCAAGTTGACAAGAAGAACTCAATGGAGTTTTTATTAGATTTTCTATACTACTTATACAACTACTACATGGTCTGTGCACTACTTTCCCACACTCATCATGTGACATCAATGTGACATGATGCTGTGACTTCCTGTTATGTGACTGTGATTATGTGACACTTGTGACATGATACTTTTCTGCTATCACAAACTTCATTTGGCTATATCTCCATCAATTTTCCAACAATTCTCATAGTCTTAAAGGCTACAGAAAGCCCTCAAAAAGACCTTTTGATCAATACCAGTTACATCTTGACGCAATCAATATTGGCTGAGATATTAAGCAGATCAACTGGTAACCACCATGTTACCGTTTATTAAATCACTAATATCTCAGAAACTACCACAATCAATGCTTTGGTTCTAGGCTCAGCAAAAGCCTTCTTCATAATGCTCAGAATGAGCCTAGAACAACCTCAAGGAGATTAACATTAGTGGAGATATGAAGGATTCAATGTTTGTACATAAACTTTATTAATTATCTATAAATAGTCATCTGTCCTTTTCTTAGAACAAAGGACAGCCTCCATAAGGTTAAGTTATCACTATATTAAGCACAAAGGTACTACCATATGTAGAACAATAGGTAGTAGCATGTGATAATTTGTCCTAGTATACAGACCATCACAATTATGTATATAAGGACTCATAGTCTAAGGATTAGACCTCAGACTTAACAATATCTTTTGTCATTGTCTAAACTTCGCTTTTTTGAACTATTCAAGTATCAAATCACCTATCACAAATTAGTAAGTGACCTTTTGTGATACCTACACTTCTTATGTATAGTAAGTCCAAGAGAAAAATATATATATATAAATAATAACTTAGCCATTTTGCCAAGTTATGACAAGTATACTTTTATATTATATGAAAACTTATTATAATGATATATAGGAGTTTTTTATGATGGAATGAAGACAAAATCAAATTAACAATGGTCCTAGCTATCTGAGAGAGTTCTGAGCTAGTCTCAAAATATACCATTTAACACTCCTATTGTTATAAGAGCCCCAAAAAGGAAATAACTTCTCATGCTTTTGAATAGTTAATTTATAATCTCAAGATATACAATGGGATAAAACTATAAATAGCATAGGAAACTTAAGTAAACCATATCATATAATTAAGTCAGGTAATTGTAGAACATTCTAGAAGAACATATGATTGTGAGACTTTAGTACACAGACTATGTAAAAGTAGTATAAGTAGTATATAAAATATAACAGGGAACTTTATTGAGTTCTCCTTGAACATTCACCTAGGATGAACTTTGAGTCTTCACAACTTAACGTTAATATAAGAACTACTTACTTATTCTCTCATCATCCTCACTAGTAAGCACAGTGCTCACAAGCATCTTGGAAAGCAAGCCCTAGCTGTAAAGGGGACTTCTTAGTTAGTTAGGGACTGAGGAAGGAGACTAGGCACTAAGTCTGAGTGCCCTGTTCAAGTCCTGACCTTGCAATCAAACATTGCTCTTTATCTTTTTCATTATATAAGCTCTGTGCTATGCTCTATTATGAGTGGTACATGCAAGAGATTGGTGGTTATTCCTTAGAAAGCTACTTAGAGTAGGGATTCTCTTCTTAGAGGCAATCATATACAAATTTGATTAGGATAGTAGTCAGTAAGATATTAGGACTCCAGACAAGTGAAGATCTTGTGCCCTATTGAACATAGCCTTAGATAGCAAACCTGGAAGAAGAAAATTCATTGGGATTTGGATCATTATCACCATCCTTATTACTATTACCATTACCATCAATCATGTCTCAATAACAATAATCACAGAGGGAACCATCTGTAGTACCTACCTCCCACTAACTACCACCTACTAGAGAAGAGCAACTCCTCTCCATAATTACCACCTTGCAACAGTAGGTCAGTAGCATGCTTCTCTAGCAGCAAGAGAGCAGAGTCGAGGTCACAAGACCTCCAGTATTTAGTGGAAAGATAGAGGAAGTAAGTGTATTCATTAATGTGGCTTATTTATATTTGAGGATAAAAATGAATAGAGAGGCAGCAATGACCCAAATTGCCTGGGTGTTGTTATATGCACAGGGGGAAGTAGCAGAAGCATAGAAAGACAACTTGTTAGATGAGCTAGCCAAGGAAAAGTCAGAGGTAGAAACAGTGGAAGGATTATTTACAAAGATAAGAAATGAGTTTGGGGAAACAACAGAGGAAGAGAGAAAAGTAAAGCAGTTGAGGACAATAGAGCAAGGAGAGAGATCTTGTGATGAATATGTCCAGGAATTCAAAAAAGTCACTAGGGGAGTGACTACAAGAGAAGACCTCATTGAAGAATTCAAAAAAGGTCTAAATAGGGCTATTAGGAGAAAGTTAGCAGAAGCAAAAATACCATTGGAGAGTAGTAAGAGAGGGCAATAAGATTAGATAGGAACTAAAGATAGATATCAGAGAGCCAAACTCTGTGCCAGAATTAAGCCAACTGCTCTTTGTTCAGCGTTAGACAAAGAGAACTCGATAGAGTTCTCGTTGGATTTCCTATACTACTTATACAAATTCCTGATCCTAACCCTACACTAAAGTCCCGTGCTTCCTTATGAGTCACTTTTATCTTGCGTGTCCATCAATAAGAAAAATAAAAGAAAAGAAAAAGAAAAGAATATTAAATATTGACTTAGCCGTTTTGCCAAGTCATGATACCACCCCCCTCCTAAGTTTCCTCATCCCGAGGAATTTCTCTACAACTCATAATATGGATCTACCATGTTGCCCATTTCATCTTCGTCTTCCTCTGTTCATTCTCGAACTCCCAATTTTTCTTCCTCAACTTCTCCTTCTTCTGGGATCATCTTCATCGTCTTCCTTCTTACCGGTTTCTTGCCCTTCCATCACCTCCAATTCCTTTCCATCTTTTCCCAATATTCCTAGTCGTATTGCTTGTCTGACCATCCATACAACTTCTTTGTTGTGAACCTCCCTGGAAGTTCTCCTCATTGGAACGTTCCTTCTTTGCACTCTTGCCGTGCCACATCTTCTATATCCCATCGATACTCTTTCTCAAATTCTTTGATTGCTTCTTGTGCATTCTTCAAATTCTCCCTTCCTTCCCATGTATTGGATTCCACCGTAAATCCTTTCCAGCGTACTAGGTACTTATCTTTCTCTCTTACTCGTTGCTTGTTCAGGATTCTCTCCACTTCCCATTCTTCTTCCCCTTTGATTATAACTGGAGCTGGTTGCTCCTTCTTTTGTCCCTCTACTTGCCCTACATATCTACATATCCTACTAATGTTAACTACTGGGTGTATTTTTATCGTACCAGGTAGTTTTAATTTGACCGCATTCGTCAATATGATTTTCTTTACTTTGTAAGGGCCTACAAACTTCTCCATCAACTTCTCTATTCTTCTCCTGACCATCTGATATTTCAGGTCCTTGGTACTGAGCATGACCAAGTCCCCTACTTTATACTCTTCCACGTCTGATCTTTTCTTGTCGGCGTATTTCTTCATTTCTTCTTGCGCTTTCCCTAGCGCTACTTTTGCTTCCTCCTGTATCTCTTCCATCTTCTCAATGAATTTCTCTGCCCCTGCATATTTCCCCTTCTTCCTTTCTTCAAATCCCATCCTAGGATCTTGTCCATAATTTGCCTTGAACGGTGAAGTTCTGGTACTCGAGTGTGCCTTATTATTATAGGCAAATTCTGCTGTCCCTAACCATTCTGGCCATTGTTCCTGCCTATGATCAATGAACATTCTTAAGTATTGCTCTAGTTCCTGGTTAACCCTCTCTGTCTGTCTGTCAGTTTGAGGGTAGAACGCCGTCGACAATTTACTCCTGATCCCCAACATCTCATTTAGCTCTCTTATTAATCCTGCTGCAAACTGTGGTCCTCTGTCTGATATGATGCTCTCAGGCAGTCCATGCAGTTTCCACACATTATCTCTAAACAATCTTGCCAGCCCTTCTGCCAATGTCTTCTCCATAGTCAGTATAAAGTGTACCATTTTTGTCAACCTATCTACTACTACCAAGATTGTGTTGTACCCCTGAGCTAAGGGCAGCTTCGTGATGAAGTCTGCCAATATATGCATCTGTCAGAGAGCCAAACTCCGTGCCGGAATTAAGCCAACTGCTCTTTGTTCAGTGTTTGACAAAGAGAACTCGATAGAGTTCCCGTTAGATTTTTTATCCTACTTATACACATTTCTGACCCTAACCCTATACTAAAGTCCCGCGCTTCCATATGAGTCACTTTACTCTCGTGCATCCATCGATAAGAAAAATAAAAGAAAAGAAAAAGAAAAAAAATATAAATAATGACTTAGCTGTTTTGCCAAGTCATGACAGCATCCAAGGTTTTTCTGGTATCGAATTTGGCATTAATTTGCCAGCTAGTGGTTCCGTGTGGTTTTTGTTGCGTTGGCAGGCATCATACCCCTCCATATATTACTTCATCTCTTTTGTTATCCCTGACCACCAGAAGTTTCGTGTGACCAATTTCACCATCTTCCATTGTCCTCCGTGACCTCCTATGGGCGTATCGTGGTGTAACCTAATAATTTCTGTTCTTAACATCTCATCTTTCATATATCTTTCCTTCTTTATATATTACACCTTCCACTTCTCTCCACTCTTCATTTCTCAGCATTTTCACTCCTGCTTTCTTTATTTCTTCCACCGCTTTTACTACTTCGTCATCTTTTACTTTCGACTTTCAAACCTCTTCTAGTAGATCTATCCCGTCTACTATAATTTCCACTATCTCTGCTTTCCTCATTTCCATCCACTCTGGTTTTATCAGCATCTTGTCCTCGTTGTCTCTTTCAACTCCAACCTTCCAGTCTGGCCTCCTGCTCAGACTGTCTGCCTTCCCCATCTTGCTTCCTGGGACATACTTCAGTGTGAAATCAAACCTTAATAGGTATAGAGCCCATCTTGCTTGTCTTTGATTTAACTTCTGAGCCTTCATAAAGTATTCGAGATTTTTGTGATCTGTCCATATCTCAAATTTTACCGTTGCACCTTCCAAGAAGTGCCTCCATGCCTCTAAGCATCTAACAACTGCTAACATCTCCTTATCATGTATCTCGTAATTTCTTTCTGTATCACTAAGAGATTTGGAAATGAAAGCGACTGGTCTCTACTTTTCGTCTGAGCACTTCATTGAGAGTACTCCTCCAGTAGCAAAATTTGAGGTGTCGGCCTCCACCCTAAATTCCTTGTTTAAGTCGGGTGCTGCTAGTACTGGTTTCATTGTGAAGACCCGTTTTAATTCATCAAATGCCTGCTGCTGAGGCTTCTCCCATCGCCACTTCTCATCTTTCCTCGTCAGCATATTCAGCGGCCTTGCTACTCAAGCGAAATCCTTAATAAACCTCCTATAGTAATTTGCGAGGCCTAAGAACTTTCTAACATCTTTCACCGTTTTTGGCAGTGGCCAACTGAGTACTCCATCCACTTTCTCCTTTTCTATTTCTATTCCATTTGGCCCTATGATGACCCCTAGGAATCCTATTTTTCTTGCCTTCCACACACATTTTTCCGGTTTGATGTATAAGTCATTCTTCTCCAGCCTCCTCAATATTTCCTCCACAATCTCATCATGTCCCTCCTCTATCTCTGTTCCTACTAACACATCGTCCACGAATGCTGCTACCTTTCCTTTATTTATCAAGTCTCTCAGAATCTCGTTCATCATTGCTTAAAATGTTGCTGGCGAGTTTGTCATTCCGAAAAACATTACTGTTGGTTTGAAGGAGCCAATATGCATCGTGAACACCCCCTTCTACTCATCCCCTTCTTTTATCCTTATATTATTGAACCCCCACCTGAGATCTATTTTTGTGAACACTTTCTTACTTCCCACATTGTTGATTAATTCTGTGATTAACGGGAGCGGGTAGTTGTTCTTTATTGTCTGGTCATTCAGGTTATGATAGTCCATTACCATCCTCTTACTACCATCCTTCTTGCCTACAAAGAATACTGGCAACATCTGAGGGGATTTCGATGGTCTGATGTACTCCTTTCTCAACTGGTCTTCCACAAAATTCTGGACTTCTTTCCTCTCGTTTTTGGATAGAGGGTAAATCCTTCCCTTTCGTGGTTTAAACATCTCCTTGAGATCTATAGCATGATCCCAAATCTTTCTCTTTGGCATTCTCTCCGACTCCACCTTCCTGAACACTTTTCTCCACTTTAAAAACCTTTTTGGGACCATCTCCTCGATTTTCCTGTGGTTCTCTTCTATCTTTTTCTCTCTTCCCCAGTCTTCTTTGTTGTCTATTGCCCACTGGATGATTTTCTCTTCTTCCTCTGTTGCCACCCTTTTGACCTTTTCTTTCTTCTGGCTTTTTCCACCACACAAGGGTGGACATCTCGTCATTTTAACCTCCCTTGTCTCCCAGTTTATTTCTGGATTGTGGGCTGCTAACCATGGCATGCCCAATATCACCTCTGTTTTCCCTAGATCACATATATCTATTCTCATTCTTTCTATGTGGCCTTTATAGAATACATTGCACTCTACCTGGTGCATAATGGCCCCTTCACTATTGTTGGTGCTGTTTACATTTCTGATGACTAACAGTCTTTCTAACTTCTGTAGCTTGAACCCATGCCTAGCTGCCATCTACCTGTCCATAAACATCCTCGTTGCGCCACTATCTAAGAGCGCTTTAATCATCATGCCTTCATGCGTGTCTATCTTTTCTACTCTGATATTCAACCACACTTCTCTCAACATTTTGAAGGTTCTCCTGACTTTCTTTCAACTACCCCCCTCTCTTGCTGTGCTTTTCCTCTCTGTGGGCACACTACTTTCTCCTTCTCTTGCTGCGCTTTCCAGTTCTCCTGACCATGCGCCGCTTTGCTGTGCCTTTGCCTCTCTGGGCCGCACTGCTCTTTCCTCTCTTGCTATGCCTCTCGAGTCTCTTGCTTACGCACCGCTCTGTTCCTTTCCTCCTCTGCACCCACACCAACTTATCTTCTTTCTCTTCCAATAGGGGAGCACTCCTTGTCCCCGATCATCTTCTGCATAACACCCTCCTTTGCCACATCTTGGGCATTTCAGGTATGTAATGACGGCTCCTTGGCTATGCCATCCCAACTCCCATAACTCTGCATCTCATGGCACTGTCAGTCCACAGTACCATTCTGCCCTCTTCCTCAGATCCTCCCATGAACTTCTCCTCCACTCTCCTTGCTGCGCTTCTCGTGGCCTGGCCACACGTGTTGCTTCACTCCCCTCTACTCTCCTTAACATCCTTTCTCTTTCCTGTGCTTTTCCCTTTGTAGGGTGCGCCGGCCTCTTCCCTTGCTGCACCTTTTGTGGCTTTGCCACACGTGCCACTTTCTCCTCATTCCTCTTTTTTATCCACAATGGGCACTCCCTACACTTGTGCCCTTCCTCCCTATACCTAAAACACCTTACGACTACCATCCTCATACTCCTCACTACTCTTTCTTCAACCCCACACTGCATCACTCTACTTCTTAATATTTCAAATTTATTTTGGGGAACTACTGCCCCCTTCTCTTGCTCCTTTAGTTTCCTGCAATTTCGGGCCAGGTGCCCAAGCCCTTTGCAGCATTGGCACAGCTTCCCCTTTCTTCCTTCTAACTCTTCCCTCAGTTTGGCGAGGGCATGTTTTTCTCTGAGCAGGTTGCTCAGCAAAGTGTTGTATTGTTCTTGAGACATAATGGTAACGTCTCAAGAGGGTATGGAATTAATGATTTTGATCTCGCTTAATACTATGTCTGTTGGGGCACAAGATCTTCACCCAACCAGACACCTACTGCCTTACTGACTACTGCCCTAATACTATGGTTAGACTATCACTCCACAGGGGAGATCTCTAATCTAGACGGCCCACTAGTGGTAACCGTCAATCCTCTGCGTGTACCAACTCACAATAGAGCATAGCACGAGGTTTATACCAAGAAAAAGACAAGTAATCTACTAGACACTGCTCAATTGCAAGGTCAGGTCTCAAACGCAATACCTGAGCTTGGTACTGTGTCTCCACCTGCAGTCCCTAACTGACTGCAAAGTCCCCTTAAGCCAAGAGCCTGGCTATGTATGGAGGTGGCTGCTGATTGTGATGATCAGTGGCTGAGGGTTGATAAGAGATGAGAGTAAGGTTGAGCAGAGTCCAAGGCGGATAGTGCTCTAAAGTGGAATCGAGTTCTAGTGTCAGAGAGTCAAACTCCGTGCTGGAATTAAGCCAACTGCTCTTTGTTCAGCGTTAGACAAAGAGAACTCGATAGAGTTCTTGTTGGATTTCCTATACTACTTATACAAATTCCTGACCCTAACCCTACACTAAAGTCCCGTGCTTCCTTATGAGTCACTTTTATCTCGCGCATCCATCGATAAGAAAAATAAAAGAAAAGAAAAAGAAAAGAATATTAAATATTGACTTAGCCATTTTGCCAAGTCATGACAATAGAGTAGAGCAAAGAAAAGGTTATTGGAAAGAAATGTGGTATACCCAGGGAAAAATACACAACCAAGAGGAGAAGAATATAGGAGAGGGTCATATAGAGGTAGAAGGGGACAAATAATGTGAAGAGTAGGAAATACTAGTAGAGGATATAGAGGAGAAGGACCAAGTATACCAAACTGATAATGGAGATCAAAAGGTTTGATCACAAAACAAAGGTGAAAATGAGATCAAAGAGATGAAATCTCCAAACTGCTTCACAATTGTGCACTAAACAAGTAGGCACTAGGGAGATAAATCAAATAATAGAGAGCTTATTAAAGGTAAATGTTCAAAGAATAACCAAAACATATTAAATAAAAACCTAAGAAAGAAGAACTGTTTTCAGTATCCACTTGAGTGAACCCTCACTATAATAGAATCCTTAAGGCATGTATTTATCTCACGCCATGATACTACTGCCCTTACCTAGTCTAGTAGCCTGGCTCACTAAAAGGGTGCAAAAGGGAATTGCATACTAAGACAAACAAAATAATGATGTGCTAGCTCCCAATTGCATACTAAAGGTCTGAGGGGAGATAATCAAAGATAAAGGTTTATAAATAATTAGAAAAGTAAAATTATATGCAGCTCCAGTAAAATATATGTTGGTCATTGTAAAATGAATGTAAGATCTCCCTAGATCATCATTGTATAGTCTCTCTAAGATGTCAATCTTTATACACTGTGACTAGACTCAACTGGAAAATACAGTTAGTTGATCACTTATAGACTCTCCACACTCAGTTGCCCCCTTGTCTGCACTCCCAATACCAAACCTTACAAGTGTGATATAGTCCAAGTATGCACCTAGCCAAGCTTTCCCAGCCTACTGTTCTCTCTAAAGTCTGTCTGAGTTACATCTGCTATTCCTCTCTAGATTGAGTTCTGGGTATATTCTGTGTTCTTCTTAAGACATCTTTATCACAAATGGTCACTTACTTATTTGTGATGGGTGCTTTAGAATCTTGAAAGGTTCAAAAATGCGAAGTTTAGACAGTGAAAAAAGATGTTGTTAAGTCTGAGGTCTAATCCTCAGACTGTGAGTCCTTATATACAGGAAAGTGATGGTCTGTGTACTAGTACAGATCATCACCTGACTACTACCTATTGTTCTACATATGGTAGTGCCTTTGTGCTAAAATAATGATAACCTAACCATATGG
>Ga0153968_1000292_pt1 | contig 10613 bp, 7 predicted proteins | sample TSGA052MetaG_FD_104729 | JGI IMG/M metagenome (GOLD analysis project Ga0153968, IMG submission 104729) | Attine ant fungus gardens microbial communities from Georgia, USA - TSGA052 MetaG | ecosystem: Host-associated > Fungi > Mycelium > Unclassified | place: USA: Georgia, George L Smith State... | reverse complement strand
TTAGTTCGTAGATTAAAGTCATTTACGTCTTTTCCTTGTCCTATCCTCATTCCTACCAATCTATACCACTCCTCTCCGAGACTCCTGGCAACAATTCAGTCCTCCTGAAATACGCAACCACACGCGCAACAGTAGATCGAGGCACAGCGCACGAGCTGAGGCCAAGGTTGTTTCCCTACCTTTGTTGTCAATTCTCTTCCACTCCGGAGCAACTCCGTCCCAATCCGGGTCACTCCACTCCCGATCCGCATGTCCCTGACAAGTTGTATAAGTAGTGTAGAGAAATCTAACAAGAACTCTATTGAGTTCTCCTTGTCAAACGCTGATAAAGGAGCAGTTGGCTTAATTCTGGCTTTGGAGTTAGCTAGTCTGACACATACAGGAATGCTTTCCCCCAGTATTTCAGGCTCAAACCAGCAGAATGCAACATATATCTGACCATCTCAAATATAATGGCTATAGCTCTTTCAACAATACTATTTTGCTAAGAGAGGTAAGGTAGTGTCGTTTCATGAATAATACCATTCCGCTGACAGAATTTGTTCATAGTCGAGTTGATAAACTCCGAACTATTATCACTTCGCAGTCTTTTAACCTTGAGTCCAGACTAACGTTCCAACATAGCAATCACATTCCTGACAGCACCTCCAGCTTCCTCCTTTGACTTCAAAAGACATCCAACAGGGTATCGGCAACTGACTTCAACAATAACAAGAGTATAGACATAGCCATCCTAGGTGGGTACTGATATTGGGCCTGTTAAATCCATGACAACCAATTCCATCTTGCCATATTTCATGTTGCTAGTACCAGGCATGGGTTTCTGGTGAGATTTTCCATGGGCACAGCCAGTACAAACATGATCATAATCATTAGGTGCTGTGAGATCAAGTCTGTTAACAAAGCCCTTCCATTGCATCAAGTCAATTGTTCTAGGACCAATATGTCTCATTCAATGATGCCAAAGCCTCATAGACCCTTCATGAACAGAAAATGCAGCTCGATCAGTATCTTCGGCACAAGTGATGAAGTATAGAAAACCACCAGTGTTCTTGAGAACAGCATGGAATAACTCTTGACTACCAAGGGAGACGACAACCCCATCACTTTGGGTAGAGTAAGAGGTTCCTTCACGTTGTAAAACACCTAAGCTGACTAGATTTGCACCTAGGGAAGGGATATGAAGGACATTTCAGAGTGTAACCAGGGTAATTTGACCAGATAGAAGCTTGGCTCGGAAGGAAACTGATCTATGACCAACAACAGGTGTGTGATTAAGACCACCAACAGTCACCAACTAACCATTATTAGTCTCAGTATAGCTGATGAAACACTCTCGTTCAGAGAACATATGAGAGGATGCTCTACTATCAAGAAGAAGGCCTCGTAAACCCAAACCAGTATTATTCATCACCATCCACACCATTCCAACTTCTCTGTTATCTCCCACTAATTGAGACGACTCTATAGCCAAGTTTGCTAATCTGCCTCCACTATCTCCACTTGAACCACCTTTTTTTTCTTTTTGAGGACACATTGGACTCCAATGACCTTTCTGACCACAGATGCAACATATATATCATCAGGTTTTGGGTTAAAGGTCTTCTTTTTGAATGTCTTCTTCTTTCTACTAGCATTACTATGGTTCAAAGCTTCCTGTGACTTAGTAACAAGTGCCAGATGCTCAGTCTTCCCCTTATTTCGAGTCATGCGATCATAAAGGCCATTCAAGCTCATCGTTGCTTGAGATAGAGTAAGACTTGACCCTTTTTCGATAAGAGATGTCTTGAGAACATTCCACTCAACATTGTTGTTAGGAAGTGAGTGAAAAATAGCATAGGCAAGCATCATATCATCCATGGTGCCCTTTCCTTTGACAATCTGACAATGAATATCAATTATCCTTCCAATGTGGTCAGGCATAGGGGTAACACCATTCCAATTCATGCTCCAGATCTCCTCCACAAGTGCGTAAACATTAAGGCTTTGTCAGTCTTTGACATTGATCTGATGAAGAGTATCCCAGATCTCCTTTGATGTAAACAAGTTTGCAATATGACCAGACTGAGTGGAATCAATAGAACCATTCAGTAACCCCATAGCAGCGCTATCCATTCACAACCAGGTTTTGTACTGCTCTTGGTCTTCTTTCCAACTCTTATATTCCTTTGATGTTCTATCAGCCAAAGGGGGAGTAGATTTGACAACTGTGGGCATATCTTCTTCACCATTGACATAGAGCCATAAAAAACATGATTGAAGAGCAGACTTTATGCTAGCAGCCCAAGAGTTATAGTTGGAGCCATTTAGTTTTGGGAAATGGAGAGTGTTGGACATATTGATGTTAGCTTCAAGGGTGGGGCCCATAACCTCTCAAGAGGTATAGGCAGAGGAGCGAATGTGCGCGTATGAACCTCAACAATCAACAGGACGATGCCTGAAGTCCGAACAAAATGAATCAATATATTAATGTGAAAATGTCCATATACACACCTGAAGTCCAAACAAAATGAGTTGAACTTCAGCTAAATGGTGAGTACATTTATATATGGCTAAAAAGAATTTCGATGACTAATAGTAAATTTTTGTGATGGAATGGAAGTAAAACAAAAACTAGCCACAGAACTGGCTATTAAAGGAATTCCAAGCCGGTCTCGAATTGCACCCTTCAACACGTTGTACTGTTCCCTACATATATATCCAGTAACCCCAACACCCTTGAAAATTTCTTCATATGAAGACTAGATTCATCTCAAATGCACTTCACTCTGTTTGGTATTTTTCAGGCAAAAGATGAGAATGAGAGAATATGAGAAACAAAAATATACTCGCCATCAAAATTAGTGTACACGTGTCACTAGGAATGAGAGAAGCAGACACAAGGGATGACATGAGCTGTTTTGTTGGGTTCACGAGCATGGCATGTGAGATTGATTTCTTATAGATAAGCAGATTGTGTAGATGAGATGATTGAATTCACTATATGATACCACTCTAACCCATGCGCTCATATACTCACAGTGTCTCTTTCATTGACATCTGGGAGTCAATCGATGGCAATCTTACAATCCCTATCATGGAAGGATGACAACTTGATGTTTCTTGGAGATGGGTCGAACAACAATCTATGGAGATGAGAATGTATCAGAGATTGAACAAGACATTTCCCTTGCTAACATACTTGTCATCCTTCCTGTATAGGTTCTCTAATCCAGTGACTTTGATGGTACGGACTGTGGGGTTTGATATCTGATTCAGGTGATACCAACTCATTTCCTGGTTCCAACTGTGGTCTAGGTAAAATTGGAGCAAGTGTTTGTCAAGGGCATGTACATCCCACTCATTTGATGTCATAGTGGCAGTAAGAGGAACAGGGCAAGCTCAGTCAAGATGCCAAGTATTTCTACTGTTCTGCTATCAGCACCACTCCTTTCACAGTTACCCAGGTGGTAAAGAATCAGATAGAGCAAAAAATACGATTGGTCCTACTTACCTGAATGTGTGAGTCTGAAAAGAATCTGACCATGCTTTGAGAATAAACTGACTAATGGGTTCAACAAGAAAAAGCACTTGCAACGGTTCCTGCACTAACAGCTTTGCTATACTTCTGATATGTCTAGATGCAGATTTTCGAGTTCCCACTCATTGTCATTCGTGAGGGAGTGGCAGCTGCTTTGGTGATTGGTTGTGTCATGATTGTGTTTCTGCTCTCATCCCTCAAAATAATGGCAACAAACATGCAATCTACTGTGAAACAAGTAATCTCGGTTCTCAGTAAGCATTTCATCGAACCAATCCATTCATTAGTAGACTTATTGCATTTACTTTTAGAGCTCATCGGGACAGTTGATGATCAAGTTTCACAACCACTTATCATCAAATATTCTCAAAAGATGAATGTTCCCCTTCAAAACCTCAAACATAGATTTAATAACAGAAAAAAGATGGAACAGAAGCTAAAGCTGGACCAGAGTGGATGGTGAGATGAGCTTTAAGTGTGCATGCAATCTTACATACTGATGCAGTGTAGTATTTTTGAGGAAGGAAATGACCTGAATATTGAAATCTACAAAAAACATTCTCTCCAACTAGAGATCAAGACTCAAAGGACAAATTCTTGTGCAAAGCTAGCACCCAGTTTGATGATTTATGGAAACATCTGGTCTTGGAATTACAAAAGGAAGCCAAATGTGAGTTGGTCTTTGTCTTAGTCACTTCCAATATACTCAGAGTGTTGGAATTTGGATATCATGCAAGCCTGCGTGATGCATGTGACTCCTTATTGTTCTATGTCTAATTGTTTTATGTAGTATAAATAGTTGAGATAGTAATAAGGAATGTTACATATTTGCAATGAATTTCCCCCATTGTTGTATCAATTGTTTTCTCCCCAAATTCAACACAGAGTACCTTAGCTAACCTCAAGGTGGAATTTGATGGTCCAGGATTACAGCTGGGCTCATTGCCAAGGTATGCTATCTACTTTGCTAGTGAGCTTGTTATGGTATGTAAAGGTGGACAGATTGAACTCACAATCATTTCATCTATTTTTATATTACAGATAAGCTGTGCTTTTACTTTTTAATTTCTTTCTGATACCTTCACTTCCTTCTTCCTCCCACAAACTCTTTAGCATGCAATTGAGACCTCTTTCAACCTTTTTGCTTGTCTATCACAAATAGTTACTTACTTAATTTGTGATTGAGAAGGTGATCTTTAAAAAGGCTCAAAAAGTGAAGTTAGACAATGACAAAAGATGTTGTTAAGTCTGAGGTCTAATCCTCAGACTATGAGTCCTTATATACAGAAAAGTGATGGTCTGTGTACTAGGACAGAGCATCACATGCTACTACCTATTGTTCTACATATGGTAGTGCCTTTGTACTTAAAATAGTGATAAATTAACCATATGGAGGCTGTCCTTTGTTCTAAGAAAAGGACAGATGACTATCTATGGATAATTAATGAAGTCCATGTGCAAACATTGAGGCCTTCATATCTCCACGGATACTGATTGCCTTGGTGCTGTTTTAGGCTCATTCTGAGCGGTATGAAGAGGGCTTCTCTGATGCCTAAAAGCAAAGCATAGATCGTGGTGGTTTCTGAGATATTGGTGTTTTAATAAATGGTACCATAGTGGTTACCAGTTGATCTGCCTAATATCTCAGCCATTATTGATCACCTCAAGACATGACTAGTATCTATTGAAAGTTTTTTAAGGGCTTTCTGTAGCCATTGAGACTGTGAGAATCGATGAAGAATTGATGGAGATATGGCCAAATGAAGTTTGTAACAAAGATACTTCATAATTGTTATTTTCTAGCCTGTCAATCCCTACAATCTACAGGGAAATACCTTAATGTGTAGCATATTGGTTTACTTATCCTCATTGACAATTAAATTATAGATAGCATGATAACAAATATATACTAAAGATCATCTCTACTACTTGCTGATCAAAAGGTATTGGTTATATTACAATATGGCAAGTACTAGTCTCAAACCAACTGTATGTTCTTTATATCATGAGTTACCTCAATCATAACAAAAAGAATTATAAATAAGATGACATAGAAGGAAGTTGAACTGCCAACCTCTTAGATAGTTGTAGATTAGATCAAAGTAAATCTAGACAAATAGTAAAACTATATAAGTAGTTGAGCAATTGATCAGAGAACTTCATAACCTCTGTTCATCTTTAACTACTATCATCTCCCCCTTGAGGCCATGATGGCTTCTGGGGGGACCTCTATTCTACTGAACCCCTACCACTAATATCATTATGATTTCACCTTTCATCTTTATGTCTGCTTCATTTGTTTGTCTGACTTGTGATCATTGTGACACATATTGGATGTATTGTACCAGTTGAGGCTCTTGTTGGTGGAGCTTTTCTTGCTTTAGTCCCCTAGAGAGCAGCATCCAAAACGCAGATGGTAATCCAAAAGGATTGTGCCAAGTTAACACTGCTGTCCAGGTAGTTTTGAAATCCCTTAATCAAAAACCCAATGGTAGAGCCCCAATGCTCAAAACATAGATGGGCTGCCTTCACTTTACCTTTACCATTACAGAAAGTCATATAGGTTGGGCTTTCATGAAGAATGGGGAACGTGCCATTGATAGAATAAACTGATACAGGCCCTTTTCATAAAGCTTTGGCTCACTGAAAAGGGGTCTGACTGGAGTACCTGTTTCAGTGTCTGTTTACAAGTGTTATGTGTGAGGAGAGTTGGTCTGGTTGCAAGGTATGGGAGACTAGGGGAAGGATTGAGATGTTGGCAGGAGCATATTTTGGACACTAGTATCTGTTATTTAGTATATAATTTCTCTTCCTAGGCTACTGACTACAGTTGGGGTCTGGGAGGCACACTTACAACATGTACTAGGAGTGTGTAGCTACCTTTTACATAGTGCTGCCATGGCCTGCCTATGTGCTCTATGTAATAAATTGATGATTAAAAAAAAAAGATTAGAGAACTTTATTGAGTTCTCTTTGTAACCCTCAAAGAACTTGCCTCTAAATCAACTCAACTTGAGTTGCATAACACCTCACTTACTTGGCTAGTACAACCAAAATTGGATACAGGGCTGATATGTAGCATGAAATATAATTGCTGTCATAAACAAAAAATCAATTGTCCAAGTCCATCCATTACTTTTGCAGTACTGAATTCTTGGTAAATTCAATTGTTGAAATGCTAAAAAAAAGGCAATAGGAAGATACTTATTTTAACCCCAGCTCACTTTTAAGGTATAAGGAACAAAAGAATGAATCATAATACTTCTAATGCTTATATGGTAGGAGAATCTTTCCATCTTGACACTTGAAGTATTTGCTGTTGGTATTAGCTCCTTCTTATCTTCTACCTCTCAGTTAATCAGAATTGGATATGGCTGTTATATTTGTTGTGAGACCTGTTTTGGGCCTAATAATATATCCTCTTAAGTAATTTCCAGGAGTTCTGTATCTTGAGTATTGGCAGACAGTGACCTCATATGATAGGGTACTAATACAATGAGTTGCAATGAGTGATCAGATATATAACAACACAATGTGATCAAAGACTACACTATAGGACTAGTAACACAATGCCATTATTAATCATATAGAGCATAGTCCTGAGCAAAACTGATCTCTTGCTTTGTCAGCTTGACTGAAAGTTAGATAGGAACTGGTAGGTTGTATATTTTATATAGAACTGAGCCTATAATAGGTATCAAAAGTGATATAATATTTCTCACATAAAATCAGAATACAGGTCTTAAATCAATGATGACTAAAGTCTGTTATTTCACTGATACACAACACACATGCAACACTTATAGCTATTAGTGACTGACACTTAACCTTAAGTTGAGGTAACTTAGAATTAGAGTACTTCAGGATTAGAAGAGAACTTGATATTCTATACTATACAGTTTAGACTATTTGTCCTTGTTTAATCTACAAGTGTCTCTAAGTCACCAGTTCAATCCTAGTCTATGTCATATTCCTTTAGGTCATGGTCAAGGTGACTCATGACAATAGCCAGTACAGCATCTGTTACAAACTTCATTTGGACCTATCTCTACTAGTTCTTTGGTTATTTTTATGGTTTTAATAGCTCTAGGAAGCCCTTAATAAGACCTTTTGATCAATGCCAGTCATGTCTCAAGGCAATCAATGTTGGTTGAGATATCAGGCAAATCAGTAGGTAACTACCATGGTACCATTTATTAAATTGCTGATATCTCAGAAACTACCATGATCAATGATTTGCTTCTAGACTTAGAAGAAGCTCTCTTTATACTGCTCTAAAAGAACCTCAAGACAATCAGTATCAGTGGAGATATGAAGTCCTTAGTGTTTGTACATGAACTTGATCAAATTACCTATAAATAATCATCTGCATTTTCTTAGAACAAAAAACAGCCTCCATATGGTTAAGTTATTGTATTTTTAAGTACAAAGGCACTATCATATGTAGAATAATAGGTAGTAGCATATAATAATTTATTCTAGTGCACAGACTATCATAATTCTGTATATAAGGACTTCTTGTCTAAGGATTAGACCTCAAACTTAACAACATCTTTTGTCACTGTCTAAACTTTGCTTATAAGCCCTTTTGAGCTCTAGCATTTATAACCACAAATTAGTAAGTGACAATTTGTGATAGACACCAGGGTCCTAATCAAGTTCTGAATGGAGTTCTGAGTCAAGTTCTGATCCACAGAAGATAAGAGCCACTGCTTGGTCTAAGCTGATGAAAGAGACAAAGTGTATAAGAGAGGCTCTTAGAGCATTATACCCAAAATTCGATAGTGCAAACAACTGATTATTAAAGCAGATCTGTAGGGGAAATAAAGATACCTTTAACAACTAGGAAGTCCTGATTGCTAGTGTACAGAATTGTGCTAGTTAGTTGCCAAAAACAAAAAGTTATATAGATTCATGGCTTTAAAATCCACTAGAGAAGAATAGTATATTTCAAGTCATTCTAAGAATGATCTTCTCCACACAATTCTATAGGGATAAACCAATTCAACAAATGCTTCAAGAAATTCACAATGCTAGTTATGCAGTTGCAAAATGACCTCCTAGCACTGATAGAGATTGAAATCTAACAAGGGTAAATAAAATAGGTCTATTACAAATGGTCACTTACTTGATTTGTGATTGAGAAGGTGATCTTTAAAAAGGCTTAAAATGCAAAGATAGACAGTGACAAAAGATATTGTTAAGTCTGAGGTCTAATCCTTAGACAGGAAGTCCTTATATACAGAAAAGTGATGGTCTGTGTACTAGGATAGATCATCACATGCTACTACCTATTGTTCTACATATGGTAATACCTTTGTACTTGAAATAGAGATAACTTAACCATATAAAGTCTGTCCTTTGTTCTAAGAAAAGACAGATGACTATCTATGGGTAATTAATTAAGTCTATATACAAACATTGAGGACTTCATATCTCCACTAATATTAATTGCCTTGGCATTGTTTTAGGCTCATTCTAAGCAGTATAAAGAGAGGATATTGGCAATTTAATATGTGGTACCATAATGGTTACCTACTGATTTGCTCAATAGCTCAGCCAATATTGATTGCCTTGAGACATGACTGGTATTAATAGAAAGGTCTTTTCAAGGGCTTTCTGGTGCTATTGATACTGTGAGAAACGTCAAAGAATTGGTTGAGATATGGCCAAATGAAGTTTGTGACAAGGTCAGAGAGATGAAATCTCCAAGCTGCTTTACAGTTGTGTGCAAACAAGTAGGCATAGGGGAGGTAAATCAAATAATAGAGAGCTTACAAAGGGGAATAATAAAGAATATCCAATAGAAACCTAGAAAATAGAAATAGGATTAGTGTCTACTTAAGAGTATTCTTACCAATTAGGATCTCAAAGGCATGTGTTCATCTCACACTGTAATACTACTCTTCTCAATCTAGTCTAGCAGTCTAGCTCACTGTTGATATAGCAATACTGCCTAGAACTCCCAGGCCCTCATATAAGCTTTGCTTCAGCTAACTGTACAACTAGAAGCCTTTGAAAATACATAGCAAGTGGTTAGCTTCTAGTTGAGTGAATGTCTGAGTCCTCTCATGGCTTGATCTTTCTCCAGGGATATTTTATAGAGTTTTTATGGAAGAAAACAAATAAAAGAAAACCTCAATCACTCAAATATGATGAAGTTTATCCTTTACCTTTCATCATTACTCCTTCTCTATTTCTAGCATTCCAAATAACATTCTCTGAATGTTATCTTTATTCTTGTTATTCATATTAAATTCTTTCTCTTGTCTCATTATGTTCCAGAATGAGAGACATATGCAGAAATACCTGAAACATGTCTATTCTTAGGTAAATAATCATACACTTGTATTGTACATAAAGTGTTTGTTGTGTAAGCCCTAAGACCAGTCGCTTCTATCTGGTCTTAGTTTGGTCCAGTACTTCTTAAGTTTCAAAGACATACCTGTGCATTCTATCTGTTAAAATAGCTATTAGGCTCTAGAGCAACAGAGAGAGAGATGATAGAGGAATAATGTTCTAATATTCCTTCTGTGTCCTAGAGTATCTTATTAGGATTACAAATCAAAGATACAACAAAAGAAAAGAAATAAAAGAAACTTCTAAATTTCTAAAGATGGTAAGAGAGAAATGATGAGGACATTTCTTATCCAATCACACAGCTATGACTCTTTACTTCTCTAATCTTACTCTTGGCATTCTTTCTAGGGTGGTGTAATAGTTCTTGAGTCTCTTTATGACTGATAAAGAGTGATGTCAATCTTGAGTTAGTCTTGAAAACATCACAATTATAAGCTTTCAATAATTTATCCAACTGCTCTTGAGCATGTTGTGTCACAGAAAAAGTGACTACTAAATAGTGTCATGGAGGTATAACAAAATACCTGTTCAAATGAACTACATAAATAGCTAGACCCTTGTTAGCAAGTAGCCTTGCTAACATCACTCTTTTGGTGTAATTGTAAGGGCAACCAGAGTGGAAGACTCCAGGAGATTCCTCAGTTAATTATAGTCAATGAAATACTGTTACAACCTACCTCCAGGAGATTCCTCAGAGAATTAGATGAGGCTCCTGGAGGGAACAATCTACATT
>Ga0153968_1000290_pt1 | contig 10625 bp, 14 predicted proteins | sample TSGA052MetaG_FD_104729 | JGI IMG/M metagenome (GOLD analysis project Ga0153968, IMG submission 104729) | Attine ant fungus gardens microbial communities from Georgia, USA - TSGA052 MetaG | ecosystem: Host-associated > Fungi > Mycelium > Unclassified | place: USA: Georgia, George L Smith State... | reverse complement strand
GTAACTAGTCTACATTGTGATCCTATAGGAGTAGACAACAGGAGTTTAGGAGCAAAAAATTAGTAATAATATAAAATAAAAAGGAAATTATATTATTAAATGGGTATTTTCCATCATATGACAACTTATTACATAAGGATGGAGTATGAGAAAGTATCACAAGACCAAGTGTCACAAAGGTCACAGTCAGGTGATGTCACATGAGGACTATGGGAAAGTAGTACACAGACTATGTAGTAATTGTATAAGTAGTATACAAAATTAAATAAGAACTCGATAGAGTTCTTATTAACTCAGACTTGGAGAGTGATTAAGTTGTTCAGGCTAAGTCACTATAGATTAGACCCCAGGCATAAAGGGAAAGGTCTGTCTCTTAGAATAATGAGAGTAGGCTAGTTTGTATATTATAGCTGGTCCTGAAAGACTTCAGATTTATGTAAACATTCCCAAAAAACCCTTGCAGGTGATTGGAACTACTTTAAGAACTCCTATTCCTTTTCTATAAGCCAGTGAGAGAGACTGGACATGACATTGACTCTTTTCCCCTCAAGACAGGACCTATCATTAATGTTGGAAGAATACTTTTAGAGTAGTATAGTATAGTTTTCTACTTATATACTAAACTAGGAATATTGTGCTCACTTTTTTCCCTAATGTGGGGATAGTCTTTGGGCTACCTATGTAATAGGGTATGCTTTATCATCATCTTCTATTTCTATTTCTTTTATTGGTGTTCTCATTCATTTAATTTCTATTTCAATTCTATTAGATAATTATGTAATTATCAATAGTAAAAGTAATATGACACAAAAATATATATCTTTTTACCCTCAACCACAAAGAAAAAATCCTAAGACAACTTTCCTCTCTGAACTCATTTACCTTCCCACAAATTGGAGCCCACTGCAAGGGGATAGTTGTCTATTCTCTAATCCTGTTACCAAAACACCTAACAGAAATCAGTCAGAAGATAGTCTTAGTGCTAGTACATTAAGGACAAGAAGAAGAACATACCCAAAGAAAAGACCAGCAGAAGTCATAAGGCCTAAGAAAACAGCTAAGGAAAGCAATAAGCCTAAGGAATCTTAGATAGAAGAAGAAAGTCTAAGAGAACACACATGAAGAGAACTATTAAATCCTACTGAAAATTTAACTATGTCAATGTTAATGGCTACAGGAGTATTGGGCATGCCAGTCCCAAGATCAAAATGAGCTCCTGAATTTGATTCAAGAAACCCAGAGGAGTTAAAGGAATTTCTAAAGGAATTTGAGGAGTTAGCTGAGAGGCATAGGTTAACAACAAAGGAGAAGATGAAGATGGTAGTGAAGTATGTGAACAAGGAGACGAAAAAGTTCTGGAAAAGGTTAGAGGGATATAGAGATAACTATAGGAAGCTGAAAAGGAAAATAATAGGGGCTTACTTAAAGACCCTTCTAGAGGACAAACTGACAGTGGCTGAGCTAGTTAAACTGGTCAAAAAATTAGCAAAAGAGAGCATTACAGATGAGGAGGACTTGGACACATACTACAGGAAATTCTGGATTATTACTGCAGACCTAGTGGAAGCAGATGTCATCAACAAAAAGCAGCATAATAAATATTTTTGGAAAAGACTCTCTCTCGAGCTTTGGTATGCTATTAGTGATTATCTTGAAGCACAAGATGCCAACTTCAAGAGTGACCAGGTCCCAGAGGCTAAGAAGGCAATAGAGGCAGGTTACTTTGTGTTGAGGAAGGCAGCTACGAGAGAAGGATGGAGTAGAATATCAAGGAAAGGAAAGAGAGAGAGAAGGGGTGACTTGAGTGATAATGAGTCAGAGGAGCAAGTGATTGGGGTAGAGACAGGATTGGATTCAGATAGTGAGAAGGATGAGAGAAGAAAAAAAAACCTGCAAAAAGGAAGGTGAGAACAAGAAAAGTACACTTCGAGAATGAAGGAAATAAGAAGAAAGAGAAGCAGGAAAAAGTAAATGAACTCATTTGAAAACTACTGTAGCTGAATGTTAAGGACAATGCATATGCAATAGCTTATGCATAGCTATTTGTCCTAGTCTCAAAAATAACTGAAAACCTCCTCTTGCCCTCTCATCTCAGAGCCTTAACTATCACGGCAATGAGTGCCACTATGACACCCTCCTACCTCAGATACTCCTAGCCTACTGCTTCTATGCCTTACAACTTTCCTTGCTATTTCTGCAAGAAGCTAGAATGTCATCTAAGGACTTGCCTAACAGCAGCAGAATATGTTCAATCACAACAGGTCCTACTATAAGCAAATGGATATTACACTCATATGAATGGATTCCCAATCAATGCTTGTTACCCAGAAGGACTTAAGGGAGCAGTAGATACCAAGTGGAATATTCGAGATCCTTTACCACACCTATCTGGCATAATCCTAGGGCCTATAAAGTTTAGCTCATTCATTGAGGCAATACAAGAGGAGAATGACAAATTTGTATGGGGAGCAATAGTGGAGTTGAAGGAGGAAGTAAAGAAAAGTATAGGTTTGATAATGATGATAGGGATTAAAGGGAATTTGATCACAAGACAAGAGTGATAACAAATGAAAATATAAAAGATCTCTGAGATGTCTCACAATTGTGCACTAAACAAGTAGGCACTAGGAAGATGATCAAATGAAAAAGAGAGCTTAAGAACAGGGAGAATAGAGGGGGAAACTCAAATAACCAAAAGAAAGGATAATAAACATTTTACAAATCCACTTGAGATAGATCTCACTGTAATAGATTCTCTAAGATGTGTGTTTGTCTTGCATCATGACACTACTGCCCTTATCTAGTCTAGTAGTCTGGCTTGCCATTGATACAGTAGAACTAACTAGAACTTCTGTGACATTGTGTAGGCTCTTCTTTAGCTGACTATACAACTGGAAGCCAACTTCAATGATACATAGTGAGCTATTAACTCCTAGCATAAGCAAATGCCTAAGTCCATTGGGGCTTGAATTCCCATCAAGGGAGAAGTTTTGTGGTTTTTAGAAATAAAAGGGGAACACTCAGAAAGATAGAGACTCAGTCACTCCAAATAGCCATTAAGCTCTAGAGCAATAGAAAGGGATGGTAGTAGTATGATACTTGAGTGCTCCTCTGTGCCCTAGAGTATTTTATTATGATTACAAAGCAAAGAGACAACAAAGAAAGTGAGACAAAGAAAATCTCTGAATTCCCAAACATAGCAAGGCTGCAATGATGAGACGGTGCTTCTCCCAAACACTGGGTGACTACTCCCCAATCCTCTAACCCTACTCTAGGAATCCTCCTCTGCACAATGGTCAGGTCTCGAGCCTTTTGCTGAGCTGTAGAAGGAGATGGCAATCTCGAGCTATCTTGCTCTTGAGTGCATTATCTTTATCTAACCTTCTTGCTGCCTCTCTTCTCAGCTTTCCTGTTTCTCTTTCTACCTCCTCTATGCCTTCTCATTTCTCCAGATTTCAATTTCCTTCTCCTACTGTTGCAATACGACTCCATGGTGGCTTGACTCTCTTGCTCTTGCTATAATTAGCCATCAGTGATGGTGGCTCAGATCTGATCATAACTCTTCTACAAATAGTACTGCCGGCTGCTGAGGTATGATGTCGCTTGGATTGTATTAGTCTGTCTAAGTTCACTTTTGTCCTCAAGAGTACTTCTAGAAGAGAAATCTATTGTAAATCCAATACGAGGCACCTAAGCAAGTATCTATGAGGCATATGTAGTGGTGGTCACAGCTACTACTCTGCTACTCAAGCAAGATGCTCAAGTCCACAACTAGGCATCTAGGGAATATCTCTGGGAGGCTGAACTCTTCTCTCAAGCTGGTTATCCTGGTTATTACAGTGAAAAATATCACTTATTTTGTCTAAATTGTTGTATGGCATAACAACAATATGAGCACAAGAGAGAAAGAGAGAGGTGACAGAGGTAACAGATAGGAAAAAGTATGCTAGAGAGGACACAGTTAGTAGATGAGAGAAGAAAAAGAAAGTGAAAGCACACTAGCTGGCATATTAATGAGAGCCTAGAATTGCAAATTCAGAGGTACCACAGGAAGTTTTGCAGAACATTTTGGATGTTCAAGTGCTGAACATCCAAGTTCATGACCTATTAGCACTCAGTAAGGACCTGTGACAAGAAATGGTAGACCTGATATGCACACAGAATAAGATGTTCACAGTTGAAGCTGCCCTAGTAACTATGCCTAAGATACTGGTAGAATTTGTGATACCACTTTGAGAGATAGAAGTTGTAGTTATAGGAAGATATTGGGAATGGGGGTTGTTAGACAAAGGGTCTGAGGTTGTGATTGTATGAGAGGATCTGTGCAATAAAATAGGGTTAGTGGTGAACAGAGAACAGAAAATGACGATGTAGACTACAAATGGAGGAAAGAAAGGGATGCTAGGGTGTGTTGAGTATCTGGAATTGGAAGTAAAAAAAATTAAGGACTTATATACATGCATTTGTGGTGCAGTCAGCACCATATTAGCTGCTACTAGGGAGACCATGGCAAAAGGGGGTAAAGTTAGGGAAGATTGAATAAGAGGATGGCAGTATGGAGGTAGAGATCTCAGACCCAGGAGAAGGTAGAAAGCGAGTAGTAGTGCTAACAAGGGAAAGAAGGAGCAAGAGGCTAAAGAGCAGCATGCTGGCAATAGAGGAGAGAAGTAAAAGTGAAAGAGAAGAGTTTAAATTTGATGAGGAGCCTAGTGGGAGTAACTATGGTGAAGAAGCAAAGATTTTCTTTGCTAGTATTAGTAGGGGTAAGAAGATGGCGATGAATGAAGGAGAGGATATATGATGTGATGAAGATGTCATCTTAGAGGAGAGGAAGGCAATGTAAAAGAGATAGAGTACTGGATTAATGGAGTAGCTGGCAGTGGTGTGTAGGCAGTGGATCAGCAAGTCGAGGAGAAAAAAAGAGGAATACTGAATATAGGAGAGAACATGCGACATAACAAGGATATTGTTTTAGAAAGAAAGGGGAAGGGAGATAGATTAGGAGAGACAGAGAGTAGGATAGATGAAGTAGTCAGCTGCAATATGGGGGTGGCAAGTTGGCTAGTTGAGGAGAAAGAGATAGAGGTACTAAATGTAGAGAAGAGTATATGATGCAATAAGAACATTGTCTTGGGAAGAGTGACAGAAGAGTCCAGACAGCAAGGAGTCAAAAGAAAAGGGACAGAGAGCAGAGGAGACAGAGTAGTTGGTGGTAGTGTGATGGTGATGAGTTAGCTAGTCAAGGAGAAAGAGATGGGAGTACTAAACATATGGAAGAGCATACAACACAATGAGGACGTTGCCTGTGAAAGAACAGAAACAGAGAAGGTTAGGCAGCGAGGAGCTAAAAACAAAGGGACAAAGAGGAGGAACAAAGAATGGTTAAAGATTAAAGAAGGACAGGAGATATCAAAAATGCTTGGAAATCTCACTAAAAAGGGAGGGCAACAATGTCCCCAACATATTAAAATGTCTCTTCAAGTCGCAGAGAAGAAGCTGACCAAAGGGAGACCTCATAGAAGCAGTATAAAGAATGGTAGAAACTATGTTAATATCAGTTTAGCACAGAGATCAGTAGGATAGGAATGTCAAGGGCACATGCCTACTGTCAAGAGGAGGTCTGCAAGTAGTAGGTCAATTGTTGAATGAGGGTACAGTGAATGGAAATAGGGGTCAGGGGAAAGCTGGTAGTGGGATTGAGAGGCTCTCACCAGTATCTATGATTAGTTTAATGAATGTTAGCAAAGGACTTTGAAGTGTTAGAATAGAGTAGCAGGACCCTTGGGGATAATGTTAATGGACAATTGAGGACTTTGAAAAGCAATGGGAGCTGTTGAAGAGATCACATAATCTTTGAGAACACTTACAAAGTTGATGTTGTTGGATTGTATCTCAGATTAGTAGTGCTCTAGCTTGTTTTCTGTCACCTTCACATGCAAAAATTAAAGATCAGAAAGAGATTGAAAGGAATAGAAAAGGACAGTAGATGATGAGGACGTCATCTTAGAAAGAAAGGGGGAGGTATAGGGTAGTCTTTGGGCTATCTGTGTAATAGGGTATACTTTATCATCTCCTATTTCTATTTTTTTTATTGGTGTTCTCATTCATTTAATTTCTATTTCAATTCTATTAGATAATTATGTAATTATCAATAGTAAAAGTGACATGACACAAAAATATATCATCGCTTCTTTTACTCGTACTACCAACACTGTTAGTAGTGCCTGAGTTTAGTTTAGTGAATAAACCTTCACATTTTTCTCTTTTCAATATTCTCACTACAAGTATGACCCCCAACATTACCTCAGTTAGGCCGGAAGATGATGCCTACAACATACAACGCGGACGCCCAATGTCCCGCACTAGCACCAATGGACTCTGCAGTACCTCTCCCTCCCCAATGGACGACTCCTCCCCCCCCTCGGAAGTCGATTATGCTGAACGTGTGGCCGCCAATTGCAACATGGACATAGAAATTGCGGACCCCTCCCTCCCCTCGGCTGAGAATGCTACAAACTTCTCTTTCTCCCTGCTAGCGTCAGACCCACGTGTCCCCCCTGAGGCGGCGCCTAACCCTGCAGTCACCAGTTATAGCGACCCTTTCACAGAACCTTCTCCCCCCGAAGTCATTCCATATAACGCTAACGTCCCAGCAGACCCCAGTTTATGGAATGGAAACTTCTCGGCGACATCTCTGTTCGGCACCAACGAATTCCTTAACAGCGATATTAATAACATCCCATGTTCCCTAAAACGCATGGCATACTTCCTAAGGTAACGAAACATTAAGGAATGGGACACTAATAGCATCAGGCAACTGGACCCCTTCGGCGAATCAGCATGGGACTTTGTATCAGCTATCTTCGAATCAGGATGGGATACCCTCATGACTGCCAACAAATCATCCATCAGGGACAACGTCACAAAGGAATTTGGCAAACCTACCAGACCCTCACCTAGTGCAAATACTCATTATGGCCCTCACGTAACTAAGGTACCCCCCTCCATCCCTCCCTGCCCCTCCAAGGAAATTCTGGAGAAATCAAGGGCATGCCAACAAAAAACTGCCACCAAGGAAAAAACCCCCCTGTCCTATGCTCAAATCGCGTCAAATGTCGCAAATGCCCTCAAGATCAAGGAAGCCTTCCCAGCCCTACCAAATAAGAAAGTTCTTGAAATGCATAATGCAGCTTTTGGCCAACACACCAACAAAGCCAAGAAAGTCCAATTTACTACTAAAGGACCTTCTAGAAAACAGGCCATTATCCCGGTACATAATGATCTCGCAGAAAGCATCATGGGCGATGCCAGCACCTACGTATTCCAAATTAACACTCTTTTAAAAAATGTCAAATCGTCGATGCACTCTGAATTTATCCGTCCATGCTCTGGGGGAATCGCCATCATCACCAACGAGGTTCCAAACCCCAGCGATCTCTCCATCATAGGAAACTACTTCAAATCAGTTGAAGGCATTAACAGCAACGACATTCCAAGCCCCAGACTTCTACAGTCCAAATCATATTTGAAGATTACAGGCCTTCCCTACCTCCGAAATGATGGCAACAAAATTACCAGCGATAACATCACAGACTTCATGAAGCACATCGACCTCTTCGAAAATGTCTCCCTGGCCACCAAACCACGCATTATCAAGGCCTCACCCAAGTCAGACATGGCTATCATATGGTTTGATATATGGGACACCCAAAACGGCTCTAAAGCTAAATTGTTAATTAACCACTCTTTCAACCTAGGTCGTCACATTGCCATAGTCAGAGCCACCAACATGAACCCTGGCGTCCCCCAGTGCCATAATTGCTGGAAATGGGGTCATACAACCTTTTTATGTCAAGCTCATGGGTCTAGATGCCAAAAGTGTAGCAGCCCACACAAACTCGAACATCACAGAGAGCTAGCATGGTGCTGTAAAGCCAACCCCAAATCAAACCCCCCCCGACTCAAAACTGCCCAAGGTACGCCCTGTCCTCACCCCTTCAAATGCATCAATTGCAAAGGTAAACACATGGCTGACGACTCCAAATGTCCCTTCTGGAGAAACCGATTCAACAGAGACTGGCACTCAAAAAAAGCACAAGAAGCCCGGGAATCCAAGGCCAACTCAATTCGCCTAGCTGTAGGCGGTAAGAAACTATGATTAAGGAAACCCTTAAAATATTTTCACAAAACGTAAGGAAAAATAAAACTCTAATGAATATCATATTAGAAAATAACAAAAACAACATGGATATCATCCTAGTTCAAGAACCACCCAAATCTCTCATTCGCCGTGTTCCGAGTCATACTGACCCTACAGGAGACCCAATATACGGCACCCCTAATCATCCCGACTGGACCCTTTTCATCAGACAGGACCCAAATCAGGAAAATTACGCTCGAGTTGCAACCTATGTCAACAAAAAGCTGCAGAAAATGAGATTCACTCTCAGACTTGACATTATTAATCATTGAGACGTCAACGTCTTAGCCTTCCATTCTGGCCAACACATCAACTACGTCATAAATGTTTATTCCAACGACAATCAAAGTGCCCTACACTTTCTCAATCGAAACATCATTGACCTAAATAACACTGTAGTCATGACAGGTGACTTCAACATAAGAGACAACGATTGGGACCCCAATTATCCTCACCATTCTGTTCATACTGAAGACTTACTAACCTTAGCTAAAAGCCTAGGTCTAGATCTATCACCACCCGTCAACCCGGGCCCAACGAGGTTTGCAGATAATCCGCGCGACACTAACTCTGTCATAGACTTAGCTTTCATTAACCCCAACAACTCAGGATTCGGCCAACATTCCCTCCACCCCGAATTGCGCAGGCCCTCAGATCATGTCCCCCTTATTATCAAAGTAAGCATCAACGAGACAAACATAGACAATTCTTTCTGGTCCATAAGCAAAGACAGTGAAGAAGAAAAGGACTTCATCAAAGCCATCACCGACAGCATTCTCGCCCTCGACACCTCGAACATCACATCAAAAGAAAACCTGGAAGCGGCTGCCCAACATTTAGCAGATATCTTCAACGAAGCATGGCTCTCCCAAGCAAAAAAGAAATGCATAACCAAACATTCTAAAGAGTGGTGGAATCATGAGTGTACTGAAAGTCTAAATAGGTATCGCAACACAGGAGATATTGAACACTGGCGAGAATTCAAGTCAAGCACCCGAATTGCAAAGAAAGAATTCTTTAACAACAAAATCTATGAGATCGCATCCTCAAATAAAAGACCGTGGGATCTCATGAACTGGGTTAAAAAGAAAAACCTGCCGACTATAGAATCCATCATATACGAAGGTCAACCGTGCAATACTCTGCCAGACCTGTGGCACACTCTACATTTGTCTTACAACTCAGCCGAGAATAGACCCATAAATGCATCCTTCCTAAATGAAATCCCATAAGCTGACCAAATCCATTGGCCCCCATTCTCGAAACAAGAATTCAAGGACGCTATAGCTAAGTGTTCGTCTTCGTCGACTCCCGGCCCAGACCACATTGCCTGGAGACACCTCAAATCACTGATCACAAACAAAAGATGCTTACAAAAGTTTGTACATATTGCTAATGCGTGTATTGAGTTAGAATTCTGGCCGTCCCATTTCAAATCGTCCAACACAGTGGTGATACCCAAACCAAACAAAATCAACTACGACTCTCCCAAATCGTTCCAACCAATTGTCTTGCTCAACACCATGGGCAAACTCATCGAGAAAGTCATCAGCAATAGACTTCAATTCCAACTATCAGCCAATAGCTTCATCGACTCTCATCAATTCGGGGGCATCCGACAACAATCCACAACAGACGCGGGTATATACCTCACTCATCTTATCAGGGCTGGCTGGCTCAGACAATGCCACACGAGCGTTCTTGCCTTTGACATCGCTCAATTCTTTCCCTCCCTTAACCACCAATTCCTCTCACTATGTTTAAAAAAAGCTGGCCTTAACACTAACATTGTCAGGTTTTTCAACAGTTATCACTCGAATCGTTCTACTTCATATTCATGGAATTCATTCACATCTCCCTCCTTTAATGTAAATGTCGGCATTGGCCAAGGTTCCGCCCTCTCTCCCATCCTATCAGCAGTATATCTAGCTCCAATTATAAAAACGTTCAAAAAAAGAATCAAAAACCTCAATAAAGAAATTCCTACAGATATTCTTTCATTTGTTGACAACGGACTTTTGATTTCTCAGGAGAAGAGTTATTCCCTTTCTAACTCCTTTCTATTATGTAGTTACAACATCATCTCAAAAATCCTCATTGACACCGGCCTTGTCATGGAACACGACAAAACCGAACTCTTCCACTTCACAAGAGCCCGTCACCCTCCCAACCCATCCATAAACCTTGTATCAGTAGGAGGCTCTGTCATCTCCTCTAAGCCTATCTGGTGATATCTAGGCTTTTACTTCGACTACAAACTCAACTTCCATTACCACACCCACTTCTATGCAACGAAGTGCCTCTCCACCCTCAGCGCCATGAAGATGCTAGGCAACTCTTCAAAGGGCCTTCTCCCCATTCAAAAACGACTTTTATATAGGACGTGCGTCTTACCCATCGCCCTATATGGATTTCAACTGTGGTT
>Ga0153968_1000288_pt1 | contig 10642 bp, 4 predicted proteins | sample TSGA052MetaG_FD_104729 | JGI IMG/M metagenome (GOLD analysis project Ga0153968, IMG submission 104729) | Attine ant fungus gardens microbial communities from Georgia, USA - TSGA052 MetaG | ecosystem: Host-associated > Fungi > Mycelium > Unclassified | place: USA: Georgia, George L Smith State... | reverse complement strand
TGGACTTTATTAATTACCCATAGATAGTCATCTGTCCTTTTCTTAGAACAAAGGACAGCCTCCATATGGTTAGGTTATCATTATTCCAGTACAAAGACACTACCATATGTAGAACAATAGGTAATAATCAGGTGATGATCTGTACTAGTGCACAGACTATCACAATTATGTATATAAAAACTCATAGTCTGAGAATTAGACCTCAGACTTAACAATATCTTTTCTGCTTGTCTAACTTCACTTTTTTGAGCTTTTTGAATATCAAATCAACCAACCACAAATCAGTAAGTAGCCATTTGTGATAATTGCCTAAAATGTAGCTGGCAAGTTTGTTATCTCAAAGAATATTACTATTGGCTTAAAGGAGCTCACATGTATTATAAATGCTCCTTTTCACTCATCTTCTTCTTTTATCCTTATGTTGTTGAACTCTCACCTTTAGTAAATACTTTCTTGCTACCCATATTGTCAATTAAATCTGTAATTAATAGTAGTGGATAGTTATTTTTCACTGTCTGGTCATTTAGGTTGTAGTAGTTTATTACTATCTACTTACTCCTATTCTTTTTTCCTACAAAGAACACTGGTGACATTTGAGGGGACTTTGATTGTCTGATATATCCCTTCCTTAACTGATTATCCACAAGCTTTTGAACCTTCTCTCTTTCATTCTTGGATAGAGAGTAAATTCTTACTTTTTGTGGCTTGAACGTTTCTTTGAGATCTATAGCATGATCCTAAATTTTTCTTGTCAGTATCCTTTCTGATTCCATTTTCTCAAATACCTTCCTCCACTTCAAAAACTTCCTTAGGACCATCTCTTCAATTCTCCTATGGTTTTCTTCAATTTCTTCTTCTCTTCCCCAATTCTCTTTATCATCTATTGCCTATCTAACTATTTTTTTCTCTTCTAGGATTATCACTCTTTTTTCTCTTTTCTTCTTCTCTTTTCTTTTTACTTTTGTTCCACTGCATAAGGGCAGACATCTCATCATTTTGACTTCTCCTGTGTTATAACTTGGCAAAACAGCTAAGTCAATATTTATATTTCTTTTCTTTTAGGTTATTACTAAGGGGAGTGTGGGAAATATTATGTGACAGTCACAGAGTCACAAAAAGATGTGACATCAGTCACATTATGTCATGTCACAAGGTCACAGCATGTGATAAGGTAGTCATATAATGGGAATAACATGAGGACTATGGGAGAATATTGCATAGCTACTATAGTAAATTGTATAAGTAGTATAGAAAATTAAATGGAAACTCTATTGAGTTCTTCTTGTCAACTCTGACTTGGAGTGGACTTAAGTCATCACAGCTAGAGTCTTACAATGCCTTTTGTGGCATTGCCATATGTGCTGCTTCTCTCTCTTCTTGTCCTCTCTTTTTTACTTTATATTGTATAACTCAGCTACTCAATATCTCAAACTTGTTTTGGGGGACTGTCTTCCCTTTTTCTCCTTCTGTTTAATTCCTACAATTTTGGGCCAGGTACCCAAACTTTTTGCAACTCCAACATTCTCTTTCTTTCTTTCTTTCTTTGCTACTAGTGAAGTAAAGGCATGCTTTTCTTTGAGTAGGTTACTTGTGAGGTTATTAAATTGTTGTTGAGACATCATGGTGATATCTCAAAGATATGAATATAATGTTGATTCTTGCTATATACTTTTACATTTGCCAGGGCACAAGATCTTCACCCAACTAGGTGCCTACTGCCCTACTAACTACTGCCTTAATAATAGGGTTATATGATCACTCTATGGAGGAGATCCATACTCTAGACAGTTTTCTAGGAATAACTATCACTTCTCTGCATGTACTACTCACAATGGAGCACAGCACAAGGTTTCTACTAAGAAGGCTACTCTACTTAATACAACTCAATTGCAAGGTTAGGTCTTGGACACAGTGCCTAAGCTTGGTACTATACCTTCATCTACAGTCTCTAACTGACTACAAAGTTCTCTTAAGCCAAGGGCCTGGCTATGTATAGAAGTAACTAACAATTGTAATAATCATTAGTCGAGGGTCAATTAGTAATAAGAATAAAAATAGGTAGGGCTCAAGGCAAACAGTGCCTAGAAGTGATAGAATCAAGTTCTAGTATAAGACTTTAGCCAAGATGACTTAAATCCACTCCAAGTCTGAGTTGACAAGGAGAGCTCAATAGTCCTTATTTATTCCTATATATTACTTATACAATTACTACATGGTCTATGCACTATCTTCCCATATTCCTCATGTGACTTGATGCTGTGACATCCCATCATGTGACTGTGACTATGTGATACTTGTGACATGACACTTTCCCATACTTCTTATGTAGTAAGTTCAAAAGAAAAAGAAAAGGAAAAGGAAATATAAATAATGACTTAGCTGTTTTGCCAAGTCATGACAAAAGTGACCTAATGGACAACACTATCTACTACTACACAGACCATTCTAGGAAGGGAGCATAGCAGACTGACCTTAACACAAACTTAATAATATAGAATTAATAGAGGGTTCAAGAGTTTCTCAGTCTATGGTTTGTACTAATCTCGATGCTCTTATCAATAGGATTTATTCAGGAATTGGCAATCCAAGACCTCAAGATGACCAGTATTTCTTGGATCATATTATTCTCTGTCCTAAAAATGATGAAGTGCATGATATTAATGAGGCCATTCTTCAACAATTCAATACAAATGCAAAGGTCCATATGCTGAGAAGTATGGACTCTGTGTCTGAAGAAGATAGAATGTACTATGCCTATCCTACAGAGTTTCTTCAACAACTCAATGCTAGTGGATTACCTCCTACTTTACTCTGTCTCAAGGTTGGTTCTCTAGTGATTTTATTAAGGAACTTGGATCTAGGAGAAGGACTTTGTAATGGAACAAGAATGACAGTGTTGAATATCAGGAGAAAGGTGCTCTAGTGCAGGATTATCAGCAAGGACAAGAGATTTAGAGACAAGGTGGTGTTGACTCCAAGGGTCAGGTTATCACCTAATGCAGAGACATTACCTATGCCACTCAAGAGACTTTAATTCCCAGTTAGGCTGACCTTTGTTATGACTATTAACAAGTCTGAAGGATAGTCAGTAGAGTATGTGGAGATTAATTTGCAGACATCAGTGTTCTTTCATGTGTTCAAGTGGACTTATATACTTTAGGTTTTGTTTTTTCTCTCTTGTTCTTCAGAGATACTACTTAGTCACATTGGAGACATGTTACACTAAGACATTACTAGGACATATTTGGCATGCACATGTCTTTATAATAGTTGAGTAGTCTAACTATGTCCCACAGTTGATCACCTAAAGGTATTATCTGAGGTGAGCTCCTTGTAGCTGACATTTACCATTTCACTTACTACTATTGTATAGTTGTCTTATCTTTTAGGTATTTAATATACTAGTTGATTACCTGAAGATGTTATCTGAGTTAGCTTATCTTTTACCATGGACAACTTTATGTGGTCTTTTCAAGATATAATTCACCTCTTCAAGATATACTTCACCTCTTAACATCTTAGTACTTCTTCCAGAGCAGAGCCAAGAGAGTAAAAGAATACTCAATGTAGTATATATATCACAAAAGGTCACTTACTTATTGTGATTGGTGATTTGATACTTTGAGAAGTTCAAAAATGCAAAGTTAAGATGGTGAGAAAAGCAGTTGTTGAGTCTAAGGTCTAATTCTCAGACAGGAAGTCCTTATATACAGAATTGTGATGGTCTGTACACTAGGACAGGCCATTACATGCTACTACCTATTATTCTATATATGTTAGTAGCTTTTTTCTCTAAAAAGTGATAACTTAACCATATGGAGGCTGTCCTTTGTTCTAATTAAAGGCAGATGACTATCTATGGGTAATTAATTAATATCTATGTACAAACATTGAGGGCTTCATATCTCCACTAATATTAATTGCCTTGGAGTTGTTCTAGGCTCACTCTGAGCATTATGAAGAGGGCTTCTGCTAGGCTTAGAACCAAAGCACCAATTATGGCAGTTTCTGAGATATTGACAATTTAATAAACAGTACCATAGTAGTTATCTGTTGATCTGTCTAATATCTCAGCCAATATTGCCTTGAGACATGACTAGTATTGATTGAAAGGTCTTTTCAACTTTCCATAGCCATTAAGACCATGAGAATTGATAGAGATATGGCTAAATAAAGTTTGTGACAATATAAAAAGGTATTCAATAGTATTAGATTATAGATTGTATATGTATCTAACAATGGACTTGAGATTGATTTTTAATAATTTGAGAGATGAAGAAATAGATTTAAAAAAAGAACCTCACAGACTGTTGTAGAAAGACAGTGTAGTAAACTAACTACAACACAAACTTAATAATAACACAATATTCCAGAAAGTAAACAAACTTTAACCTCATAGACTGTTGAAGGAAGAGAGCATAGCAACCTGACAGACAACACTATCTGCTACTCCATAGACTGTTGTAGAAAGGGAGCATAGCAGACTGACTTCAACACAAAGTTCAAAATACAGAATTAGTAAAGGGATCAAGCCAGGTTGGAGGCCTAGATGAAAACCTTGTATGTAAGACCAATGTGGGATGATGGTACTGATAAATCATGTACCTAAGTATTTCCATACCCTTTCTTTTCACTCAAAAATGCAAATAAATTCAGGAAAAATTCAAATAAATTAGAACAGACAGTGAGCAAAGCAAGCTGACTGTGGTCTTATTATTGTAGAAAGGGAGCAGAGTGACCTAACACACAATATTGCTCACTTTCATGTAGACTATTGTTGGAAAGAAGCAAAGTGACCTGATAAACAACACCACTTGCTATTACATATACTATTGTAGGAAAGGAGTATAGCAAATTGACTTCAGCACAATAACACAAAATTAGTAGAGGGTTCAAGATAGGCCAAAGGCCCAGATGAAAACCTCATTGTAGAGTATAGTAAATTGATTTTTTTTTCCTTTTATAAATCTACAACACAGTTCTTGATTGCAGCCTATGGTAGGATATATGACTGTAATGTTTAACATTGACATATGATTAGAACCTTTATCTTGTTTTAAATTGACAGACAATCTCTGAGCATTTTCTTGGTTAAGCAACATCACATAATATGCATTGCTCCATTCTCTTATAGGATTGTTTAGTATTGTTCTCTAATTTCTGTCTTTTCTTTTTCTACTACCCTTCTTATTTCTTCCACTTATGTCTGGATCAGTTACAAGTAATCTGTTTTTTTTTTAAAAATCAATTATTTATTACACAGGGCACAGAGGCAAACTGTGGCAAGTACATAGTATCTACTTAGATAAAGAGAAAGTAAAGAGAAAAAGAAAAAAAAGAGAAAAAAAAAATTTAGAAAGCAATAAGGAGACAAATAAGAAAAGAGGTGACAAAGGCTACACTTCTACTCTATGGAGTCACACCATAATGGGACCTTATCTATTGTCAAAACTAAAGGTACCAGGGTTATTCACAAGGAAATAGACAAAGCTGTTGATAATGATACCACATGGTCACATGGAAGGGTTGTGCATATTACATTCTATGATAATGTGTTCTCAGGTTTGAACTGCAGTTTTACCATATGGGCAGCTAGTAAGAAGGTGGGGGAGGAATCTTTGTTTGTATTCTCCAATAAGGCATGTTCAGTAGTTATGTAAGTGAATCAAGCACATAATGAATTTATGAACTCTATGATAAGAAGCTATGAGCCACTCTTAGCATATGTTAGTTTGATGACTCTTTGCTTTTCATTTTCAAAATTTAAGAAGTAGTGGCCTTTTTTGAGGCTATTAGTGAAAGACATTTACCATTCATAGAGGATATTATTACATTCTTTCTTTTGACTGAATAAATGCTAGAGAACATAGGGATACATGTGCTTGCTTTGACTTGATCATTAACAAGTTGACATTTGGACCATTTTGCTTTACTGGGGCAATACTAGAAGTAGATTTTATTCCTACCATCTTTGCTGAGATGGGCTTTGATTGTAGAGGCTATTAGGATAAATATATTCTGAAGGAAATTGATTTTAGACTCTAGGATTTTTCTTGCTATGGTAATGGAATTAGTGATGATAATAATATCATAAATGTTGTTTATTTCCATAGCAGGTATAAGACTAGTGCAAATAGCTATGAGTTTGGCCTCAATTGATATAATGTTTACAAAGTGGACTTAAAGTTGTTTGATAACAGAATTGTTAGACCAGATGTAAGCAACTACTATAGTAACATAAGATTTTTTAATACTGCTATCTGTGATGACAGCAACACTATTGAAAGATATTTGAGATATCCTAAAGGTATAATCAAGATTTTGAAGATGTTAATATAGATCCTCATTAGATAAAGAAGGAGGGGAATGAAAACTAATTCTACTAGAGAAATGATCAACTATCCTTGAACCAGGAGAAAAAAAAGGATGAAGAGAATTAAAACAATTTCTAATACCATTAAGGTGCTCATTGACATCTTTAATGGGGCTCTTGAGATTAGCTTGTTATTTTATAGTAAGTTTAGAAGTAGCAGCTCTATGAGGAGATTGATTCTTAGCATATTATGAGTCAAGTAGCGAGTTGATAGCATGTAAAGGAGAGATAGAGGTATAGCATAAGTAGTGTTTGCCATTTAGTTTATGAAGATGTAAAGTGATGGAAATGAGATCTATAATGACTTTTGTCACAAACTTCATTTGGCCATATCTCCATCAATTCTTTGATGATTCCCACAGTCTCAATAGCTACAAAAAGCCCTTGAAAAGAATTTTTGATCAATGCCAGTCACGTCTCAAGACAATCAATATTGGTTGAGATATTAAGCAGATCAACTGGTAACCACTATGTTATTGTTTATTAAATTGCTAATATCTTAGAAACCACCACAATTGATGCTTTAGTTCTAGGCTCAGCAGAAGCCTTTTTCATAACACTCAGAATAAGCCTAAAACAACCTCAAGGAGATTAATATTAATGGAAATATAAAGACCTTAATGTTTGTATATAGACTTTATTAATTATTCATAGATAGTCATCTGTTCTTTTCTTAGAACAAAGGACAGCCTCCATAAGGTTAAGTTATTGCATTTTCAAGTATAAAGGCACTACCATATATAGAACAATAGGTAGTAGTATGTGATGCTCTGTCCTAGTGCACAGACTATCACTTTTTTGTATTTAAGAACTTATAGTCTGAGAATTAGACCTTAGACTTAACAACATCTTTTGTCACTTGTCTAACTTTGCATTTTTGAACTCTTTAAAGTATCATAGCACCCATCACAAATAGTCATTTACTATTTGTGATAGGTAGCTATTGAAAAAGCCTATGATGTTAGTGTTAAGACTAGCTTTCTTTAGGCATATGAAGAGAGAACAATGATTTAGAGAAGAGAAAAACTATGTGATATCAAATGCTATAATACTGGTGTGGTATTGTTTAAGCCATCTTGCTCGAATAAAATGAGTGAGGCAAACACCAGCATCAGTTGTGGACTATTATCTGATATCTCTGAGTTGATTAGGATCCAGGAAGCCATTAGCTATTATGTGAATTTGAAGTTGATTGTTGATGACTTTCTCAATGAGTTTACCAGTAGTGTTGAGTAGGACAATGGGGTAGAAGGATTTGGGGATACTATATGAGTCCTTATTTGGTTTGGGAATAATAACAGTATTAGTGGATTTGAAGTGAGAAGACCAGTACTCTAAGTTAATATAGACATCAGCAATATTTATTAGTTTCTCCAAGCAAAGGTCATTAGAGAATAGGAGTTTAAGATATCTCTAAGAGATGTGGTCTAGTCCAGGAGATGACAATGATGAACACTTAGCTATTGTATTTCTAAATTCTTGCTTAGAGAATGTAAGCTAATTGATAGTATTCATTTGAGGGATTTCATTGAGAAAGCAAATGTCAACAGGTCTGTTTTCAGCTGAGTTATAAGAGTTGTGAAGGGCATACCATAGATCTGGTAAAGTGTTGTAAGGCTAGTTCTCATATGAGAGTCTCAATAGCTAGCATAGGTTTTTTCTAAACCCAATTTATTAAGTCCCAGGGCCTTTTATTTGAAGATGCAATTTCATGTATCTTATTATCAGAAAACTTCTTCTTAGTATCCCATAAAATTACCTTGAATTCCTTCTAGTGTTAAAGGTCACCTGATACTCAATATCTATTAAGACCAATAGAGCAATCTTGGTTCTACTACTCTTTGGAGTGTTTTATAATATGTTTCAGTTTTGAGTGATTGTTTCAAGCATTTTCAAATATAGTAGCCATCTATTGGACTAAGCTTTCTAGCTCCTCTTTGGTTCTAATGGCTAATGAATTTATGTTGGAAAAGCTGTTGGTTAGTGATGTGATAAAGCTTTTCTCTTCCTCACTATCTTTGCTGATTGACCTAATGCTGAGGTTGATATTAGTTGCTATGATATCCACTTCAATAACAAGTGGAATGTGATCAAAGGGTTTACAGATGTCAGGGTGAAGCATATGTTGACCAAACCCTCTATTGTTGGGAGGTAAGAAAACAAGATCTATAATAGAGTTAAAATCATGTGGGTTGTCTACAAATCTAGTGGGGCCAGGATTTGAAGGTGGAGAAAGCTCTAGACCTAGGCTATTAGCAATAGTGATAAGGTCATCAGTATAGATAAAGTGATGACAGAAATTTGGGTCCTAATCACTGTCTCTTACATTGAAATCACCTGTCATGATTATCATGTTGTCCAAATTAATAACATTTTGGCATAGGAAATATAGAGCGGTTTAATTGCTATCAGAATAGATGTTGATTATAAAGTTAATATTGCAGTCATTGTAGAAGGCCAGAACATTGATGTCGTAATAATTGATAATGTTAAGGTATAAGGCAAATCTCATTCTTAAGAGTTCTTTGTTAACATATGTAATGACTCTTGTATAGTTATCTTGTGATGTATCTTGGTAAAAGAAAAGAGTCTATTTAGGATGGTTAGAGGTACCATAGAGAGAGTCACCTAAAGGATTAGTATAACTAGGAATGTATTGGATAAGAAATCTAGGCAGTTTCTGAATAAAAATGATATTAGCTGTATTTTTATTTTTCCTAAGATGATATCAGTTAGGACTTTGTTTTTCCTAACATTCTGAGAGAAAATTATAAGGTTTTGTTTAATCATATTGTCTTACTGCCTATAACTAGGTGAATTGAATTGACCTTAGTTTCCTGAGCTTCCTGAGCTTTCTTAGAATGCTATTCTTGATTAAAGTGATTTTTCCAGAAAGGGCATTTATAGTTGTCTACCATGTGCTTACCTTTGCATTTTACACATTTAAATATGTGGGAGCATAGAGTGCCTTGTGCTATTTCAAGTCTTGGTGGATTAAGCTTAGGGTTAGTCTTGCAACACCATGTTATATTCCTATGGTGCTTGAGTTTATGGGGTCCATTATATTTTTGGCATCTAGATCTATGAGCTCTACAGGCAAAAGTTGAATAGTCCCATTTTCAGCAGTTATGATACTGGGAAATACCTGAGTTCATGTTCATGGCCCTGATAGTGGCAATAAATCTACTGAAATTGAAGAAATGATTAATCAAGAGTTTAGCTTTGGAGCCACTTTAAGAGTCCTATATGTCAAACCAAATGATAGCTATATCAGATTTGGAAGAAGCTTTGATGATCCTTGGTTTAGCTGCAAAGGAAATTAATTCAAAAAGTTCTAAATGGCCAATAAAATTGATGATGTCTTTGCTAGTCAGTTTTTCTCTGTTAGGTTGAACATGCAGTATACCAGTGATTTTAAGATACAACTTGGACTGAGAAAGGCAAGGGGCAAGGATTTTATCATTATTAGCTCTCTCAATTGATTTGAGGTAGCATTCCATAACAATAAGATCACTTGGGTTTGGGATGTTGTTGGTGATTATAGAAATACTACCAGAACAAGGACAAATGAATTCTGCTCTTAGTGTCAACTTGATATTTTTCAATAAATTGTTGATCTGGAAAACATAATTGTTAGCTTTCTTTATGATAGTGTTAGTAAGATTGGTGAAAGCAGGTACTATGGTCTGTTTTTGAGAAGGTCCCTTAGTGGTTGATTGAATCTTTTTATCCTTGTGTCCTGGTTTAGAGAATGTAGCATTGTGGATCTCAATGATCTTCTTGTTTGGAAATGCAGGAAATGCCTCCTTTATTTTGAGGATATTCACTGATGAATTGGCAGCCTGAGCATAGGAAGGGGTAGGAGCCATTTTGCCATGTATTTTTGATTTTTCCATCTGTTTTTTTAGTAGGACAGGGTGGAATTGGAGGAAGAATTTTTTGGTTGATAGCTTCCTTGGAGGTGGAGTTGTCGAGGGTATTATTACCATGGTTCTTGATGTTGCCAAAATGAGTTTTGACATTGTCCCTGATAGAGGTAACACCAGATGAGTATAGTTGATCCCACCCAGATTCGAAAATAGCGGAAATAAAGTCCCAGGCAGATTCTCCGAATAATTCAAGTTGCGCAATGTTATTGCCGTTACATCCATTAAGGCTTCTTTGCTTGAGAAAGCAGGCCATGCGTTGCAGCGAGCATGCCATGTTACGCACATCGCTGTGAAGAAATTCGTTAGTTCCGAAGAGGGAAGTTGCCGTAAAGTTGCCGTC